>JGI24158J21664_10001283_pt1 | contig 27832 bp, 19 predicted proteins | sample Ectturendosymbi3_FD_21664 | JGI IMG/M metagenome (IMG submission 21664) | reverse complement strand
GTCCGGACCTTAACTCTTACCTTCGACGCTCCTTAGAAAAATGGTTATCTATGTGCTTTGTAACTAAACAAAAGCTACACCAACAACTTGTGTGCTTGCGCTACGACAGATATTTTTGTCCTGGTCATTTAACTCTGTGCGGCATTGGTGTTGGACAGTTTTGTTGTGTCATGCTCGTGTACACCAACTGTACAAAGATGTGTGCGATTGTTACGAAGTTTCGCGCATTTATCGCTGGCGCAAGAACTCACGCATGTCAGGAACTAAAAGTATTTCTCAGCGTTTCCCACGACGCGCTGTGGCAATGTCATCTCAGAAATACCCGTTGTTACAAACAGGGTCTCAACCGGATGATATTTCTTGGGGGAAAATGATTGTAACTTGTTGCACCTAATCATGTTTTTGTAGATTTCTGGGCGGGGGGCAATTTCACGCCCACAACTGGGCCTGGTTACAAATGTGGCTGTGGAGGGCAGCAGCAGACCCGGAATAATTGTTCGCTTCTGATGGATACACAGAAACAGGAATTGCTCTTTGCGAAGCCGCGTCAGGTTTTGAGTACTATTGTAAGGGATACGTCGCGCGGGGTAGATCCGACAGCATCGCAGACCTTTCGACACATGTGCTTGGTCGTGATAGCGATGCATTTAGAGTGACACAACACCGCGCTATTGCTTGCAACTTTACATGCCAACCTGTTAACCACTTGATACAAGGTACATTAAATGGGCGGACGACGGGAAAGTGGTCGCTGAGTAGTAGAGCTGGACCTAACACAGTTAGCCTCTTTTCTAATGTGTCTTCAAAACTTACCGTTTTCGAATCTTGCGATTGTTGTTCTTTTATTCCCATGACATCCTGCATTGACCTTGCACTGCATTCTCGACAGGCGTCACTTAAAATATTAGGCAAGCACTAATTGCAGGCAACTGTTGCCTGCGGGCAAGAAGTTGAAGTAAAATTGCCGTCCTAAGCATTATGGTTAGTTAAATGAACGTTTCAAAAAGACTTACAACATTCTGATGTCATTTTAACTTCTCGGTTAGATAAGATGGCACAGTTTAGGTGAAGGACAAAACTTACGTAACTGCTATTTTTGGCTCACTGGTATCCAACAAACGTTACCACGTCATGTCTTTCAAGTGAATGACACATGTAACTTTGCCCGAGTCTTAACAATCACTCTCGCGTGGCCCTGTCACTTGATTCCAATCGCTGGTGTTGACTGTTGAATCGTCCATTTAATTTAAACTTTAAGCAACAAAATTTAATTTGTCCCCCGCAGACTGTCGTTCCACAATTTGTCGGTTTTTAAATAGCCAGCACAAGAGGGGCCCGTAGTTGACAAGGTAACAAAGAACCATGCATTCAGCGACGTTTTGTCGACTTCCCATCGCCTGAAATCCCCGAAACTGTTCGCTTCCAAGTTCCATGTATGGCTGAGCAGCGAAGTTAGAAAAGAAGTCTAAGGTAAAACGGCTGGTGAGATGAAACACAATGCATGGCATTGGCAGTCTGACACTGTATCATGNACTTACTGAAACAAACGCTTTATTTAGTGGCCTATGCCCCAGCCATAAGCGNAGCCAGGGGGTGTCACAAGCGNCATGTCTCCCTAAATTTGTAGCATACCTTGTCAATTTTGTACTTCGAGAGGTGGTGTTCACACCAAATACNGTTGCTCGCTTAGTCAAAAATATATGGCCCCTCCNAAAATTTTTGNCTGGCTATGCTGCTGGTCTTTGCAGAACTTCGTATGCTACGAAACNATCACAAGCAAGCTGAGTAGGTCATCTACATAATCCTAATGGTTTGCAAAATTAACCGATCACCAATGGATANAGAAATAAACGAGTTTTCGGTTTATGNAAATCCTTNACGGTTCAACCAGCTACGACATTCAGNCCAGTGCCCCTCCATTTCGTTGTGCCCAGAAGATTTTGTTTNAAATAAAATAAAAACAAGTCTTCCCCTGTATTTTGCCGTCCAAACCTGGCTACGGGCCTGGGTTCAACCACGGACATTCAGACCCAGCGCACCGCCAGCAACTCAACAAAACTATGTGCAATGGTTCAGCTGGCGAGCCTTCTCCAGGGTAGAATATGTCCTGCTTGCACGACTAATTATTTCACGTTAACAAGAAAATAATTTCCGCAGCGCGACTTCATGCATGAACGAGCTGTCAGTGCTGCAAGTCAATGTACATTTACTCAACCTTGTTCTGCTTTGAAAGAAGTTTATCTGCTTTATTTGGTGTGCACCTAACTAGGTGCATTTGAAGTAGCTAGCAAGTCCGGAAGTTCTCGTTTTCCCACACCGGTCCATCTTAAAATCAAAATTAACAAGTTGGACTTCCTGTAGGTATCCTTGCGCGCCAAAATTTTATTTCAAGTTTTCAGGTGTCGTGATGTTAGCGCAAGTCAGACACAATACCATTTGTAAACTTCTGCAGTCACTTAGTGTTTCCCGGTCATTAAACAGCAACAAATACATTTATATCCGGGTGTAAGAACAGCACGTCCAAACTAAGAGGACCTACAAGCCCTTTCCTGATTTAACATCAACCATTTCGATAGTTTAGCTATTGGCATTGCATCTTTTAATGTTATTCCAGAAAGTAAAAGAAGTGGTTGTGTTTATTTCTCAAGCAACTTGCTACTCACGCCTACAGAACAAACTGTGCCGGAGACGTTCGACTCAATGGTAGACCAACTAACGGCGCATGCCAATACAGGAAGACTTCCGTTTCAGGTGTAATAGCCTTTGCAGTTGACTGCAGACAATGCCACAGAGGTTAATTTCGTTTTGTGACGAACACCAACAAAAAGAGTTGAAGATTTGTAAGAAATTTGTATGGCAACAATACCGAAAATTTTCAACTGTATGTGTAATTGAGACAAAACACAAACAACGTTGGATATTTTCATCGTAAGCAGAAACAAAACATCTTTGCAAAGTCACTAGAACGCCATTCTGAAATTAAGTGTATGACCATGGTAGTAGGCCAGAATTTTAGGTTTAAGTTTGGCATACCAACAGATTGGAAATAATGCAACTCCATTGAAATTTGCTAAGCTGAAGCCTGCAAATGCACGCAGCTGCCTAAGCACAAGACAAAAAATGTAATAAGGCGCGTGGAAATAACAATCCTTAATATTCAGGCGCATGGTTGAAAGACACAGGTTAAAAGACAGTGTGTAGAAAGCATAAACAAAGATCAACGCTTTTTGCAGCAGACGAGTGGCCGCACGCAGCGAAGATACAATCGTGATTTTGTTCACTGCAAACAAAACATAAGGCGTTGGTCGCATTATGCGCGTGAGGGTTTCAGCGTAACAATTTGCTTCGTGTAAGACAAACAGCACACGAACAGCTTCAATCGCACTGTTTGCTCCGATGACAACAGCGCACAGCAAATTGCTCGAAGAGATCAGTTTCACGAGGCGTGAGAAGGGGTTGGTGGAGCTGAGTTGTGACAATTGAGCGTCAAAGAGCGAAAGTCTAAAAAACACGATACGCACTTCGAGCATTCGAACTCACCAAAAGATTTTCGATGGAAGATGCTTCGTACGATTCAAAGCTTCCTCTACTGATGGGCAAAGAAGCAGCTTAGCGTAAAAACTGCACTAATTCAGCGCTTTACTTGTATACAATACTGCTGAAGTAAAAATATAGCAACTTGTCGAATGAAACACGCTCAACAGTGAAACAAGAGCAGAAAAAAACGGATGTAAAACAAATGCTTCCAACACTTCGTTTCCACAATTACTGGACGCACATCACAGCAGCGCAACAGTCGGGCACCGACCGGCGGGCAGTGGACAGTCGCACTGTAGCCAAGCTGTCGAATTGGTATCAAACGTAAAGCAGTAGAAAAAAACGTTCAGTGTGTTTTTCATGCAGACTGTCTACCCACACGCAGTCTATCAGCGGCGCCGGGGATTCCACTGCATGAAGAGCAAACGCATCGCAATGCAGATGCCAGCCGATTGTCCTCCAAGGGCGGCAACCGGCTTTCGGCCTCCCAAAGACGTAATTTATGTCAATTCTCGGTCGTTAAAAACGTGCAAAGGTCACTCGGCATGCGACGGTGACGCGAAGTGCAGGCAAAGCCTTCTGCGCTCAAACGATGGCGCACACCTGGCGTAAGCTTCTCAGAACAGGTCTCAGCTGCTGAACGTTTACCAATGGAAGGAAAGCAGATGTGTAGCGTTAGACATCCCGTTTGCAGCTCCCGTTCATGATGTAAAGCAAATTGCACCATCGACCCCAAGTGGCTTCAAACTTTGTTTCTAAACTATGCCTGTATTATCAGGTACGCCGAACGTATAAACAAAAACAAGCCTCTCAGCTACGTTGCAAGCGCTTGGAATTTTAGGTCCGACATATGCCCCAAATGAGCTGTTAACTTTGATGGGGAATGTTCACAGACAATTCTGTTGCATCAAAAGATCAGACGGTGGCGAAACCCAACCTAAGTATGACAGAACAAATTAGCGTCCCTGGCTGTTTGTTTCGTTCATGACCAAGTTCTGGAGCAATTGCTCTGAAACTTGGCTAAACTCAAAATAGCATATAGCCATCTAGAAAGAATTTTAGAGTCGCAACACAAAACCAACCAACATGCAGCAAACCACAGATCTTTTGATGCAGGAACCAATTTTGCTTAAGTGTCGCTCGGTTTTTCAGTTATTTCACGAAACGCTGTTGTCTAAAATGACGCAAACTGAATTTTTGCCCACAAAAACTGTCACGTGACTTCTCTGAAAATTTACCGAGGATGCGAGTAGTAATCAGAACAACGTAACGATTGGAATGGGCGATCAATCTTGCAGGCAAAAAATTAATGGGTCAAGCATGTAGTGCGCTCAAATTTACAATCGTAAATGCATTCTCACCAACAGTCAAGTACAAGAGCAGAAATATTAGAGAATTTTTGTAGCAAAACAGAGCTTCGATCCGCTGACGGTTAGAGACATAAAGGTTAAAATAGCGCACGAAGGCTTCGAGCTGCTCCGTAGTCCTCAGGTGTGTGTAACTTTCCCTGCTAGGCTTTGAGAGCCGCGGAAAAATCAAGCTCTTCATTACGATGGAAACCGTGGAGTCCTTACATTGGCACTAGTCATATTATCGGAAAAAATAGTCGCTACAAAAATCGTATTTCGCAAGAACCTGACGAACAGTACCGTCCTCATCGCGGATTCAAATACAGTGCTTCCTTCGTGCGATCGCTCGGCCTTTTACATGACCCGCACGGTTGACCGCCAGTCAGTCAATCGACGCCGCGATACTATGCACAGCGGGCACCGTGTTTTATTGAAAACAGTTAAACCGATGTTTCGCTTTGCATCTGGAGGACGAACTTGTGCGAAGTTGGATCAACAAAGACTTCTTCGAGACGAAGTCGAGGAGACTGATGTGCCGTTACTACGAGGGAATAATCCGGTTGGGTCAGGCGGAAAACGGTTCCATCCTGCAAAGTGACACATTTATTGAAATATGCAAATTAATGACGGGCAGGACAAAAAAATTTAAGCACTACTAACCACAGGTAGAGTTGATCTTAGGCAAGCGCGTGATCGAACACAAAAACACTCAGACACAAAACCTAAGGGAAGAATTTCCAAACCGCAGAGGGACGAAAACCACCTTAGGAATGGAACCGGTCTAGATAAGCGAAAAACATCGAAATAAATGAGTACATAGTTCAAATGATTAAACCACTAGACTTCGGGAAATGTCTTTTCCACCGGGATAAATAAAAAGCTTCTATAAAGATGAAACCAAAATAAAATGGATTTCGCAAAAAAGCATAAACATATTGTCTATTTGAATAAGTAACGGATGATTTCGTATTTGATTACATCGTAAAGTGACTTGGTTGTTTCCTCACGGCTACCTTGTACTTAACAATGTACGGGTTACCAGCATAGTCACTGTCGTCATTTGGTTTGACCAGCTGCATAGCTGACTTCCCACCAGCTCAAAACTGAACTAGAGCGACAACCGCAAAATCCCTAACGCAAGGCAATAAGAACACTGTTTTTACACACGTTACTCTCGGTTTCGCTCTATGACCTAGTTTAACATTAGCAAGTCACGTACAACACCTCACTTGCCGATGCGCACCAATATCTTTCCGAACTGGTACTCGGGTCGCACTAATATTCGACGGAATCATTGTCCAACATTACCAAACTCAATCAGAAACAGCAGCACTCTGCCAAAACTCCCTTTCCGTGACCACGGTAGTCTATTAGCTCCGCTTTCAAGTTTGCTCCTTTGATCTAAGTACAACACTGCATGCTTCATGTCATCGAAAAACCTTCATCTGTGATCCTTCCCACAGCACAAACTAATATTCATCCGCTCACGACCACCTCTACCAACAGCAGTCAGCAATGCCTCTATTCTCAACCACGCTTGTTTGTTCTTCGATCCTCAATCTTGCTCGAATTTTCTGCAGCACATCCGCTTTCGACTCTCGCTACCCTTCTTGCACAGTTACGCTCACAGCGTCTAATTAAGACAAATCTTAGGAGGTTACAACGATTTTTTCACAGACGCAAAAACAACATGTTTTCGACAATTCTCGCTCAGACGGCAAATGGGCCATTAATATATCTTGAATCCATGACATAACGTCATTTTTCATAAACTGGAAAGGGTTATTCGTCCGTGCTTTCATTTGGAGGCCTGTTTTAATGTTAATTACATTCAAATGTTTTGTTGTGGTAAGTATGACATCACCAACATCAAAGATATTGGTAATTAGCAAGAGTAACAGCATCATTAATTTTCAACTGCGTTAGTGAGACAGAAACTTATAACATCAGCGATACTATAGTGATATTGCTGATATTACCAATAACAAATGTGACCAATATTACTGTGGTTGTTTCAACGTTACTACTTATGTCAGCGATGCGCAACTGTTCACAGGAACCCACGCCACAACGATCGCTGCAAAATATTAAAATTTGTCCTTATTCGCGACCATAATTCACAAAAACATTTCATCAGGAAGGGTTAAAGAGAGAGGCTCTCCGGACTGATTTTCCAAGTTTTGATTTTTTGTTCAATTCAAATCAAAGGCTTCATCCACATACAAACTTTTCTTTTATAACTCCAGAGACACATGCATGCTTCTTAACAAAGGACCAACGGACAAATCATGAAGAACACTGACCTTGATCATGTTCACCAAAGGTTCGTCGCTGATTAGTTCCCACTGAGTGCTGGGCAGTGGTTGGTCGTAAGTTAACGCAGGCCCAGGGTGGACATATCTGGAAAATATTTAAAAGTAAAATAACGTCTTCGTTGATACGCAAACATCCCAAAGTNGCATGACCACATTTCCACAAAAAATCAATACACACTATTAAAGTTGCACTTCAGCTGTTTAGGCCTGAGCGAAGAGTTGGCTTGCCACTACCTGAGCATCAGGTTGGCACTATTATACTCTGAATAACTTAATTCTGTGTTTGACATGAGAATGAAGTGATGGCGACGCGGCATCCGTATTTACTACACAATCGATTCCAACTAAAATCGGTTCAATGAGTAACAGTTTGGTGGGAAGCGAATTTTCATGGATTTTTGGCTGATGAAGTGCTTGTGAATCGCCCACCTTTCCAAAAAGGCCTTCGGGGTCATGTCATTCTTGACGCAGAATGCGAGATGACGCAAAATTCCGTCGATGTCGTAGTGATGGTGCTGCCTGGTGGTTCGCAGGTATTTCTGCATCGACCGTGCCAAAGCGGGAAAGATGGCCTGCGTGTAAATCGCAAACAGCGAGATTAAACGCATGTAAACCGAGATGTTTATACGCGCTGATAAGCGAGCCGCGCGACATGGCCAGTCAGACGCAAAGCCAAGGAACAACCTAGCGGCAGCGCCAAAACCGATAAACGCGGCCGAGAACAGCGGGCGTCTTGTCGCAATGGGTAGCGTCATTATAACTATGTCCATGCTTTTGTCTTTGTTTTTACAAGAGAACCGCGTTAAGACGTTTTCGATCGCTTTCAGTGTCGTCACAACGACCACGTCTCGCGTCGAGGAATCGGAACCTCACGCACGAATAAAACGAAAAACTTAACAAAACTTTATTTTAACAGCGACACTCACAGGAAAAAGCCTAGCGCTTAAAAAGAAACCCTTTGCAAGGCGATTTCCACGCAACAAAGGCGAGCTCGTTTACGGCTTTTCAACGGACACAAAGCATCGGAAAGCGAACCTTTGATGCAGCCTGCGGGTCCATCACAGCTTCAGAGTGTTTCCCTCTGACTGCGGCCTCGTCGTCGTTGGCTCGGCGTATGTGAGTGAAGGCGTCTTCAGTCGCAGCAATCAATCTGCGAAAAACGTTTTACGCCAAAACGGTTATACGCCAGTTTTGACACTATTTTCAGCCACTGGTTATATGTACGAAGTAGTTTTGTGCAAAGCAGCGAGCACCACAGCTTCACGAGGTTCCGAATATCTTTCAGCGTTGAACTGCATCAACTTTGTGACATTCTCAACTTGGCACGTATTACAGCATTGGTTGAAAACTTTTCTAGATCTAAGTTTCGTTTGTAGAACACTTCTAAAAATGACCGGTAAACTAGTTTCAAGCTAAACACCACGATGTGATCCTGTTTTTGTTTTTTTCGCTGAAACATTCCGGTCATTTTTAGCTAAGACATTGTGGTCACTTAAATATTTCGGTCATTTGTCTCAGAGTTGTATTAAAACTCGCCATAAAAGTGTTTTTTAGCCTACATTTTTTTCACACATTCTTTATCTAAATGACTTTTTTCGGTCATTTCAAAAACGTTTTGGTCTATGACCGAAAAAAAACAGATGTGATCAACCTGATTTTTGTGAAACTCAGACGATGGCAGTAAGTTTTGAAACTAGCTGTGCAAGAACAGCATGGCGAGTGCTTGCAGATCAGATTCAATAGTATGTCACCATGTTATCATGTACAAAGAAATCTTCAGCAGAAGGCTTGATCAGACCCTGAGTAACAAGATCTGAGGAAGCGCTTTGAAACCTGACCAACGATCTAAAAATGAATGATTTCAAGTTTCAATCCAACAAACGGTCAAAATTCGCAGCACTTTAACCACGGAACAAACGTACTCAAAACGAGTTAACACCGAAACGAGCACTCGGTCGTTCAATGAGTGGCTGCGGTCAATTTGTATACTTCAAATTTTTGACTGGTGTCAAGCGAAATTTCTGACTTGCGAAATTTCTGACTTCACGCCATGTGCGCATGCACAGAGTGATATTCTACACATGAAATATGCTGAGAAAATTTATGGTTAGGGCTTAGGGTTTGGTGTTTAGGTAAGTGCGTCGGATTAGGGTTAGAAAAAGAAATATAACTGAGGTCTAAGACTACGTCCGATATTTTTCAGTGGTAATACTTTTTTCCGTACTAGCTTGTTGTGGGTATCTGACATCTAACCAAAATGTTTTAATTTGCACAACAAATATCAAAAAAGTAAACGCCAAACTTTATTCCTTTACTCTGAGAAGCAAAATAAGTGACAAACAATGATAGGTCAGAACTTTCGCTTGACACCGGGTTCAATCAGGCAAGCTCCCGTTCGAAGAATCGGCTTGCTTTCGAGAGTTAATGTTTTTGTATTCAAAAAGTTATCGACGCAGTGATAACACATGAGAAAATATACAACGAAGAGAGCACAACAGCCGAGCTTGCTGTGCTCTGCAGCAATTACCATCCCTGACCTTTGAGCGATTACACCTTCAGCGCAACAAATTATGCTCAGGTATTGTGTTCTCTGATCCCTGATATATTACAGCTTTTCGTGAAGGAATTAGATGAAAGAATTGAATATGGAATTCACTCCAGTCCAAAGTCTAACAGTTGTTGAAAACTGGCTTGGCCAACGCAGATCGCCTGCTTCATCAAATCACTGTACCAAGAGCTCGACGCATAGACACCCATGTTTTGCAACGCAAAAAGCGTGGCCGGAATGTTTCTTCAGTGATCGAAAACTGATTGAAAAACTGATAAGCTTTGAACACGACGAGGGTCTGACGACGGTAAAGGGCACTTGCCTAACCATATGCGGAAAAAATTGGATGAAAATCACAGTGATCTTGCTTCGATACGAACTTGATATTTACGCAGTAATGAACGCCGTGTCCAGACTAGGGACGAGAACTTCAGCACAAAACATTCTGCTGGGTAGCCTACAAACTTACAATGAAAAAGAAAACAAGTGAAGAAATTGTCGTTTACGATATTTCTGTTGCCGCTGGTGATTGCAATCGCGGCAACAACCCATAACTAAACAGATAAGCAGGGATAGCCAGAAAAAACATTTATTAAGGGTGTGAAGTTTTTTGTTGTCAATACTGAAGTCACCTAAACTTTGACGTGGCGTAGACACATCGCCATTTAACGTTGGAACACCCGACTACCTAACTGAAGTTGTGAAAATGACAAAATAACCACTGTAGCTTCTCAAAATCTTTTCGATGAGCAGCTTCAACGAAATAATCGGAACGAAAGTCATGCTGTAACTATATTCAAGGGGACCAGCATTTTCTGAAAATCACTTGCCCTACGGCGACGAGCTTGACGCAGTAAAACTGCAACACTAAAGTCACGACTGCTTCGAAAGAAACGACAACATTCCACCTGATTTAATAAACTGCTAGAACGAGCAATTGTAGAATAGGCTTGTTTCCCCTGTCTTGGCGACACAGAGCGTAAAGCCTAACAAGAAAGTGAGATTTTAGTTGGGACGTCATTGTGGTGGATAACACCAAGCAGCAGAAAACCATGCCAGAACGTTTTCACGAAGTGCATAACGCAGATACAGTAATAACTCCACGTTTCAACTGGGCTGCATACAGGTTATCAAAACATAATTAAGCCACATTTTTGATTTTCGCATCGAGGATTCGTTGATTTGACATTTGACGCACAACCACTCATTATGCAAACGAGTCTTATCCTTTGAACCTGCACAGGAATACCCATCCTTTTAGTATGGCTCCGAGGTCATGGCTATCTTCGGTGTTAGCCAATGGAAACGTACTTGGGAAATTGCGGGGCACGAAATCACACATTTGGCTGCAATTTTTCTTTGAAGAAACACTTAGCATCACGAATTTTGATTGCATTGAATTAATCGCAGCATGCACCTTCCCGAATCATACGCCTTAGAAATAATTTCAACTGAAATTCAATGATTCCTGAAAAATATAATCGCAGCCGTAAACCCTGGAGACGATTCCGACATAAAAACCAACCGCGCAACCATAGCTGTGTATCTGTGCTTCCTACATTTTTAATATCAGCCGTTTTACGTTTGCGACTGATTTCTTTTCTTTTGGTTATATCTGAATGAGAAACAAATTCTGCATAGCAACGCTAAAACAAGTTTGAAAAAGTGTTACTTGGATATTTACGAAACGACAGTACCGTTTTTAGTGCATAAGATCCCTTGGCTTGTTACTTAGAGGCCCAAACATATAGGAAAAGGCGTTCCATGATGAATTGTACAATGCAAAGAACACCTGACAACATCGGATTGGTTTGCAATCCCACCATCAATTTTATCTCCTGCCGCGAAAAAGGTTTGCTGCTGCGCCCAATAACCAATATCATGAAGTCATGACGCACAATAACATCGTCGCTGTTTTTTAATTGTTAAAAAATGCATTTAATTTTGTTTAACGCTGGAAGTAGCGAGAGACGATTGTTGAAAAAGATCAGCTACTCTATACTGTGGCACACACCATCTACTGACAGGGACGCAACAGAGCGCGTTTACGCTATCAATTTGATGTCGCAGAGAGCCTTGCAGAATGATTCCAACACACCAACTTCAAAACAAATATAACAGCCAGCTGGTTCGTGGTGGTCAGTAAATGACGTCGTGAGCATATGGAACGCTTTGGAGTTTTTCAAGTTTCATTTCAGACATCAGGCAAACCTCACATAAACATCAAAATCACGTGGCATCCAACTGTTAGGAACGGAACCCAAGTTCATGAAAATGCTGACGTAATTAACTCAAACGTCCAACTGCACCAGCAGAGTTAAGCTTATCCACACAAACACGCACGATGCTTTGGCACCAACACCGAAATTGCTGCTTGGTCGAAGCGATCAAGGAACAGTGACTGTAACGCCGTTTTGTGAACGTGAAATTATCGGAAGCACGAAAAAAATAAATAGCTGTAAAGGTGGTTCGGTCGAGAAAGGTGACTCGAAAACAAGACTGATAATAGCGACAAGCATGTTGAACGCAATCGTGCATCAAATGCTAATACGTTTGCTGTACATCGGGGGTTTCCAGGGGGTTCGTGACGCGTTTCAAAAATTCAAAATTATAGTATGTTTGCTGAACATTGGATGTGCCGTATAAAACCTCATCGAGTGTAGGTCTTTAGCGTTGCGCGGCTTTGTCATTTATCTCTTACCGCGAAATATAACACTGTGTGTGATATCACAATGCCTTTGGCTGATACAGGATTGTGGTAGCTAATACACGCATCGACTTTCTCTACTTCCAGCGTGGTGACTTGACGCCAGGGTTTTACGAGCTTAAATTAAGAAATAAGGGCATAAACTCTCAGTGTATGCCACTTCATAGTAAGATCTTCTATTTTATCTTTCACAAAGCACTGCGATACGGGGAAGGTAGCATAGCAAAATTTGGAATCGGATCTTGTCTCGAAAAGTTAGGGATTCGTAGGTTTGACACCGACAGGGGGTTTGTGGGAGAATAAAGCTAGAGAACAACTGCTATGCATTAGGCTAAAATAACCCATTTCACGACTTTTATCTCATCAATCCCAAAACCTATTTAAACTCAGGTTATATGGAAGTGATGACTTGCCATGGATGCTATTGTGGCCAGCAATCCAACAGACCTGCCCGGAAGTTCCTCCTACGTGGCCGCGCACGTCGTCGCCGGACAAAAGAAATTATTTGGCAAAAGCGCCTTGTTGCTAATAAACTTTGTTGTCCTTGATTTTGACCAAATTTTCAGGTTAGGAAGTCTTGAAATATATTTTTAGTAAAGTACGTTGAACAGCACACTTGCACTTCCCGCATATTGTGGCTAATATGCAAGACAAGAAAAAGACATTTTATTCCGCAAATACTACCCTTTGCGAATATACGGATATTGGTTTAAAATGACCGCAAGATTCACAAGTTAGCTACTAAGCCAGTCCAATAGCAGTACTTTCTACGACTGAAATCAAATACACAGATTCACGATTTGCACAACGATGAACCGGAAAAATGCTTAACCAAGTTTGCATTTACAACTGGCACGATTTCATTTCACATTTGTTAATACAAATCATGAATGATACGACAATAAAATCTATTTTTAAGCTATAGGCGTATTATTCAATGATGCAACGTTGACTTAGTCATGTGATTGTTTGGGTTCTAATAGAAACTTATTGCAATGAAAGAAAAAGCGCTGAAAGCTGAGGGATTTTATTTCTTCTGGTTTAGTATTCCATCATTTATCGCCTTTGAGTGTTGAGTGTCATTATTCGGATGTTGTTTTACATCACTACATTTGTAACACGCTTTTCTGCATTTGGCGGGTGTTAATTCGGTGAAGGTATAAATAGTATATATTCATGTGTAATATATAATGGAAGTTGCTTCTTAAAAATTTAAACATGTCTTTTCCTAATTCGCAACTGTAAATATCTTGAAATTCGAGAGTTTGGGGCTGAGTGATAAATGATGTGCAAGTTTAAGTCCTTGCGGAAGCTTCAGCACGTTCTACAAGCGGATTCCCACACGCTGTGGCTAATGCACAAATTAAAATTCTTTTGTCACTTTGAAACATTGATCAGTGATTAATCAACCACGCACGTTATCAGATCCAAGTGAGCTGCAAGAACTGGTTACACTGCGTTTTACTGATACAAGTAAGGCAGTAGTTTGGTGGAAGCGAATGTTGAGTTGTAGAAGGCCACAGCCAACACGAAAAAATTAATTAATTGAGCAGCGAAACGCATTTGACTCTTCACAACGATCAGGAGGTTGCATGTCAGACGAAAAACTTCAAGTGTTATGCAAATCTATCTGCATAAAATCGCGAAGACAGCCTCCAGCGTAATTCAGGAAGTTTAATATATTGTCTGTTTTTTTTCATGCAATACACCATCACGGTTCCCTTCATGATGCGACTCTTTCCTCTGCTTGGCTCGCCCTCCACCTTTAAAAGTTGGTCCGAAAATCAAGTGCTTTTGTAATCTAAATAGATTTTCGGAAGTTGAATGGGTATAGATCAGACGCATAGGATGGTTGCTGATTGTTGTAATGAATCATTCATGCTATGGCTGATCGTTTTCTGACAGCACTGCCGAACCTTACAAGATCATTTTACAGGAACACGTTACTCTGCTCTGTACCAGCATCATGTTCAAGGCAGAATGGCCGATTCCGACGATGCGGGGCAAGAGCAGCAGTGGCCCAAAACAAGTCAAAAAGACGATAAAAACCTTGCAGGTTATTTGAGTGACCCACAAAGTAGTCAGGTCGCCTGTCACTGTGGTATAGCTACTTGGAGCAAAATAATCTCCACAACTGGAGCAGCTAGTGGCTCAGAATCCACACCTCTTTTGAATGAAATGCTAGCAAAGTCAAAATACGCCAAACGCCCCAAGGCTACTTTCAGATTTCGTGCGAAACTTCAGCACATGGAGACACAATGAAGGCAAGACGGGAGAAATTTCTTGCAAGCTTCTTTACGAAGACTTATAACTTTAATATTATAAGAACTACACGTTAAAAAAATAAAAAGGGGTACAATAAAGAACCGCATAATGATTTTGAGGTTCGAAAATATGCGTAGGAGTGGGCGGTGTAGTTGAAATCCAGGCCAATACAAAAACCACGTCATTACGGTTTTTCTCAAGGAAAACATTCGGTGCATTTCGTAAGGTTCTGATATCATCATCATCACTAGATTCAAAATTTTTGCGTCAAAGTTCGCAGTTTTGCTTGAAATGATTTATTTATTTGCTTTATCGCCCAAAAACCTTTGCATCGTTTGCGAGTTTGTTAAAATATATCATGCTGAAAATCTCATACCAATAATCGTCAGGCTGTTTTCAGGAGCTGAAAACGACACCACTCGCAGAGTACTTTACACCAATCAACATAGCATTTAATCAATTATTTCTACTGCAGTGATCCTGCAAAGAATTAAAATACCGCCACGGGCATAGTTGTAGCAATGAACGACTCAAAAATCACTAGATCACTAGGTTAGTCTAAAAATCACTAGATCTAGTGGAAAATCACTAGGCGTGGCACCAGTGACTGCAACAGCATCTCCGACTAGAAAGACAAGCGAATTCCAATCTAGAAATAGGGAGTTACAATGAATGCAGCTTCATGTACAGTAGGTCTAGGAGTTTATCCAAGTTTGCTGGAACACTTACATCTTATCCACGTAATGATCTCAAAAAAGGGACATGCTTTCAATGCAAGTGTTGCATGACCCCCCTAAAAATACGTGTGCATACCATTCAACAACTGTGCGCTCAATATCAGCAGTGTCGTGAGGCTCACTGTCAGAATGTGCCTGCTGGGAAGAGTTTGTGGCAACTCTCCCCGTCACAAAAAAGATGTAAATTAATTAGAAGGCAAGTGACGTTACAGCGGATGTTCCTCCACAAAGACCACAGTCAAAATCTTGGAGTGACCTGCACAACCTCGAACATCAGTCACTGTAATGATGCTACAGCCTAGTAAGTTCCTGGCATTCAAAACTCGGGTCATTTTCACTATCTCGTGGCCTACGGTGTCTAAGCATTATGCCAACGGTTTGAGAGGTTGAAATGACCTTGTGACCGGTGTAGATCGTATTTCTTTCCATACAAAGCACCGGCCGACAACCAAGCGTATTTTCCCGGCTTGAGCGGTCAAGAACAGCAACCGTGACAGACAGGTTCTCGTGAGTAAATCTTTGTCAAGCGTCAGCGCAATCCCCACTTGGCGCGTCGAACGCGACAAGACGGTTACCGTCCTTAAAAACTCAACACCACGTGTAGCAGAACACGCGCTGATCCCGCAGCAAAGCCGCGAAAACCGAAAGCACTCACACGTAAACAATTCCTGTTAGCGCATCAGGGAAAGCCCTCGAGAATGCTCAAGAACCAACCTGGCTTTTCGCTTTCTGACCCGACGCTCGTACTCAGCCTCCTCATAATAGCGCTCGTTGTGCCCAGCGTCCCGTCTTCGAGCGACGGCCGCGATAATCGCTTGATTCCTTCCATGCGAATCGTTGCCAGGCTGACCTGCATGAGAAGGCTTTGTAGCTTGTTCTGCCCGGTCTAATTTCATCAAGAAGAATCAACAACATTGCTGCAGGCTGGATTTCATGAAGTGGTGCAAGAAACATCTCGAAACAGCGGTGACAATTTAGCATCTACCAAAAGCTGGAAGCAGTTTAACCCTGCGGTTTCTCGAACCAGGATATTCCGACTGGAGTCGTTAATTTTGGGCTTCGAATCAAATTTAGTCATTTGTGAGCTTTGCTACTTTGCAACGCTTTCATGGCTTTTGATTGCTGAACTGCCGGTTCGTTCAAATTCATTCCTAATTATTGCAGAAGCACAAACAAATCCCTGTCACATCACACTTTTGTCTATCCAGGCATACGCGACACATGTGAAAGAAACATTAACGGCACAAGCATGCCACTGTTGGCGTAACAATCGAGGAGCATTAGAAATAGACACGCTGAAAAGCTTTTTATAAAGAATGCATTCACAGCAATTCATTGCGCACACACATCGACGGCTATAACAACCCAATCGTTGCCATTATCAATGGCAGCAAAATGTAGCAATAGGTCAGACTTACCGTTCAAAACAAAAACTAAAAAACAGATGTACCCTATGGAAGCGACACAAACGAAACGCTGCAAAGCAAAGTGCGTTTTCTGTTTTAAGACTTGTTTTTAATCAGAGAAATCAGCGCACAAGAAACATGCTATCGAATATAATGAGAACCACCAAACGATCGTAGCTGTCAACCACTGTTTGTAAAGCGGAAGGTTTTGCGTTGCTGTGTCGTGTTGTTCTCCAGTACCCAAAATTAACAACTACAGTAATAGGCAATTTGTCTTCACGCTGATCTACTGACAGTTTTTGAGCAAGCGCAGACACGACAACCAGTGTCGAGGCCAACACGACACAGCAACGCGCAACCTTCCGCATTACAAACAGTGGCAGGTATGTGTGATCCTATTAGGAGCAGTTTGAAACAAAATTCTGTAAACACGCGCAAGGCGCGCCGCCGCAAGGCCGCTAATGTGCGGTCAGCTGATGACGGCCTTTCTTCCCACCGCACATTCAGATAACGTCGGTCCTTCAGACGAAGCAAGCAGCAGACGCGCCGCTTGCCACAGCTGCTGACGGCACGAACGAGGAATGTTACGTGAAGATAACTCACGATTGTGGCAATCCAGGAACAAACGTACTGCAGTTCTCACCACGAGGAACCCCGCTAAATGTACTTGTTTCATATAAGCGCGGTTTTTAGAGGTTTTTAACGTAAGTAAAGTTCAGAATTGCAACATTACAACCGGAAAGGATAATGTCAAATGCACAACTTTCAAAGGACAAATTGAAGACAGCAAGTTTCCAGGCATCACTTACGATTTTCCTTGGCGACGTAAAACCATGACCGGGTAACTCACCTTCACCATCGACATTGTAGACCTTGAAAGTCTGGCTGTTGATCTGCTTCATTCGAGCGCTTCTCGACGGGGTCCGCATCAAAGCCGGGTTGTAGACAGGAAAGTCGCAGTAGTACTTCTCCAATACCCAAACTGAGCAACGCTGAATGCTGCCGTAAGCACAATGAAACGTGTTTGCGACCAAGAAAACAGCAAATAACTTCTTAAGCTTCATGTGCGCTCCTAAAAATTTGCTTCATTCCTTTCAGCTGAAACATGTGGAAATTTTATGGATAGCAGTCACGATGCGCATTCTTCACCTAAAATCTTTGACTGCCGCGCATCGCATTTGTTGTGCACATAACTTTCAAAGGATAAATTGGATGTAGAAAGTTGCTAGGCATCACTGCTTCTTAAAACAACAGTGCACACATTTTGCAGCCCTGATCTGCTCAAAAAATCAATGGGTAATGCTAATACGAAAAAGTCTGGTTAAATGACCAATTAACGGTACTTCTTATCAGGCGATTTTGCAAAGCTGCAAGCAGCACGAGGAAATCAAATGTAATCCCAGACCGTCGAGCGCTGTGAGATTTTTTAGTTACGCACCAATTCTGGCCAGATATCCCTGGAGAGTAACTCGCAAAAGTGTTTCATTATTAGTTGCCAAGCGCTTCCGTACATCGGGGCCAGATAGCATTTCTAATCTGTAAAGAAATCCCATCGGTAAAATAGCTACATGATGGCAATCGCGGCGAAACAATGGTTGAATCATTCTTTATCCAACGCAACAGATCACGAGCGTTTCGTCCGAGAAATGCATTCAGCCGCCAAAGATTCCTTTTCACGCTTCACTTTCGCTTCGCGACGCAGACCAAGGGCGTGCGATAATTGTAGAGTGCGGAGGTAACGACCCACGGAGATGTCCTAATAGGAAAGCAAAAGCGTCCTATTTACGCTGCCGCCACGCGAGACGCCACAAAACTGCGGTAGGACAAACGACGCATCGTGCAGCAACCTTGGTACAGAGGGCTGCTTTGCCGCTGCTTCCAGCAACAAGGCGCAAGCAACTCGCTTGGCACTGTGCGCCCATGTGCATATTCAACCTGTGAAAAACCGTGAAGTGAGAAAGATCGTGGGAATCTACGAGGTAAGCCGATTACTGCTGCAAACATCTCCAAAACACGGTCGGATTGCCTTGATTGCATTTGCTAATAAAAACAAAATGTTCTACGGGTCGCTAAAGACTGCTCAGCACAAACAGAGACAACGCGTGAGGATTCGCCTGCGGGGCAAAGTTAACTGCAACAAACCGCCTTTTATGAACGCTGTGGATCGGCTGTTCCATTGCGACACCGTTGCACCTTCTTTGGAAAAGTGGTTTAACAAAAACGACTCGAGCAAGAAGTTCATCATCAGGCACAGTTCAAAGTCTTGACTGACACATAGCGATCCCACCTCAGGTCCCCGATGTTATAAAATCGACGCTCGCCATCCGTTGTGCGAATCACTTCCAGCATGAAAGAAGTTTGGAGATGACGCAATTCTAATAGCACCAGAGATAAATAATGCAGAAGCAGAAGACACGTCGTCAGACTGTTAGCGAAGTCGACAATGCTCTGCAGCAGAAGTAAAAAAAAAACGAAATGAATTAACTTAAATAAAGCGCTGATGCTCTGTGATAATTGAGTGTACATTTTTTTGCCAAGAGCATATGCGATCTATAATATCGTAAACTTGACAGTCATGAATTTTGAAAATTAATGTAAGGACAAGACAGGGTCCGTTCAGCGGACAATATTCGATTCTAGGCTTGTCAGCGTATAGGGTCCCACACGCGACCAAGAACAATGCTGCCCGCGCATATCTGACAATCGCCGACAGCTGATTTTTTGCGCTTACGCTGATCTACTTTCCGATATTTTCGCATTTGTTAGAGTAGAAAAAATTCCATAGCGAATCTTTCGTGGTGAGCAAAATATGTTGCAGTGACAAGAGGATAACACACACACAAAGAAGTTGCTATGAAGTACAGAACTGCACATGTTATACATGCATTCTCAATGTATGATCGCTGAAGATTGTGCCTTTGAAGAACGCCGCTAAAGAGCATTTTTCGAAAACATAGTTCGGGAAACTGGAAGGCGTGAATTCCAACCGTTCGCTTTGCAGCCACACAACGCACATCTAGCAAAATAACTTTTAGTACTGAGAAGCCAAAGCAAATAAAACGTCTTTCTGTTACACCGAAGAAGACACGGTTCGCTTGCTCTAGACAGGGCATTTGCTGAAATGCCAGATAACAACAAAGCAGCAACTGCTCATGTCAAATATTGACACGGCCGCGACAATAAGCGCGCGCCTAACATCGCTCATGTCCTTAGTTGCTTCGTCTTGTGTACCAAACGGTTTCAAAACAGATCGTCTTTATGGCGAAGACCGACATGGTCGAATGAGCAAAGCCCCACCAGTGAGCGGAACTACAGAACGGCAGTGTTCGAATTAGGCGTCAACGACCAACAAAAACCATCAAAATTTTCTGCTTTACAAGCTGATGATTAATAGCGGCGCTGACTGAACACCACAACTTGTCAGAAGGTTTTTCAGGCTTCTAAGGAGAAAATACCGTGAGAGTACATAAAATGGTCCCAAGCCACCTTAGCCTAGCTAGAGTGCCAAAACTAGCAGTTGAAGAACTTACCGTAAAATCTCTTTCTGCTTGGTCCCATATCCAGAACCAATAAAATAACCAATACGTAAGTGTGACCAACAGAACTAATACCATGATTAGTGCCCTGCAAAACAAAATTCGCATCACACCGTACACACAGCTGCTGTTGAGCAAACGTAGCAGAGACCTAACAAGACTGACTCATACCTGAACATGAACACCCTGGGCATGCTGGTACGTTGACGTCGGAAGAAAATAGCCCAGGAAGCAACCAGCAAAATGATCAGTTTGAACGACACGCTGATGAGCGACCCCTTAAACAAACACGTTGTTGTAACAGATTTAGCAAAGAAACACATGTAGAAATCAAGTTTAGCGGCGGAGAGTCAAGCCTTTCCACGTAGGTTTCAAAGTTCTTGAAAAAAGCACAATTCTACCCAAACACACAGCTTACATCAAAATCAACCACACTGGATCCTAGACACTACATAGGCGTGACCATCATCTATCTTACAGAAAGTCGATACAAAAAAACAAAAGGTTCTATTGCCAGGGAAACTCCAATAGCCACATGCATTCCAAAAAATACACAGTTGAATTTCTTTAGATTTTGCAACACGCTTTATTGAGGTCATTGCGTTCACAGAACAACAGCCGTTTCACATAACATAGAAAAGAGCTTCGTTTAATAAATTATGGTGTTATCAGGGAAAGTTACATTAAAAACTTCTTCCCAATGCAGATTAGATAGCCAGATGCTTGCGATAATAAAAGCACTATTTATATCGTCGGTGACATATCCAACCTAAAATTTGAATTCCAAGCATTCGAAGACTGGGTGCATGCAGAAAAACCAGACAGCTTCACAAAATAGCTACCGTACAAATTAAGGATTAAAAATTTTGGTCTCTCCATTAAACACGTCAAATTAGCACAGCATGAACGACAAAACGACTGATTAACTAAGAGTCTAGCTATAATTGCCCTTCCAGTATCAAATAGGCTGGACGACTGTTCCGCGGCCTACTCTTGACAAAAACTGGGACACAGCGTGTTGGAAAATTGGTTAACACGGCCAGGTGAGGTCTCCAACGTAAGGCCAAGTGAGGTTTTCAAAGGTTGCGCTAAAAACTTTGTCATTTGTAAAAAATCTCCAAGGAAACTGTGCCATCAATTTTATTTATTTTTAGGCAGACTGCCAACATAAAACCAGCGACTGCCTATAATTGCCTCGTATAACGAATGTCAATTGCGGGTTAAGCTTTACAGGTCACGAGAAAGGTCCTGATTTGAGCGTTCAAATGAAGCGAGCTTAAAATCAAATGGGTTTGCGACACTGAAAAGCGCAGCTTGTCAGTGCTGAAGGATTTTGCCACAGGTCACATATCGGCAAGCGACAAAACACTGCCTTAACCACAGCATGCCAAACGCTACAAAAATTAAATATTTCACTCGTGGCACACCTGTCCAAACGAACTGAAATAGCTGTTGCATGAGCACGACCTACAATGATTCGAAAGAACTGCACATCCCAAATGATCCCTGGTGCTCAGCGGCCTTCCAATCTCAAATATATTTTACGAATTGGTCTACTTGGACCTTGTCACAGCATGAGCGGTGTTTGGTATCAATGTTACCATGTTAACGCCATCTACGCGTGTGTTCCGTTTACTTCAACATATATATGCATGTGTTCCTTGGTAGCGCTCGCCATGTGTGTGTGTGTGTGTGTGTTGGTGGATGCGAAGACATTGAACACTAGACTTTCATTTCGACGTTCATGCACAGCGCATCTTTGTTTAACAGAAGCACTTGATCCTTTTCCCATAAAATGGGCTAACAATAATTAGAGCCTCATGTTACTGGCCGTGGTTAAAGACGCGCCGAGAACTTGTGAGATTTGTACAACACATGCATCAAGCATGTTGCAAGAAGTTACACAAGTTCGCTGCATTTCCTGGCCAGTTTAACCGATTTAGTGGAACCAGTTCATAATAACCAACAAGTTCTGTCAAACTGCTTATATGATACGTTGCAGTGTTCTTACAGTACTGGAATTCTGATCTTCACCACCGAAAAAATACATAAGGACATTGGTGTTTAATCCCGATCCCAATGAATTGTATTGGCCTTACCTTGCAAGCAGTACCACATGCAAGGGGGTCACCGGACTCATTTGAATCGTTCATCCACAACAGCTTTGGAATAACGATGAAGACAATTGGTGAAAGATAAGAAACGAAGGCAAAAAGAACGGTGGCCACAAACCCGCAGTCATGAAACCCAACCGATGATTCCATATCCTACACAGAAAATAAATGTGGAAATGAAAACGCTGTTGAGGAAAACATCCTATGCGGCAATGAAGCTTTAATGACTGTTACTGCGTTTTCTAAATATATCAGAAGTGAAAATTCAAATAAATAGCGTTACTTCTGGCTCGGTTTTCTCAGATCGCACGGCTTTTCTGTCTACTCCAGTGGTTCTCAAACTGTGGTACGCGTACCACTAGTGGTACGCGAGGGATTTTCAGGTGGTACGCAAGCAGGTTTCCTGTCATCATCGAAAAGCTTTGTTAATTCGTTTCTGTGTTATAATTCGCTCATGTGTTATGCTGATGTTGCTAATTAGTTTATATGCTATATTAATTTTAAGTACATTTTGAGCAAATTACATTCTTCTGAAACCAGGGGTGTACACTCCAACATTAAAAAACATCAGGTGGTACGCGATCTCAAAAAGTTTGAGAACCACTGGTCTACTCGAACCACGCTTTCTCTTGAATTTACATGGAATTTCGCACACTTAACGCTGATTTGCACACACAACACAAAACTTACAAATTCTCTGTGATTGCATTGACTGGATTTCTACAATTTCGTGTATTCTAAAGTAGGTGCGCCTCAAAACAACAAAAAGTACTTCCAACGTCATTGTTCGTTTAAACATACTCCACAATTTTCCCCAGCTTTCAAAATGCGCGTGCCGAAACCGGATGTTCACCATTCGAACTGAACCTCTATAATGCTTACTTTTCCAATACGCTGAAAATGGACTGAACTGTGTTCGAAACTTGCTTGTGAAAGACCGTGTATGGCCCAGACATGTGCAACCCGCGGCCCGCCGCGTTGTTTGGTGCGGCCCGCTTAGTTTTTGAAGGTGCGGCCCACTTAGTTTTGAAATCTTGAAATGGTATTTCAAATTAATTGTATTCTTCAATTTTCCGTGCTACTCATTTCACAATCATTTACCACAAGCTTTTGCAGTTGATCAGAGTGTTGCAGCCCTTGAAGTTCACGAACAAACACAGCTTTACTGCGTAGATTTGTTCGAACAATTCGTCAAGACTTGGCAGGCACTTTTTCATGTGAACTGAGTACTGTTAGTTTTGATTTTAGCTTGAGTAAAGTAGTTAGAAAAGATTTCATTTTATTCGCCTGACATCACTAACTCGATGTATGATCGGATGTTGTTTGTGACTTCGCAAGTGTTGGGATTGGGAATGTAGTCAGAGTGATAAAAATTCACAGCAGGACCAGGGAAAGGGGCTGTTGGAAGGGCTGACAATCAATGATAACAATAATACATTGTTTTGCAGTTCACAAAAGCAGCACTTTTAACTGTAATTTAATCCCAAGGTGTTCGAACAAACGAAAAATTCTTGATGAAGGGAGGATGTTTAACGACGAGTGGTTTGTGAAGTATTTTGTTGTTCAACAAAATGAAAGGGCTCTGCTTCATTTGCCGAAATAACATTTCTTGTCTGAAAAGTTTTAATACATCAAGCGGCACTGCAACTCCAGGCATTCAGAACAATACGAGTGAATTTTAGATCAGTTGCGGGCGGGTTAAGCCCATTAACTGAAGAGGTCATCGCAAGGGGCAAAAGAATATGATACCTCTTTGCGAAAACGACACTCAGCTTGGGACTAAATTGAGCTTCAATTTTAGTGAAGCAATAGGAAAGGAAAATCCTTCAGTGACGGCGAAATAACTTTAAAAAATGCTCTAATGTCAGGAAGTTTGCCAGTTAGCAAATTATATTTTCACTTGAAACAATGTGCATGTGTTGTGAAGATGAGAGTGTCAACCTTTGCTTCTTTGTCTGTTTCCAGCTTCCACAATAGTTTTGCCTGAATGGTGATCTGTTTTGCGGTGAATTGGAAGTTGTAAAAACATATTAAAAATGAAGAATAACGCTTGTTTGTTGTCGCAAAAGGTAGCCATTGAGACTGTCAGGAATTTAGCTTCAGCAGATATGGTAACCCTAACATATGCCCCTATCCAATTCACAGCTTTTCAATAAACCTGTCGCCAGCATATGGTTGGTAGTAGTTTGAAACAGAGAAAATTACACCATATACTCCATATCTGTTGGGTGGCCACTTAAACCAATTTTTTAGGGGCATGAATAAAGTTTCATCCAATAGAAATTGATGCCGCCCGAGATAACTTTCCAAAATTCGAAAGTGGCCCGTCAGTGAAAATGGTTGCACACGCCTGGTGTATGCCCTAACAGCAGAGGGAAAGGCCAGTCAACCACTGCTACTGCATCCGCAGAACTGCTCGTGCCTGCAACTAATATTCACGCGCACGACGAAAGTTACAAGAGTGAAGACGCGGTAGACAAGACCATGCAGAGAAGCATAGGTTTTGCAACAACCTGGCATTATAAACTTTTTTACTGACAACTACGTGCAAGAATGTCAACAACCGGCGAAAGTTCTAACCTTTTTGAGTTTTGCCAATGATTCATTGCTGAGTTGAGTGACATCCGTTGTTCCAGAAATGAATGTGTTTGTCTCACCCCAATTGTCCTCCTGAAATAACTAAGAAATGTCAGTGCAATCCACAAATGCAACATTCTATGCATTGAACAAAAAATTCCCAATAACAACGATCTTTGCAATCAGTAATGAAATTTTACGTGCGGTACCAACTGAAGGCCGATCTTATACTACAAACATGTAAAATACAGGCGCATCTAAAGAATGTCGAAACGAACAGTACTTGCAGCAAGATTTCCACAGGAAATTATTAACATGTAATTTCTTCCGGCATACTCGCATAAGCTCGCTCGTTCACGTTTGCAATTCATGACAAGTTGCTTAAAAAGTGAGAACGATGTATCATTTTCCAATTTACCTAACCGGTCGAAGTCAAGGATGCAACCAAAACACACAACTACCGTGTCGAAATATCAACAATAGGCAAAACACTTTTAACAACTACTTCAAGCACTTTAATGAAACGCTCGCGGGGCAACGTTAGGTTTCTGGCCAACGAAGTGCTTGGAAGGCAACTCAGGAATGAAGTAGCTGCGCAGACGTGTTATACAAATCACACCAACTTTAATGTTGTGGTTGTTAATGTTAAATGTGTAACAATGAAAGATGCACGGGGTTGAAGTTTGATTAATAACAGATGAAAAAATGCTAACAAAATAAAACCACATTAAAAAAAAACCCTCTTCACCTCTGGCATGTCAACTGTCATAGAACCTTCATTTCTTCCATCAACAGGAGGGGTTTTAATCGTAACACTTTTCTCTGCTAAAATATAATTGGTTTGATTTAATGTCTATGACAAGCAGTGACCAGTTGAAATTTTCCGGTAACAACGTTTTACAAATCAAGCAGTGTGCAGTTGATTTGGTTGATGGAAACATCCATCATACTTTAGCTTGTAGCCAAACAGTAAGTTTGGCTGTCAACAATTATGTGAACCACAAAAAGAAACGTTGGCTAGAATACGGCACAAGGATAGCATTGTTTATGTACTGCACTACTGCACCCGCACTTTCTCCATGCAAAAAACTTACTGCACCACTATTGCGCCAAGCACAAAACATTCATTTGTGCCTGAACCTCAACACCAACACAGATTTCACAAATACCAGGTTTGTATGAGAATCAGTTTAACAAAGCATGACACATACAGCACATGTGGATTGTATCTGGTCCAATTGCAATACCAAAAAACATTTCAAAATGCCACTGGACTTCAGAGATCTGCACCAATTTCTTTCATAAAATGACAAAAAGGATTGTGGGAACAAACCAGAATTGCATGGTTTTTGGATAAAATTGAGCTTTGATTATCACCGAATCATTCCTAATCATCAGAACATGCTACAACTTAACTTCATAGAACTGTTTTGCTTGAACAAAAATTCCAAAAACTTTTTCACAATCACAAAAAGGTAAATGTAATCGTACCACACTGACTACTGCTGGCTTAGCTCAGGCTGATAAAATAAGAAGATCCCTGCCCAACAAGTTTGCAAAGTGCAACACAATTGATGCAATCCAGTAAGTTGGCTACATTACAAAAATTTAGCTAATCTGATCAAGCAGAATAATCAGAACTTAACACTGTATTTAAGATGTTTTTTCAAGGCAGATGCAACTTTAAACAATACAATGAAATGTTCTGGTTGATTTCAAATTGTAATCACTAGGGCAAGTTTTTTCATTAAAGTCAATTTTTTGGTAGTAAGCTTGAATGATGTGATTTTTTGCAAGAACTCAGGATAGAAAGAGTAAGTTTCATATTATTAATTTGATAGGTCAATAAAAAGTCTATTTTTTACCGTTAGGTCAATATTCTTTCTATAGGGCAATAAAGCCAATTTTTATAATTATCAGTTATAGTTGAAATTTCTATTTAGTATTGGTGAGAAAAAGTGATAATTTGATATGCCTGATAAACCGTACACATTATTAAATTTGTTTTGCAATGGCTGTCAATTTTGTACGGTAGTACTGATTACCATTCCTAGCACAATCAAATGACTGTGGTGCAGTAGTCAAAGTCAGATGAAATTATATGCGAGTGTTTTGCAATCGAATAGTTGTGAGTCTGGTGACAATGAAGAGGCGCAACATTGTTCAGGTGTACAATTCTTACATAAAATCGTATGCAGTATAGTGCAGACAGAGAGGCATCTACATTGTTGGTTTGAAGTACTTTTTTGTTATTTAAGCTGTTAAGGTAAAGAAAAAAGAGTGAGTAGTTTATTCATGCAGGTGCAGTGTTCAAGCTTACTGCTACATTTACATGAGGTTTTGCTTGATCCAAAAAAAATCTCTGACTATGTATCAATGCTGGGACTGTCGATCTTTGTTGGCACTGGCTTCCGCAACGCAAAATGCAGGAGGCACCATTATCCCAAATTAGTGTAGTCTACTTAATACTTTATCAACAGAACTAAATGAACAAAACATTTTTTTATTTTTGATTTCTTAGAGAAAGGGTAACCGCCCCTCTTCAGGTTTCATGTAAATTAGCCAAACAGATGATACTTTACTGTGAATTCAACTGTCAAAGCAGTGAAGTAACATAATTAATAAATTATTTAAATTTGGGTTTTTCAATGTCTTCCATGACTAAGTTTGCCACTACTGATGAGACAGGGGAGCCCATTGCTGTTCCAAAAACTTGTTTGTAATGTTTTCCACGAAACGTA
>JGI24158J21664_10001282_pt1 | contig 27844 bp, 10 predicted proteins | sample Ectturendosymbi3_FD_21664 | JGI IMG/M metagenome (IMG submission 21664) | reverse complement strand
GCCTTGTCTAAATAGCACCTGCGCAGTGACATGAAACAATCCACGTTTTTGAACACTCGAAATTGATATTGCGTCGAACGCACTTGTTTCTGAATTTCCTCCTCTGGCAGTGCCGGCTTTAATGCTGTCGGAATCTCACACACTGCCACGCACACGCAGGAACTGTTTTTATTAGAATTTCTCTTCATGGCGAGAGGACAGTCTCCAAACACGATCGTTTCGTTTTGCAGTTTCCGGCTAATTTTATCTGCTGTTTACACCTACTAGGTTATGACAAAATTAAGTAAGTTTAGGCTTTCCTCAACGTCACGCCAAGCAACGTGAGTTCGTTTCCACTGAAACCATATTTTTATAAGCAACTTCTCATATCGAAAGGCGCGACAGCTAGCCTCAAAAATTGTGTACGCATTATCTGAACAAAATATCAGTCAAGCGCCGTATTTCGAAAATAGTCTTTTTAGAATTAAGCAGTTGACGGTGTTTGCTGCGCACGAAGTCCTATATTGATTTCGAGTAATTCACTTTTAGATTACGATACAAAGTAATCAGAGCAATTGCAATTCAATCAAACGCAGTTGTGCAGCTGGTTGTCAGCATCGATTTGATAAGCGTGTGTACGTTTGAATAAACAGCTCTCATTGCTGTACGATTGGGACAAGTGCTAGACCGAATCTTGCGCCTACACGCTTCACAACGGCAGTGCGAACTTTTGCACTTTGGAAAATACATTTCACATTTCATCGCCGAAACATCCATCGCCGAAACGGCGTCGCCGAACTTTTCCATTCCGAGATAATCAATATCAGGCATTAGATATAATTAATGAATATATTGTTTTTGACAAAACATTAACCATTAATGATTCAACCTCCGCACATCAAGACATCAACTTGTTTCCCGATGCAGAGTAAGCTCTGGAGGTTTAAGCTGATGATAGGATTACAGGTGTACACTGGCTCAAGGAGAGTGGTAACGTAAGAAAATTTGCTTGAAATGACTTAAATTTTGATATAAGTGCTTGAGCGCAAAATACTTGAACTTGCTTAATCGTGTATCCTGTGAGAAAAAGCTTTGAGCAAATTATTTTCCTGCTATTGAGACAATTTTGTTGCGGGCCTAGTTGCCAGGGAAACGGCACTGGAAGTTAAACTGCATGATGTTTGACTGCAAATGCCTGGACATAGCTTCTGATAGTTTTGTTTGGAAATGCTTGTGAAAACGAGGCTAACGAGGCTAGTAGCATAGTGATCAAAGGTTAAAAAAATTGTTTGGACAAAAATTAGATTTAAATCAAACTTTTGCTTCCTCTTGGACATGATGAAACTTCTTTCGCCTCAATTTTGAATGTCTTGGTTAAAAAAAAGAATAACGAAAATGTCTGATTATTCAACAACGGACACTTTTGTGGTTTCCTGCAAACTTGCTTGAAAATAAGTTTTAATCAACAATACTATACTGTCCAGAACTTCACAAATATTTCTGTTGTTTAAATTTTCCCAATCAATAAAATGTTATTACGAAAACCGTTGCGGTACAGGTTGGTTCGATAAAAAACGTTTGTTTTTTATTTGAAAAGTTTCAACAACAGGTGCTTTAGTGACTTTCTGCAAACTTGTTCGCAAGCAATTTTTATCTAGGAACACTAAAACGAAAAATGTACGAATTACTCAACAACGGATAATTTTGTGATTTCCTGCAACCTTGCTTGAAAATACGTTTTGAAATACAGTACGGAAGTGTCTTGAACTTCGCAAATATGTCTGCTTTTCAATTTTTGTAATCAAACAAATATTTTTAATGCGAAAATCAACCAACCGTTTCGGTCCAGTTTGTTTTGATAAAAACATTTGTTTCTAGACATATTTGAAAAAATTCAACAACAGATGCTTTAGTGACTTTCTACAATCTTGCTTGTAAGTAACATTTATTTAAGAATACTAAATATCCCTTATTTCACAGAATCAGACACTTTGATCTTATGACCATATGTATCTCGCCTGCGGAGTAAGCCATCTTCAGCTGTTATTCACACAGAATCAAATTATTGATGTTCTTTAATTTTGTTGTATGTAGACGGAAGTGGTCAGCTACAAAATAGAATATGCAGCAAAAATAAGGAAAGAGCACAAACAGTTTTTTTTGTTAGCAAGAAAGAAAATTGAATCATCATCAAATAACATCCAAGATGTAGCAAGGGTTGATGATATCTCTGGCGATTTTTTCGGACTTCCGCTTATTTCTGGCAAAAACCAGATCCACATCAGGTGGGAAGTCATGAAGTTCAACAATAGTTTCAACCTGTTAAAGAGAAATTGTCATTATGAGATCCTACAGAAACCCAAAGCTGCAAATGTTTTGGTAAAGCGTTGCAGCATAAATTTTTTGACCTCATCTGATAAATGTGTTGTGCTCATATTTACAGGATGTAAAGATTGTTTCAGTGATGTTGTACTTTCGTAGCGATCGTTACCCCGTTTTAAGTACACAGTTCACCATGTATGAGTAAAAACGGAAAAATCCACATCATCCTCCTTTGACTAAACTTGGATTTGTTTCTTTTGTTGAAAATACAGCTTCAGTTAAAAATGAAATCCAAAATTTTTGTCAGGTCACAGGCAAAACAATCCAGAGAACAACTTTTGAACTATAAATCGAATTTTGAAGCGAGCGGTTCGAATAAACGATGCTTGAAAATACTGAGTTGCTACGCAAAACCAAAAACCATAAACACACTGCAGTACTACCTTCTAATTTCTCTTAGAACCCCGCAGCTTGTAAAATGTTGTCAAACTTGTTTTCTTTTCCTATTTGCCGTTGGACATCGATTTCAGTCTCCATCCTCTGGACAGCGTTCGCCAGGCGGATATTTTCAGCTATTAAGCCTTTACATTTCTAAAAAAATCGATAACAATTTTTTGGGTTCTTAAAGAGGGAAAAGCTCTTGGACAAAGTTTTTTACAAACATTTCAAACCTAGCTATGACAAATTCACTGTTTTTGTGGACCAAAACAAAATTACTTCGGGAAACACTGTCGCTCTTTATGCATCCTGCACAATACAGAAAAGTTTCTTTCACTTTTAACCTTTTCCCACGACAGGAAATGAACAACTAAAGTAAGAAAAACATATTCAGTCAATATTTTCAGCGTATTTTGTCACATTCCAAACGTTTTGCCTATTTTTCCCAGATATAGCACGGTCTTTCCTGTTGCCTTACAGCCAGGCCCGTAACCAGCTTGGGACACCAGGAGGGGCGAAGAGTTTTCCGAGAGGGGCTCAAATTTTTTGAACTACGTCCAATATTTTTAAACTATGTCCAACACATTTTTCTAGGCGGGGGGGCGAAAATTTTTCTAGGGAGGGATAACTCCCCCTTGCGCCCCCCCTGGTTACGGGCCTGATTACAGCACATGGGATTTAATTGCTGTAGGAAGGCCATCGCTTTCACGAGGACGTTTCCAGCAAACCTCAAGCCATTGCTTTTGACTTCGGTTACCGAAAATGGCCTTTACATCGCGTGTAACCCATCAAGTCTGTCTCCAACACTTGCAGTTGTTGAAAAATCGCAATAGGTTACACATACTGAACACATGTTTGTTGAACACAAATAATAACAAACTGGGCAAAGCTGAATGCATTCTAAAAAAGTATATACACGAACCACGTCGCACGGTACCCTCTCTCTAGTCTAGCGTTAATAATAACTTTACAATATGAAGGTAAAACTGATTAATTTCAATTTCCCTGACTCGAAATATGGGTATTACACAACAACAAAGTAATGGAAAAACTACCTTTCTCACACGGCCGATTTAAAATAAAACATTGTTGTGCAAAAATTTTCATGCGGTCAAGTACGAAAGATTGAAATTATTTTGTCAAGTCCAGAGCTTGTCTACTTTTAGGAAAGTAGACAAGTTCTACTTTACAAGTCCAGAACCGGTCTTCTTTTAGGAAAACTCAAAATGAGCTCAAAATACAATCAAGAAGAGAAGGCGGCATGGTTGCTAACAAAGTATGGTTGTTTTCTCGCCATTGTGAAGATTAAGTTTGCCCTATGTGAGATAAAACACTGGAAAATTAGACGGCTGTTACATGGAGAGCAACAACCATAATAAACTGGCCAAATTTTCTGCGGATGACACACAGCGTGTGACAATAATGACGATTTAGAAAATCCAAAGGTGAATTGTCTGTCCTGTTCGTGGATGTCAAGAAAACAAAATATTCAATTTGCGGCAAAGTGTAGTTTAAAAAAGGCGTTCACCATCTTCGTATTGAGTCGTGTTTTTGTTGCTTTTATCCCTTTGATAAAGAAACACGAGTTAAGAAAATTGTTTGAAACTTTGATTTTAACTTTCCAGACGATTTTCACACAGACCATTTGAATTGCATTTTAAACACTTTGTTCATCAATCATTTGCCATTACCGTAGTTTGGGAATGCTTTACGTTAATATTAGGAATATTTAATAGCAAATAATGTTTGAAAAAGTTTGTTTTTATTATTACTGAAATCGTGTCTCCTACAGTAAAGCATTAAAACTAACTCACAAAGATGTTATAGACGAGAAAAACGATTCTGAAAAAATCGGCATTTCCAGTTCCATCAATTACAACAGGATGTGCAGATCCACCCAACTGCGGATATTATGCAAAGGTCATAGCTGCGCAAAAAACACGCCTGGCTAGAACTAACGCTTCACAGTGTAAAACAAGTAGCCAAGGTCATGTACCTGATTTAGTTCTTGCCTGGTGTGTTTTATACGTAATCATTGCCTTTATTTCGTAATAGCCCAGCTGCTGAGAATGTGCTTATTCGAACGAGAGAGTGAAAAACGAAATGGAATCTTTCAAAGATGTAAAGCAGCTATGTCTAACCCAAATGGCTAACTGGGCCAAAAATCATGTCGCTGNCTTAACCAGGGCCGCACATTTGATGACATATTAATGAGGGCCGCTCATTGAATGACTTACATCTGAGCAAACCAAATTTAATTGAAGCTAATACACTGAAAGCGTTCGAATCCTAATTGCAATGTTTACAGACGTGATAAAGTGGCACTGAGAAGACACCTCCATCAAAAATGCCAAATTCAAGGTTATCAAAATAAGAAAAGGTTGTCAGTATGTAGGATACTTACTACAGCGAAAACCTAAACTGGGCCGCACAAAACCTTCGCCTGGGCCGCATGCGGCCCGAGGGCCGCGGGTTGGACATAGCTGATGTAAAGAATTAGTTGAAATTCATTCGATATTTCTCCATCTCCTTTCGGGTTTTCTTATCACAGTTCATATGAGATCGACGTAACCATCTTACCTTGACCAACTGCACGTTGGTTTGGCTGATCTGTCGAGCTTTCGTCTCAAGCTTTAGTTCCATAACTTTCATTTCTTTCTGAGCTTGCTTGATGTAACCTTGACTTGCATTGACTTGTCGAGATTTATCGCGAAGGTCTTTCTTCAACGACGCCACCGTGCGGTGCAAGTTGCGTATCTTTGAAAGTTTGAAACAAAAATATTTAAATATTTGTATCTTCTACGAGTGATTGACTGAGTGAGATGAGGTTGTCTGAAACTAACAAGCTCCAGCAGTGAAGCGAAATAAACCAAGTCACATTGTAACGAAAGAACTTACAAGCAACGCAACTGTTGTCTCAGAAAGAACTCACAACTAGTGTTGCATTATCACCATCGAGTAAGTTGTGTCCTCTAAGAAAAACTGATTTGTTTGCTTGTTTTAAAAGTCTTGAACTATGCAAGTACATCTAACGGAACCTGCAATACTGACGATGAGTTTCCCTTGGAGGGTTAGGGTCAAGCTACTATCAGTTGCAACGAGAAACCAGCATTATTGTTTGCAACAACAAAGAACTTAAGGTATACTACACACTAGAGATTGTTTTTTTACTTCACTGTAAACTACAGCAGCATAAAAAGTAATTGGATTTTATCATCTACTAATGATGCAGTACGGTACTGCAAAGGCAGTATCGAAAAGTGACACACGTCGCGTAAAGAGGTGGGGAAAAGTTATTTTTTTGCAACTGATGGCACGGAATTTTTATGAAATTGATATAACAATGTCTCACTGTTTTGCAATCAGCCAACGTCTGTGAATTTTTAGTGTTTTAGGTTATCAGACATGTTTTTCACAAACGTAAGTGTTCTTAATAATACCTGTTCAAGCAGTGCTGATGTAAAATCATCACTTTTAGGATGTGAAGCTTCATTTATAGATGACTTCACCAGTTGTAACCTGCGTTCGAACTTGGCTTCATCCGGGTCATTTTGGGAAAAAGATGGCGACTGCATTTGGCCTTCAGCTGCAATTGACTGATAGTATCCTTGATCCATTAGCCACGGCTGTTTAGCTGCAACGGAGTTAAATAGACCACAGAAAGTTGTAATTTCGCGGAAATGTAATTTCATAAAAGAAGATGGAGAAAACAGCAACTGAAGAAAAAATCGGAAGCAGACAGCTTTAAATCTGTTTTTTTTAATTCTTTTTCTTCAGCTGCTTGAGACCGTCACCCATTTTCCTATAACTTTTGCATCTTTTCCTGTTTCTGTATATCATCATCCGATCTCATGCACTGTGTCCCCCCTGGGACATAATGCGTGGAGTCAATGTGGTCCACGAGGGTGCTTTGAGGGAAGAAATTGTTTTCAGTTGTTACCAAAATCTTCAGATTTTGTCACGACTGGTCTCAGCTCAGCGAAAGGAGCTGCGCATGTCTTCTTAGTAATTCGACAACAACGATACAAAACAGTCGCTACGAACTCCTTGGTGGAATTGAGCCCAGACCAAGTGAAAATTAAAATGACCGGATTTTAAAGTATAAAAAGTAGACACACGCGAAAAAATTTTCATTCGATTTTTCCCATTTCCACCCAGCTGGAAACGCCCTCTAAACAACTACTGTTTGGCAAAAGAACTCCTTATTTTTTTATATCTGAAAAATTTTGTTTATTAGTTCACGAAATGTACGCCCAACTTTTTGTGTATTGTGCATAATAAAACAAAAGCAGAATTTCACTAATGTCATTCCTGGCGAACTTAAGGCTGAAACATGGCGATAGCAACCTCGAGTAGATATATACGAGAATGTGAAGCATATCTTTCTCCTGTTGAAAAATATTTGCTAACAATTCGTAAAAACTCCCAAGATGCAGAAAAGCATGGCAGGTCAGTGGCATGCAGAGTCATTTTGATTCTGAAGAAAGACTAAAAAAGCGTAAGAACAGGCATTGACAAAAATGAGTTTTTGCACAACCAGCATTAAATTATTGCGAACCCTCAGGAATAAGGAAGACCTAAAGTTGTTGGTTGTTCTTCTTTTGAAGTCTTTGTTTCGATGAATTTACAGTGGCGCTCATTTAGTGAAACCAAACCTTTGGCCTCGAAAGATTTTCTGTTTTTAAATCAAGACGATCTTCTCTGCTTCATTTCCCGTTCTTTACATATTTGTTCTTTCAAAACAAAACCCATCGTGAAAAATGCTTGTTTGTTTTTATCCCAAGGAAGAAAATGGATGCAATCAACTGTTTGACTATTAAATACCTATAAGCAAAGTGGACTAAAAACAAATTTATTTTTCTGGATGATTACGCTTAAAACGTTTTGAGATGTGACTGTTACCGCGAACGCGTTGAGAACGTTTTTGAAAGCACTGGAAATAAAATTGCTTTTAGTCGGGTGAAAAAAAATCAACAAACAAACAAATAATCCAAACTATTACAAGCAGCACTGGTCCTCCAAATCACACATCAACGTGATTAAGATCATATTTTTGGATTTCAAATGTTGCTGGTGGAGAGGATGGCGGCATTTCCAGGTCTCGTCGACAAGAGTAAAACCTCTGCTGCGCAACAGGCCAGGAGGAAGTATGCAAATTCAGACGTTTGCTTCAGTATCCTAAAATATTTGGTTTGTGCAACATTTTCACAACCTGTCGTGTTGAATGAAATAATATTCCTCCTTGCGAGCTGCCAAGTAATTTTATAACCAATCAGCAAATTCAGTGCCTGTATGAGTTAAACGTATTTGTGATCTCACATATGCTTCAATTGTGATGCCACATATGCTTCAATCAAAAAATAAATGATGCCAGAAGAAACGTGAAGTTACCAAGCACTGGGCTGTGTTTGATCTGTAAACGGCGGCGGCAAATCAAAATCACTACAATAGTGGAAACGCAAGTATTGAGTTTTGTGCCGTTACTTCAAACAGGCTTCATACCTTGAGACCAGGAACTTTCTAAAATGCGTGACTTGTTTCCCTCGTAAAACGACACAGAGCTTCGGCTGGGTCTTTCGTCATAAGGTGTCGACGTCTGAGTTCCGACCGAGATTTTTTCTTGTAAATATCCGAGGCTCTGCGTGTAGCGCAGCCCGTCCGACCCTACAACCAAAACGCAGAGTCACCTCCAGTAGTGGTGACTGGATAAACTTTGAACCAAGCAGTTTTTGCAAACCCTGAACTGAAAGAAACGTCTTGTTTGTTTGACCTACTCGGATTATTACACCACAATATGCGACAAACAGAAAAACAACATTTTATGTTCAAGTTTCGTCACAGTTGCACTTGTGTGTGAGTCTATGCCACTATGGCAATTTTTTTCAATTTTTTTCACTGCAGCACACTAATAACACCTGGATTTGGCCACGGCACACCTGCTTATGAATACGAAATCCTACTACTCACAAACTTTGCACAGGAAGTTATTGTGATGTAACATACAGAATATTAACTAACACTTTACGCATGCCTACAATTGTGATGTCACATACTCCAGCTTATGATTATTATGCTTTGTTGCTTTTGAACAGTGTGTAAACATCATAGTGAAACAACTACGTTAAGATAAAAAACTTAAATGCAAAGCAATGCAACATGGACCGAACATTTTATAAGATTTAGGCAATATTTGTAAAGCCACAACAGTGACCCACACCAAGCGAATCGATCGCAATTTATTGCGTAAGGAAACTGGTTTCGTGTGTTACACATCTTCAGTCCTTATTCAAATAGAATTTTTAGGCAAATCATTTTGAAAGATTTAGGCAAATCATGATATTTTCCCGGCACTCTGTTGTGCTTGGCATGCAGTTTGGGAAACCCTGGTCCAGGGGTCGGCAACATTTTTTAACAAACGAGCCATTCTACTTCATTTTCCAGCAGATATGACCGATGAGGAGCCACAAAGCGCTCATACCGTGTTATTTTTCATACGAATTCATGGAGATGTACGTTAAACTGGACCCAATTTAATTCTAATCGTAATAATAATCAAAATTCCAGAGAGAGCCACTTCAAAGGAGCTAAAGAGCCGCAAGTTGCCGACCCCTACCAAGGTTCAGAGCTAGAAAAAAAATATGTAGTAACTCCACATGAAAGTCTTCTGTTTAAGAAAAGCGAAGAAAAATTGACTTTATTCGAAATGCACACTGCTTTAAAACAAGAGCTTGTCAAATATCTAAATATATCCGAAAAGTGTTTCTTTCTATTGGTAAGATGCAAGTCCCGAGAGCAGTGTGGCAGACTCAAACCATCGTTCAGACTTAACACATTTGGAATCATTTGGGGATTTGCGTTTTCTGTTCTGATATTGCAATACATTTACCCCTGTATTGCAATACATTTATGCGCAAAGAAACTGCAAACTTGCGCGCAACGGCGAGTACTTGACCTTTTCAGCAAATCCTATAAATATGCAAAGGCATGATAAAGGAAAAACAGCTGTTTGCCCACCGATGTCTGATGATCATACCTGTTATTTGTATCCCTTTCAACCCAAGTGCCATGAGGACTTCGTCATTCTTTCGAGCGCAAATTACCAGTTTCTTGCAAACAGAACAAGGCATTTGACACAAGGTCAGAAAATCCGTTCTGCTACCCGCAACTTTGGCGATGTACGTGATCTGAACAAACACAACGCGAAACCGTGTAGATGTGGATATCTGTTTCAGGTTTTATTTACTGGGTAATACTAAAAAACAACATTATTCAAAGACGTCTAATGAAAAAAAACTACTGCAAATCGAGGAGTGCAATGCTGCTATAATATACTGTATTACAAAAAGTGTTGTTATTTAACAAAAGTCTTTCAACAGAGTGCGTTTTGCAAAACAAAAATCACAACAGTATTCAACCCTGTTTGAAGCTGCGAAATTTATCAATATTTTGAGGTTGTTTAAACCACAGAATTAGCCACTCGCCAACGCCTGATCACGACAATCGGTAGTTTTTTTACCTGTGTTGGATGAATAGTTAACAAGTTTGACAAATCTTGCTTGAAACAAGAGAGTCTCTCTCGCGAAAAGCTGTGAACAGAACCATAGTGCAGGAAACAAACAGTGGTGTAGACGTTCTCGGTTTCTTCGGATCCTAAAAACAGACGATCGAAATGGAATCCATTGAAATTAAAAAATATATATAAAAGGCGCCGTTGGATTGAGTTCAGGAGCTTCTTAAAATAGTAGGAACTTGCGAAAATTCTAAATTAAGAAAAAATATTTTAAATATCCGCTTTTACACATTTTTTCGTCTTAGAAGCTTACAATTCGCTGATTCTTTCAAAAAACTAGATTCCTCACCCTGCAGGATACTATGGAGTGAACTTATAATGGTCGTTACTTCTCGCTCAGTGGACACAACCAGGTCCGTGTAATCGACTGCCACTTTGTAGCTTTCGATTTCCTGTTTGTACTTTTCAAACTCTCCGACTTTTCTCAAGAGGTACTCAAGCAAGTCCAGGTCAAACCTGTTTATCTTCCATCTTATTAATAACTCTTCGAAAATTTCACCAGCAGTGGTCAAGACATCAAGCGTGTCGTGTGGTATATGTTGGGAGATTCCAACAGAAACTTTCACCTGCAAAAACAACTTTTTTAACTCAAAATATTTTTAACTGTTACTTAGTTTACCTTGATGGTTTATTTAAAGTTTACCTCTCATCCCAATTTACTTCCAAACTTTTTTTGACGTCAGCGAAATTTCTACGTTACTTTGTTTTAGCAGAAAAATTGGACCCCCAGCAACATGATGATGGATCCTCCCAAGCGACCCGCAAACGACAATGTTAGACCTTGCTGGCAATACTGGCGCAACCATACAGAGAAAAATATTTAAACTTTTGCAGTGAGTTACAGTTGTCAGTCCAGCAAGGTCACCGCAACGACAGACAATCGACTCCAAAAGTATTTTTTTATTCCATATTTTAACAAGGCAGCTAAGGAAAAAATGCAAAACAAGTTTCTCACCAACACCCAACAGTGCTTTTCGATCATCGACTTTAACAGAGATAAATAACCCTTTCAGTCAAGTGATGAAGTTAATCAGAACAAAATAACTTTAACGAAGTTTGAGAAGAAACAAGTTTGGTCCAAAATTCAAACAACTTATGTACGTTTTACCTGTAACATGTCTCTAAATTCAAGTGACTGCATTCCATCCGAAAGAGTGTTGATAAGTAACTTTAAAGCTTGATTTTGTTTTTCGTCTTGATGGTCACGTCGTTTACTGGCATGCCGTGACGTTTGAGCTGTCGATGGAGTTACAAGACGCGATTGGACGCTTTGGCCTCTTCTCACCTCATGAAACCTGTATGACGTAATAATGCCTGTTTTGCTCTCTGCGTTCTTTCGACAATCAATGTTCCTGTCATTTTGTCAAAATACCTACGTTCTTTTCCCATCAATCAACGTTCCGTTCTTGCAAACGTAGTACAAATCTGTATGGTTTTTAATAACTGGGTAGAGGTTTTTAGATATTATTTAGTTGAAATTCTGTCGATCAGTTTATCAATCACAGATATGTTCTACGTTTGCAAGAACAGAGCATATAAGTGTTTGGTTGAAGTTGATATAAACGTGTTCCTTCTCGGAGGAGGTTTGGGGGAAACGAACAAAAAAGAATTTTGTTGTGAAATTCAATCACTCCTTACTAGACATGCAAAGCGTATTAAATATTTTGTCTTCGAGATCATGGTCACGCAGAGCAGCCGTTCCCAGAAATGACCATCGCAGTCTCCGACAAGTGATTCACAGCAGGGAGGTTTTGCTGTTGAGCTGATCTTTACCTGATCGGTTGCATTTTGAAAACTCAGGATCGGCGCAGAAAAGTTAAAAACAACCAAGAATTGTGCCTGACCCTGTAAAGTCCGACTAAAAAGCAAGCGCGACCTTTGAGGTGCGTTGGCCATTGGAAAAATGAAGACATTTTTAAAAATATTTCTAAACGAAAAAGAACCAATTTTATACGAAGACACATCACAGGTTTCTGCGCAAAATATTTGGGTTATTTCACCTGTAACTGTTCGCAGCTTTTATCGTCAAAACCTTGAAGAACAACACCGCAAACCTCGTTGACTGAAAACTGATCGAACAACTTACTTGTATGGCTTGAGAGGGCTGTCCACGTTGCCCCTCAGCGGTGTGGGCAAGCTAATATGAGGGACACGTCCGCGGCTGGTTCCTCGAAGCCCTGAAGTGTCTCTCTCTTGAATCGCCGGCTTTGCGGAGGCAGAAGGTATCTCTTTCAACTGAGAAGTACGCCCTGCCTGGTGCCAGTCCTCCAACGCCGAGATCACGTTCTTCCGGGCATGCTTCGTTTCTTTCTTTTCCGATCTGTGCTGATACTCTCGCTGCATCGTGAAGCTGCTTGTGTCTCTGGGCTTTGCGCCAGTTGTCTGGGCACGCAGAGTTTGGTTTTGTGATTTCAACAACTGCTTTGTGGGTGTCGTTGAAGTGATGTGCAGTTCCCGTTCATTTGTAACTCCTCCTCCAACTAGTATTGCTTGGATGTTGGCGCTGAGTACAAAATAGTTATTTTTGAAACGATCAAAATGAATTTTCTTTTTGGTTAGAGCAAATGGAAGAACTCAATTTCAAATTATTTAGAAAGATCAAGTCAGTCGTCAAATCTTAATAAGAACCCATTTAATAGGTTAGATGTAAAAAAATCGTGCAAAAATAGAACTTGTTTCCCAGAAACATTCACAAACCACCGCTTTTTGATTAAATTAGTTGCTAATTGACTTTGGAACCACTTTATTACCCACTTTTTTATGGTTTATTCAACTTCTCTATAAAAACTTTTTTTCTGCAAATGATCTCTTGGGAATTTGCAACTTTTTTGATTTAATTTTTTTACCTATTATTACCAGGTACAAAACGCAATTTCACTTTTTTCCGAAGAGCAGATTCAAAAATTTTTTTAAATGTTCCATGGAAATATAAATTATGTTCTAAATACTCGTTGCTTTAACCCGATGATTCAGGACTTTGGGATATCTTCAAGGTAACTGAAGAAAAGGAATAAGAATTACAAAACAAAGTAACCAGTTGTGGAGATATCTGCAGGATAAGTCAAGAAAAACCGAATAAGATCTAATTAGATATTCCCAATTTGGTTTCATTTCGCACAGTTTTGGCGAGTTTGCACAAATTGTGAAAATTCGGATGTAAACTTTAATCCCAACTTGCTGAAATATTGACACCATGTATAGTCTGCATCAACCTGAAGATTAAACCAGGCCGATCTTTGCTTCTGTGTGAATACCCAATGTTTTAGCGAGCACTAGAAACATTTGTTGCGCTCATGCTTCTGATTTGTCGTCGAAGAAACTTGAAACCGTTACTTCACGATGACGACACAATCAGTGACAATCAACAGAGCCTGAAAGCGACTCGCAACAGCATTGTGTTTCACTATCATCAGATTCCAGAAACGATGTTGGCTTACTGACAACAAGCGTTGTGTTTAACCATATCCAAGCCACTCAGCAAAGGTTATTGCGAAATTGAAATGAGGACTGGCAAGGCTGGCTTGTGCTTGTTAACTTTAAATAAAAGTTTAACCTTCTTCCTTCAGCAAACAGAACTCTACTACGGACTTCATACATGCACAGCGCGCTTTTCGCAATGAAAGCATGCTTTCAAAACAATTCATTTAAATGTATATTGAGGTTTACGTCACCAAAACTCATTATCCTTGTTTGGGTTTAAAATCAGCAACCCTGTCACAAACACATCCGGTTCGCGCCACACAACTTAATCTTCCAGCACGAACTTAAGGCTTACCAGCTTCCCAGGTGTGTTACCGCCATTTTCCAGATGTTGGTAAAGAATCCTTTCAAAATGGTGTGTTTTTCCTAAACTGCAACTGACACAGGAAGTAATCCTACTGCTTTGACGGAAGCAACAAGTTTAGACTGCAATCGCTGCTGACTTACAGTAACATTGTCGTGTTATAAAATGCTCAAGGAGCATTTGATCTTGCCTGGAACAAATTATGGTGCAACTTCTGCAAATGCTGATTGAATACTGCAATAGCCGCTTTTGAAATTTACGCTGAAACAAATTTTATTTGTGACAATTGTGCGAATTTATTAGATTTGGTTTATGAGCTATAAAATCAGCTGTCTGCAGATTACAAATTTTCCGCTTATTGGTCATATGTTGTAACCAATTTTGCCTGAACTTTGTTTACAATCATTATGTTCATTGTTTACAATCATTTGCCTTACATGTTCATTTCTGCCTTGTTTCTGGTGATTATTTCTTCAGAGACTGACCTCACTCACTAGAAGACAACAAACTATAAGCACAAAATTTAAATCTGGTGATTTTTTGTAAGTCCTGACGTATAGAGCAGCCTTGGAAAGTATACGAACGTGTTTCAAACCGACTGATCGAAGGCTACCTTCGAGTAGCGGTTGTAGGGCTTCGCGTAAAAAGTTCTTCCAGTGTAATGTTATGGATTGCCAGCGGAGCGTTTGCTTGTGTAGCTGGCTGGTTTGTTTGAATGACCAGCAGTGCAAGCAACGAAGATCTTCAAAATTTTTACGTTTTGAATTTAAACTTTTGCGATTTGAATTCCGTTACCACTGCATCTTTTTACTAAATAGAAAATGAGAAATATATTAAACACTATTGACGAAGTGAGGTCTTTATAGAAAAAGGCATTAGTTCAGTTTGATAAAAAAACAAAAGGAAATCAACTTCAAAAAATTTCGCTAAAGCATTGATTTCCTTAATTCACAACATGGCAGTAATAGGCTGATAATGGGCATTCCAAAGTTGGTGATCTATCTACAAAATTTGAATAAAAACAACTTCTACTAACTCTTATGAGGCAAATGGTCAGAAATGTACTTTTCCCATGTTCCGAATATTTTTGGTTGCACAGATGCAGTCCTTCAAGGTCGAATCTTCTTGAAAGCTGCTGATGGGAACTGAAGGATAAATTTTATTGGAGTTGAGCCTTAAAGAGCGAGGGTGACGAATCTTTCTAATACTGCACAGTTGCATAGCTACACACAGTAGCTACATAATTGCATTCCCAGCAGTCTACCTGCTGGTGTGCATTCTCATGAGCAGCATCTTGTCTGTGTTACCTTAGGCTTCCGCGAGTGTTGTGAATTAAACTACTGTACTCCAGTTGCTCACTTGTTGTGGATCAGAGATTCGCAGTTGTTGTGTGGTTCCGTTTTATTAAGCTATAGCAGCGGTTCGCAAACTTTTTCATCTCGCGGACCCCTAAGTCGTTTATTTATTTTTTGCGGACCCCCGAATACTGTAAACAACGAATAAACAACAGACTGCAGGCTACACATGGCTGCACATGAGCAAAATACACAAGTCTTTTACTCATGCTGTTGTCTCCAAAACAAACTTATCTAAGGTTCAGTGAGATTTATGCACCTGACAAAATTCTTCTACAAGTAGGACAAACGGGCTTTGATATTCTTGGCTTGATTTTGGAGAAAGATAGTTGAACATCCATTATGTTTCGATATTTCGGTTTGATTTTTACCAAACTTGAAAAGCTAACCTCATGCTGATACAGAACCGTCGTCAGAAAATATTCAATATGGGGCTATACGTTTGTGCAGGGGGACTTGACAATCTAAAAAATTGACATAAACTTCTCTGATTTATAGTGTTTTATATTTCAATTTGAGAGGCTTGTTTGGGGGAGATAAGCCCACCAAATACCCCTTGGTGACGGGACTGCATTTATACGTAGTGGTGAAGAGGACTTCTCTTTCGATGCCATCATAAGCCACTGTACTGCAAATTTGTAGCTGAGAAGCCCAGAAAAAAGGCAGCAAAATCAGTGACTATTGGCACGCAAATCCGAGAGTTCTTTTAAAATCTTTCGTCATTAACTTCATTTAGGTCAGTTAAAAATGGATCTCTCCTCCGTCCAGGTGCTTTTTCTCGCACTACCTGTTCTTGTCTCTAAGTATATAGCCAGAGTTACCATCGATTTGGACTCAAAAATAAGGACGACCACAAAAAAGCGACATTTATCGGCATATTTTTTTATTCAAACGTCAGCATAAGTGTAAAAATCATATATGAGATTGTATTCATGCCTGCTGTGAGCAAATAAAAGTGATTGTAACAAACTGCCAAATGAATACGCCAGCCTCATACAACCTGAAAACACAAAAGTTCGATTTTTACAAGGTGTTGCTACACCTTTACCAGGAAAATGGAAAAAAAATTCTGAATCATTTGTTGCTTCAACTTGCTTTCTAACATTATTGCTGAAAATAAAATAAAATAAGGGCACAAGCCCAAAATAAGTGGGCTACATTGTTAAAAAGTAAGTACAATACAGTTTTCTAAGACAGTCCCTTCCATACAAAGAACAAATCTTACAAATAAGGACGGTATGGTAGCCCTGCGCTTATACTAAGAGATGGCTTAAGTAGTCGTTCTTATGTTCTGTTGACTTTTGTGTTTGTGAAGTAACAATGACGATTGGCAACCAACTTCAGCTATGCAACAGTGACCTTCGATAGTGCCGTGATGCTTATGCTCAAAACGGCCAAGTTGGACTACTCAGAAATACAAAAAGCGAATTGTCCAAAGAAGAGGTTTAGTATTATTGCTTTAATGCGGACATGTTTTCAATCTGTTCATCACTCTGAATTTCTTGATTTTTTTTGTCAGTTGACGGACCACCAAACACAATTTTTTTCACCCCCTGCTGGTGGTCCGCGGACCCCACTTTGAGAACCTATGAGCTACAGGGAAGTTCAGGTGGTTTCATGGTTTCATAGTTCAGGTGGTTTCATGGTTTCATAGTTCAGGTGGTTTCATGGTTTCATAGTTCAGGTGGTTTCATGGTTTCACAAGGCATAGGCCGGTCGTGCGATTCGTACCTTCGTAGCTCTGAACATCCGCTTCGTGTAAAAACTACCAACTGAAAATATTTTACCAAATAAAACTATTATCAGTTGAAACTATTTTCGTTGTAAATTTACCACCATCCGCTAGTTTTTCTTCACAAAAGTCATTTCTGACTTCAATTTTAAATCTTCTGCTGCTGTTCTCAGGTTAAAATGTTTACTATTTTACTACACTTCTTGCACTGAAACCATAGCAACTAAAAACAAGTGGCATAAATTGCAACATAGTTCATTCGAGTTAAAATATTTATATACCGTAAATAATAATTATTTTCCAGCCATTGAATACAGTTGCAAAAGAGTGAAAATAATTTTTGCTCGTAAAATGTTTGCTGGAGCAAATTATTTATAGAAATAACACTAAACATTAAGGTTTCTCACTCAAAATGACGATCGATATCGCTGCACGTTTTTAAAGATGGTCTTGTTGGAAGAAAGTGAAAAGCATACAATGAATTAGCATTTATAAACTCGGAATAAATCAAGCTAAATATGCGTGCATCATAGTCCTATGGCTCAGTGACTCACTAATAAAAATATCGTGCCCAATCTCTTTAGCCCAATTAGCTCTTCGGAGTGAATAATTAAAAAAATTATTCAATTATCAGACATGGGGTAATCGCAATCGTTAATCGTAATCGATTACAGTTTCTTGAGTTATCCTAATCGATTGAACTGACCAAAAATGACATGCAAATCGTATCGGTTGCATCACCAATTTAATCGTAATCGACGATTACTTTCGCGATTAAACTTGGAAATCTTCACCCTTCACCCGACATCACTGTGCGATGAACCGCGGTTGCGGTGGCTCGGTTTCCTCCTTTATTATCGTTTGTTATGGTTATGTTTCAGGGGAGGCTATTTTACCGTTTGTGTGCGCTAAATCTAGATTAGGGTCTCAAACTCAAATTGCTCCGCGGGTCAAATTAGGCCTTTCATAGTAACCCAAGGACCGCATTATGACAACCCGAGGGCCGCATTATGACGCAGACGCAACAATGGCTGCACCTGAGCCTTACTAAAACAGCTTTTGCACCTTGTTTCCTGCGAAAGGTATCGTGAGTTATGGATAAATCGTTTCTAGCCGTTTCTACGTTCGTTTACAAGGAGCTTGTGGACTCGCTAGCTGAGCACTTGTGAATAAACTAAGCAACGTAAACGTTAGTGAAATGAAAATTCCCAAAAAACATCGCAGGCCGCACAAAACGCCCTCACGGTTCACATGCTGCGTGTGTGTTTGAGACATCTGATCTAGAGAGTCCAGCGGCAAGTACAGGGGTTACAGCGAGTTGTCTCTTTGTTATCTTATCCCTCACCTTCCTGCTGTCTGCCAGAAACAACGTAGTGAGTCTAGCGAGACGTAGCAACAAAACTAAGAGCTTTACTAAGAAACGGGTTAACACTTCGGCAACAGAGTTAGCGGTACATTACGAGGAGAGATGTTGGTTTCATTTATATATTCAGAGTGAACCTGTGAATGTAAGTGCCTGAGCAGGCTATGCATGTAATTAGTACAGTAATTTATATAAACAGTTTTTATTTCAGAGGAATAAGATAATTTAAACCAATTCAAAAGCACGTTTCCGCAACGTTGATAACTAGCACATCAACAGAAATCATCCACGGATACTGGTAAAAAAAAAACTTAACAAAACCAGTGCGGTTTTGTTGACCACTGATTTTTGGTCCAAAAGACAGATGCGCAGCTAAATCGGCATCACTATTAATTTCAAATTAAAAGCTGCACAATGCTAGGCTTGCTTGCAGACGATCCAAAGGCCATCAGATCACACAGCTGAAAGCATCGTAACCCGCAGTTTGAAGCAGTTGTAAGCAATTTTGAAATTACTAACACACGATTTTTCAGCCTTGTTGGACGAAAGTTCAAGCCTGATGAATGTCGTTTGACTGACAAAAGATTTGAATTGTTGACGTTTATCAACTAAATAAACAGTTGATAGTTTGTTGAATGTAGCAAACATTTGAAACATTGACTATTTTGTTCAATCAATATTTCAAGTGATGGCTGCAGTGGTGTAACTGACCGGGGGCGTGGGCGATTTCTTCCTTGCCAAGCTAAATGTAAAAACCGGGCCTCCACTTGGCCTTTTCTAGTTTTAGTATTCTTTTGTCTTTCAGAAGGTTTTCCTTTTTATTGCGTTTTTCGGAGTATTTTCAGTTAATCTGGGGTTTGGTGTAACCATCCACATCCGGATTCGCTATCGTTTGTCAAGTCTTTTTCTGAGAGTTGGCTAGTGGGCCCCCTACAGCAAACAGTAGGGCTCTTTCAGATATGTTTTCCCCCTTGGTTCAAACCTCCAGTTACATCATTGGTTTGTTGTCTGCACAAACATCTCAGTAAACAATTAATCTGATCTTTTTTGCGGTGTCTAATCCCTACAGATGGCAATTTCGTTTGTTCCTTTCATTCACATAGTTTTTTGTTTGAAAATATACTTACATGAAATCATGTAAATTAGTTTTGTTTTTTTCTGAGGATGTTTCAAGACAAATGTAATCGTGATTACTTTCAATATAATCGTAATCGATTACATTTGGGATGTAATCGCCCCATGTCTGTCAATTATTGTTTCGAAAGCATTTAAAAAAACTTTTCAAAAACAAAATTTTGTAATGATATCAAAAGATATATTTTCACAATTAGTTTCTCCAGTTTGTTGGTATGTGCGCTTCGTGCATCGTTCATTGATTTTTACTGAGGATGAAGCGGCTTCGCATGAAACACCCGGATGTAAGTTTAGTATTACGCCTTTCATAGCACTTGCAAGTTTTACTGGGTGTCTCTCAGCAAGGATCAAGAAACGGTCCACAAAACGCATGTTGATGTCAAAACGTACACGTGAATAAAAAGAACTTTGTGCAAACGTCTTTTCAACTTTTCACTGTGGGCAAAATTACATTTTACTTGTTGCGAAATAAACGCTTTTTTATTCCATTTTCAAACACATTTTACTTGCTTCAAACGAGGCCATTAAAGTTTGATACCACTTTCTTACAGGTTGTGTTAGCAAAATTTGTTTACGCATTTAAAAGTACATTTGTGCAAAATATGTTTCAGGGCCAATATTTCAATCATTTCTAATGCCTATGTGTAGAAAAGGGTAATTTGATGAGTAGCGTTTTAAAAATGCCTTGTTCAATCAGCTGATCTGGCAATGGTTAATGAAGAATAACATCAAACTAGACATACATGTTTTATAAATCAACACAGAAGAATATTAGATTGGCGAACAATTTTATAAACACTGGAAAACGTGGAAAGCAATTAGGAACATCTGCCTTTTCTTTCAACTGAAATTTTACGCAAGGTATTATTTTTAGATATTGCTGCAAAAAAGATTAAACTGAAAAACTCACCATTGGCTCAAACATTAATCCAGACCATGGCCTCTCTTTCCAACGTTTCTTCTTTGCCACTCGTCAGGGTAAAAAAGTATTTTCCTTGCTGTCGTATTTTTGAAACACAGCGATGTTTTTGAAAAAGCAATGGTCTCTGTTGCTAAACAGTTCACTGTGTCGCTGCACTGTTACCCGAAGAGTAACATTCAGCCTTATAGAATTTCGTTTTTCATTAAGGGGGCGGTACATTGCCACAGAAACGACCGAGGTGCCCAACCCACTTCAGGTCATCTTATTGAGCCAAGATGGAACGTGAGTCTAGTGCCCCGCCCCATATTTGCTGACAGTAGACCTCACAAAGATTTGATCCTTCAAGTGGCGCTCACGCTGATAGTGGTTAAGACAAAAGTGGAAGATGAAAATATCTGTTTATTCAACAAACAGTGCAACTGTATCTAAAAGAAAGTATGCTGTTATACTTAGATTCACCTTTTATGTAAGCACGAAAATAAAATAACTGGTTTCTCGAACATGCCAAGTACAGCAGACAATAAACAACAACAAACGAACAAAGCCACACTTGCGTTTATAACAAACGAACAGAAACTGTTTGCGTTGATCTTTGTTTAAAATGATTGTTTGAATCTGCAACAACAGCGCGAGTCCAGGACCGACCCTGAAACGGTTCTGCGTCCAACACAAGCTTCAATATTTACAAAATGATGCAAGACCTTTTTCAAATAATCGGGACGTGAAAGCCAAGAAAAAAGCGGATTCTGCGCCCCCTAAAGACTGCGCTCTAGGCGGTCGCCTAGTTGGCTTTGGAAGTGAAAAGTCCGGTCCTGCTTGTGCCTGAAAAGTGAAGGAAATTTAAACATTTACACAGTTTAAACATTCCGAAACTGTATAATAACCACTAAAAAGCATGGTGAAAGTTTGTACCTTCAGCTGTTTGCAGACCAATGTAATCAAATTACTGAAAACTGCCTATGCTAGAATTGTTCCTTTTCGCAGCTTATGCTTTGATTTATTCACTCAGCCTTGACCAGAGGTGGCAAAACTTTTCCTAATCAAAGGCCACATTTCATTTAATTGGAAATCAGTTACGCGATTTTCCGATATGATGTATCTCCAGTTCTGCTAAAGCTATGCCAGCAGTTTCTGAATGACTTTTTTGTGTGTGAATATGGGTCTTCAAAGAATCAGTGTAGGGGTGAAGCTTGGGCTTTTTCTTTGGGGAGGACAATTCTGGACCAGACCGGATATTCATTGTGACAAAAAATGTCAAAAAACATCAACCAAAATAAATACTTTTTTAAGTGAGGAAATGGGAAGAAGCTGCACAAATTCCTCTATACGATCGCACTTTCCCCACTCTGGGTTTGGAGTTTGCTTTGCTTCTCCGCTTTTGCTTTATTCCTTCAGCATTTCCTTGCCAATTTCCAGAATTAAGGATGCGTAGAATTAAATGAAATTGATTTCCTATCATAAGCGTAGCCAGGTGGGGGGCTAAGGGGCCATGCCCCCAAAAAAATTTTCGGAACATAGTCATTTTGTGCTTTAAGAGGCGGTATCCGAAACAAAATAGTGTTATTTTCCTAAAATCAAGCGCTTTCGCCCACCCCTATTTTTTTGGCTCCTCTAAAATTTTTGGGCTGACTACGCTACTGTTTCCTATTAAAGAATTTACTGATTGATTGGACTGCGTCATGTTTGCGGAGACTTCTTCACAGATGCGCAGCCAGAAATTTTGAAGGAGAGGAGGGAAACAACAACTGAGTCTCAACATTTGAATATTTATATTTTCTCCTTGTTTTTAAAACATCATCCACAAAATGTGCATTTGTCTGGCGGTTTCTTTCCTGAACAACTATGTTCAGATTTAAGCCGACAAATAAAAAGTCTGCTTTCATTCAATTGACAAGTTTAAAAAGTATTGATAGTGAAGTTCCAAGCTTCTATTCTGGATCTTTGCCAACATTTGCTTGTGAAACTTTCCTGCACAAGTCCTTGTGAAAAAATTTGGAATATGGTTCTTGCAGACAATATTGGAGTTGAGCAAGAAGTCACATGGTCGGCATCACAATGGCTCTTTTTATGTTTGCACGCTTTTGATGTACACCAACACACGTTCACGTTCAATCGAAGACGAGTAGCTACTTTCCTCTTAGACAGGGTCTCCAAACTTTTTACCAGAGGGCCACATAAGCTATTACACAACATTTCGAGAGCCAGACATCCTAGGTAACGTGGTTGTTTCAGGATATGTTACATTACACCAAATCAACAAATTTTTCGTAAGTATATTATTTTTCGTTATTGATAAAATACCTTTGGGCCGGATGACGTAGCTTCGCACGTCGTGTTTTAAAAACCCCTGTTTCTAAGTCACCAACTTCCGAAGCAGGCCTTCTACAAAGTTTTCACGCATAGAAGACGTGGATATTGTTGTCGTCCAATTCTTGAGCAACTAATTTGTGTATCCAGCTAATAAACGTAAAATAGAGCCTCTCAATGCGTTTGAAAAATATTTGGATTTTTGATAACAATCCTTAAAAAAATTTGTCTCTACGTTCGCTTTCTTCCGTGAAACCGTTGTACTTCCCTTAAGCTTACGTTGTTTAAATTGATTTGATTAGACTTATTCGCTAAATTAGTTGATTAATTGAGACTGAGGAGATATACAATGGAGATCCATACATACATGGAATGAAAATGTAAACACCATCATAACATCAGCATTACAAAAGTTATCGACGCTCTGCTGATGCTTGTAAACAAAGCTTGTAAACAAAGCTTGTAAACAAAGCTTGGCACTACACGCGGTTAAATTTGTGCAAATCACGGGCTTCTAGAAAATACAATAACTTGTCTGTGGAATTTGAAGTCCTAATGAGAAAAATATTCAATTTAGTTTCATTTTACTCACATGCGCTTCACTGAGAAGATAGATTGCCAGCTATCTGCAACAGGGCCGGTTTCAAGCCCGTTTGCCGATTTGTTCTAATCGGGCCCCGCGCCAAAGGGGGCCCCGCGCTCTGTCTACTCACCAAAGCAAACTCATACTTTCTATCGAAGTTGCTTGTGTATAGTGCTGAGGCGGAGCCCAGTGTTTTTCAAGTTGCTTTGAGAGACCAAAACGGTTCTCACATGCTTTCAACGGTTTCTCAAAATACAGAATAAACTCGCTTTACTGCCACAATTAACATAGGCCTGCACCAAAACCTTGCTTAACAATCATCTCGGCATCCAAATTAAACAGTCCGGTCTCTCAGAATGTCTTTGCAGTCAGCAAGGTCAAACCTTAAGAAAACTCTGGAGGGGTCCACAATATTTTGCAAGTGTGGGATCTGTTGCCAACGAAATCCAAGTGAACTCCGCTGTTTTTAGCGCCCTCATCAAAATTCTACTGTATATCAAGAATGGTCATTGTCTTCAGTAGTGTACTGTAGCCAAGTTTTTTCACTATTACCTCGTTATGGCAGAAAGGGCTTAAATTTGAAGCTGTTTTCTGTTTCGTTTGTAAAAGCGTTTCGTTTTTCGCAAGTCAGGTTTCAATAGTTGCTGCAAAATACGGTTCGATATTTGTTGATGTTTTAATAGTTACTACTACTTGTCTTCTGAAGGTAACGTTTAGTTTGTAGTCTAATTCCCAATGTGTGCTGCTTAGTGTTGTTCATTTGCCCTCTCGTAAAGATTTGATGAGACAATGACCATCTAAGATTATTGGCGAAAACGTTTGAAATATACCTAGTTTTAATTATGAATGACTATTTCTGGTGCGAAAAAAATCGGTTCCAGGCGGTTCCAAAGTAACAGAAAATTACTATCACTTAAGCCATTTGCAAAGTAACGGAATTGACAATTAGGTTCAAGTGAAGTACGCCTCATAATGTTCTTGTGGTGACAATTTCATCATGAAATACTGCCGAAACAAGGGTTATGGCATAAATCTCATAGATTGGCGTCGTAATTTCTGAGATAAAGCCTAACAAATGCCAGGTTGCAAAAAGTCTAAAAAGTGGAATCGCTTTCGTAAACGTTTGAGGCCACTACAGTACTTGCTTGTTTTCAAAAATTAAAAAATAGGTTAAATTTATTGGGAGATCTACAGTCATTTTATATATTTCTAGCGTTAACAGAAAAAATAATTTTCAACCTTCTCCGGGATATTCAAAAGCTGCTCTAATACGCGGTTTGTACTCATTTATTCAGTGCTCCATAAGTGTTTTTCAATGTAACGATTTTCCACGTGTAAAGTATATAGTGATAGCAGGTGTTTTGTTTTTGGCTTTGAAAAGTCGAAATGGGGCTATTCATTTAAATAATATGTTCTGTCTGTAACGAAGCTCAATATTATGAGTCAAAAACCAAGAGACATAGGCCGAAAATATTAAGTGGCAGCGAAAAGATGCCTGAAGCTAAGGCGAAAACAGACCGAAGCATGAAAAAGGAAAGGTGCGTTAGACAAGTATTTTAACCCACTGAGGGTATACCTCAATGCCATACCACATTGAAGATTGTGATAACTTATGCAGCCAGCCTGGTCATGTTACATCAGATAGTCAAAGCAGAAGATTATGTACCGGAAATGATACAAGTCGTTTCGAAAATGTTGATTCTGACAATGAAGGAACCTCGTCGGATGGTGCATCTGATGAGGCATGCGAGTAAGAACACTCAAAATATGGAGTGAGCAAATGATCCTGCTACTTAGTCAGGTGTCATGAGTCCAGTGGTGGGTTTAGGGTTGGGGGTCCCGAGGCAAGACTAAAAATGGGCCCTCTGACGACGTCATCGTACTCAGCCAACCGTGATAATCACTTTTGATTTGCCTGAGATACGGCCACCAAAGAGTATGTTTCTGAGACTACGGCATTACTGACATAGCAGAAGGAGAAAATGCAAAAGGGTGTTCATGATATGCAACTTTGAAAACACTGAACGGTGGGAAGACAAGGCTGGCAAGACATAAAAGTTGGGCAATAGCAAGTTGGCATCGCCCCCACTTTATTTTTGTGCACCATTTCTCTGCATTCACCATCCATAAACTACAAAGTTTACACCTTTGAAAGTTTCACACCTTCCCTCTTTGAAAAAATGCTTGGTAGTTGGTATCCTGAATTTGTTCACATTCATGTCTTTGTGGGAATACATGAAAATATAAAAAAACAACCAAGAAGATTTAAAACACTAGATTTGTTTGGAATTTCATCCTTTTAACTGCAAGAACATAACATACAAAGGCATCCAATTAGAGACTTGTTTTGGAAAGCTTTGAGGCTCATCTTGCATTGACACTAGTCGTTTGAAAAATGTGCAAAAGTAGGAAATAATTCATGTACCTTATCGAAAACATTTCTACTACAGCAAGTAGCCTACACAATTGATTAAATCTGTGCTAAGAAAAAACGGTTCAAGTTACACTGGCTTAGAGCTGGCAAAAGAGCGTAAACATCACCTATCAAGTCTGCCTTAAACCAACCATTTACTAGTCAAGCTTCAAATAACTTGTGACTTCAAGCATGGGCCAAATCAAACCACCTAAAATACCTGAAACAGTGTATCTGTAGAAAAAATGAGTATTCATAATACTCAAATAATGCCATTTCTGATACGTGTTAAGAAGCATGAATGCAGCCTTGCTTATTAAAACTCTTTGCAGCGCAACACCAATAATACAAAATTACTTTGTAAACTAAGAAGAAAAAAAAGATATAGTGTGGTCCCTGCTATAACAATTGCATGTTGTCTTATTTTCTGATGGAAATGTTCATTAATCAACAGTTGCGATAGGCAGATTTGGACCAGCTTTCCTACTATTGCGTTATCTGCAATTGCAAGACCCCTATTTCATCACCGCAACTGTTGAGTGGGTAAGTACTATGCTTACTTCAGCAAGGTTTGTCAAAGCATTCTTCATGTAGTAATGGTGTTCCAACTTGTCTTTGACAGATTGAGTGCAACGGGTGCAAGCGTTGGGTCCACAGCGTGTGTCTTGAAGTACCGAAAGTCCAGGATATGTTTATTTGTCGTGCTTGCGAATACTAAAGGTTTGCCCGGCTGACCACCAGAAACCAGCGTGACAATCCCAAATGAGTCGTTCTGAAAAAAGATACCATATGTGGATAATTTTTTCATGTGCCACAGCTGGATTTTTTTAATCCCTCGTTTCGAATTGCTATTTTATGACGTAATAAATTCTGTACTTTAGTTCAGGTGGGTTTTTGTCGTTAGAATTGTCGTTGTAGCAGTGCCAATCCTGGCTGAGAGTTGAAACGCAAGTGTCAGAAACATTGCATATGCAACTGCTTACCCTTCAACGATCCACAGTTTTTGACTTTCGAATTTCGGTCATACCTCAGGCCGATTGTGCTCGAGAGTCAGTGAGGACATAAGAGGGGGACTTTTGATTACTTTCTGATAAAAACAAATATGTAGGCCTGTCTTTCCAAATGAAAATTTTCACACTCAGAATGACATAATTGCTACGTCACCCTGCTAAGCAAAATTTCAAATGTAAAGATGCCTGTTCGCTGTTTATCAGTAACTATTTAAAATACTACATTTTATGAAGTTCTCATTGACTGTATTCGATCGGTCTGCGAATTAAATCCGAAATTGCCTCGAGCCTTTCCAATGACTGTCTTCATGGGCTTCGGAAGGATTTTTTTCAAGGGGTAGCCATTACTGGATTTGGCCCAACGTTTTCCTAAGGGGACAAAAGTAAAATTTGTTTTTCCCACTCGAAAGTAAGAAAGCAACTTTTTCTGCTGACATTTTAAAAATCTTGTCCCCCCTTCCAACGCCCATGGTTGGGGGTTGATACAGTTTGCAAAGAGTGCGTTTATGGGTGGTTCAGTGTTTTTCACACGTAGGAATTCGATGTAGTTTGAAGGGTTTCCAGGATATTTTCAAAATGTGCACAATCAGCATGCTTCGGTTTTCAACAGCGGTGTATTTCTAAAAAAAGGTTTTAAAGTCATACTCTAACACCAAATATTGCTCAGATGCCCCTACGCGTAAAAAGATCCTTTAGTTCTCGCAATCCACTCAGCCAAGCTGTAACCTACTCCGCAACGGCTTCAAAACTTCAAGACTAATTACTTCTCTGAAACGAAGGTAGCGGAGTCACGATACATGCAATCAATCAGACGAAGCGTGGAGTGCGCAAATAGCATTTTTGATGTCACAAACAGTAATTACACAACCAAGCTATGGTGCTACACACGAGATAACTTGACATTTATTTATGCTGTTCCAGACGCTACACGC
>JGI24158J21664_10001281_pt1 | contig 27851 bp, 15 predicted proteins | sample Ectturendosymbi3_FD_21664 | JGI IMG/M metagenome (IMG submission 21664) | reverse complement strand
CTTTTCCTGAGCAGGCAAGAAACCGTTCACTTTCATGACTCATGCGTTTCCAGGTCTTTTGCAAATATCCTGTTCAAAGCATCTGGACACAAATTTGCCAAGATTTTTTTTCAACAACAGATGCTAGCCGACTAATAGCAGGGTAACAGGAATTTGAATGAAAGCGTGCAGCTCAGGATAAGATGCATCACAAGCTTACAACTCAGGATGCGAATTGTAGGTTTCTCCAGCCACCTGTCGCAGACACTGTCACCAAAACATACACATGAACTAATTGTTAACAATAAAGACAACATTTTATTAACTCTTGAAACGGACTAGCCTTCTGTTTAACTGTTCAGTTCACCACGACAGTTAGTGCTCGCTTCTACAGCCTTTGTTCGAATTCCCTCCTTGAGGTCCTTTGAACCAAGTAACACTTGATTGCGGTGCTTGTCATAACTGTTAACTGCAAATTAGCTTGAAGCCACACTTGTGCCTACGAGTTGGAATAACTTCGTTTGTTTTGCTAATACTTTTGCGTGGGTAGGAGGTACAATATGTCTTCTTCCTTTATGGCAGATGTAGTGTTTTTGTGAATTCCACTTGTGATCCTAAATCCCACTCCATTTTCTGCAAATGGACTATTCAAGGTTGTGTTCAATCTTTTTATCTTTTAAATACATAAATTGTAAACTTTTATCTTGGTCCCTGCAACCTTTGTTTCTGACGCCGCGCATGCCTTTATTCTATGTCTTTGCGCATTTGTGCACGGAGACCATAAAAATATATCTTTATGATTGGTTAGTTACTTCGCATTGGCAAACAATGTTATTTTCAAGCATCTTCCACAAACTGGTCTCTTTCCCTCTTTTCAACCGGGTTGTTAAGGCTGAGTTTTTCTCTGTTGTTGGGAACGTTTACGTGATCCTTTCTAGTCGCAGGATCCATGTAGCTTTTGCAACTGGAGAACTTCAAGGTGCAATTGTTTAAAGTGATGTTTTGCCGATAAATCAGAAGAAAGATATGTTTGCAACATTTAATCGATTTATCGAATATTGCTTTCTATGCTCTTGCTGCAAGGAAGTCAATACCAAAAATAAAGTATTCCTCGCGTTTCCCTTTTTGCCTGCTGCTTCTATCTGCTACTGCAACTTCTACTGCATTTGTGGCCGTTCTCCTGCAAAGCTTTTTCGCTTATCTTCTTACTTTGATACAAATCTTCCTTTCTTGCTTAAATCTTCCAATTCACTTATTTCTCTTGTTCTCGTATTTACAAGTTATTAATAATTGTTTGGGATGTGATTTGAGTTGGTGCTATTCTGTCTAGAGCGTCCAGTCGACTGCTCTGTTAAATTTTAGAACTTTCTTTCCCTTCAATGTTATTTTGTCAGTCATCAAGGCAACAAGGAGTTTATTGACGTTTGAATTCCTACAACATAAAAATAATTTTGTGGTACATCAGCCAGATTTTTCATGTTTTTTCATCAATACAAGCATTTCAAGTTTAAATAATTCTAGCTTTCAATACGTAGTGCGTAATCTCAAACCGTACTAGTACAGGATAGCCAACAAATGTGAGTGTAACATCATCTCTGTGACTGGTGCAAAAGCTACTGAGAGCTGAATGGGACAGATGCATCGTGGACAGGTTTGTAAATGTTTATAGTGAAAATGTTGAACGCCGTTGATGGTGAAAAATGTTGAACATATACATGTTGATATCGGTACTACTTTAACAAGCACTTACACGGAATACCCAGATACTTTTTATATGCTTTCACGTAAGATACTGGTAATTGCTCTATTTGATACATTGTTACAGCCTAAATACCTAAAAGTAGCTTTCTGTCATCTGTGCTAAGATATTGGTAGCTGGTAGGTGTTACTTCGTTTCTGTGAATTTCTTCACTTGACTACTCGTCCACCAGGCAATAATAATTTTGCGAAAAGGACTTAGGGCTTAATATGAGCATCCAGGGACACACCAATGGATAACCATACCTTCGGCTGCCTGCTTATTTATAACGATTGAAAAATGTTTTTGTGTGGAGATTTGCGTTGCTCGGTGAAGCCGCAGGTCGCTTTCATTGAATTGACAATCAGCAATTGCGTTTTGCGTTCCCAAATCTTCGTGGTACAAAACTTCAAAAAATTGTATCCACATGTGTTGCTTTTGCATGTTCTTCTTGCGCTTGTGCGCTTATTTTCCCGCTTCCACTCGCACACTTCCTGTGTAGATACACAAGTTTTTCTGCATTTGCATGCAAGTTTTTCCTACGCTTGCACAGAATTTAGCGCTTTCTATTTCATGTATTCAGCGTTTCCACGTTTTACAAAACATAGTTTTAATGAATGTGCACACAAAGTAACTGAGAATAACGTCCAATCGCCCATGCTAGTAGAATGCAGACTGCATAACAAAATATCAAAAGACGCTGTATCATTCAGCATTATATGCAAAGATTGCCCTTCTCATCAAAAAGTAAACAAAGGTGACCAGGGCATTTTAAAAGCATGCAGCACTATCGTTTTCTCCTCGACAAAGCGACTCAGTAAAAGGAAGGCGAAGTGCTAGCACGGGCGTCGGATGGACTATTTCCAGGAGAGTAACTGGATTTTTCCAAAGGTGACCAAAAAGATTTTTGCAGGGGTGAAACAAGGGTGAAATTCCATTTTACTAACTCCGAAACGAAGAGACTCATCTTTCTACTAAAAAATTAACAGGACTATGTTAAATTTCAAAATCCAGAGGGTTGTGCCCCCCTTCTCCAGTTTCTGACACCCATGAGTGCAAACAACGTTTCTACTGCATTCTGACATGCGCCCCAAACGGTTATACAGCAATCAAAGGAGGCAGTAATTGGCCAGTGTCTCCACTCAAGGCTGGCTTGCTCCAAATAACCCCTTGCAATGTACGTACTAAGGAAATTAACGCTTCAAGACAGCAGCAAGTTCACTAGTTAAAGCGGCGATTATAGACAAGGAGAACACAACTTAAAAAAAACACAATTTAAATACCGATGCAGCAGCGCAAGTGAAGCTCATAAACCGTTGAATCGAAACAAGGCTGCTCTATAGGAAACAATCTTGTCATAACTTTACGTCATTCAATGGTCGCGTCAATACGAGAAGGGATTTTCAACTTCTTGCAGTTGAGCAAGATTGCAGTGGTTGTGTGAAGCCGCACAAAATCATGATGTCAATTTTTGCGCAAACAATGATAAAGTTTCGCAATCGGTCGTTCGACGTCACCGGCGGAAGTACGTACGAGCACATGTCGCACATAGGGGGGCGAACCCGAGTGTGATGGAACCCGGGACAGGGAACAAGTTTGGCGCCTCCATGTTCTGACCAAAGGTCTTTTGGGTACAAATGTACTGTATTGAAGAAAGTACTTGCGATATTGTTGATATTTTTCGACGTCCCACATAGATTTGGCGCCCGGGTTGTTGTGCCCCATTGCTCCCGTTGTTACGCCCCTGGTTGCACATGACCTGATTTATCAGGACAAGTCTCCATCAACCACTTGTCAAAGAGGCCATTCACTTCTTAGAGCACACTCGTCATATATATAAGGTTTCCGTGTCTGAAGAAGCAAATTCCGGACAACCTCATCGATGGCTATTTCGTGACAAAAAAACAAGCGCTATACGGCATTTTAAGTGGATTCTTACAACTACCAATCCACCGCAAAGCAGCACAACTGTCACAGAAGAGAAAAAACACAGAATTGTTACAGAAGAGGTTACACCGATAAGATACAAAAATTTTTTTTTCTCTCCCAATTCTGATTATTCATATTTTTTTCAGCGAATCTATGATAAGATCCACTGAACGTGTCAAAATTCCGGGCATTAGAGCTTTTTGAAGAATTATTTCCGGACACAAATATTAACACCGAAATTCGGGACATGTCCCGGAATTTCCGGACATATGGCAACCCTAATATACAAGAACAAGCTCATCAAAGGTAAAGTTCTGAAACTTCTGTCATTTCTATGCAGTTTGCGTTGTTTGCAAATATTCGCGTTTCCAGCGAACCCAGTGCTGGTCGGCAACATATTGGGCTTGCCACCACCGTTTCAATTAAAACGTGTCAGATAAACTAAAGTCTCCAGTGGATAGGCTTGGTGATTTTATTATTAGGAGCAGATGATTTGGAGCAGGCGATCCTTCCCGTCAGGATCTAATACATTAGGTGTTAGGGCAGTAGCGGATACAGGGGAGGACGGTTGGGGACAGCTGTCCCCCAACCTCTGAAGTGTCCCTTTAAATGGCGCACGTTTGATGTAAGTGCGCCGATTTTTGGAACCTATCGAAGTAGAAACACAGATCTAAAATATGCTAAACTAGAGGTTTCTTCAAACGTTTTCAGACGTGCTACTTTTGGCATTAGTAAATGATACTCGCGCCTTACCTAACCTCAAAATCTAACCAATAAAAACACAACAATTTATTTGACATTTCCTGCTTATGGGAATGATGCAACTGTTTTTTCGCAACTATTAGTCTAATTCAGTGGTCCTCAGCCGAGGTGGAATTCCTCCCCATGGAGGAATTTCATGAGTTCAGGGAAGGTATTTCTACATTATACTGTAGTTAAGTTACCTGTTCATTGTAATCGAGAAAATGATGTTTTAATCATTTCATCAATCCTGCTGAATTTGTGTAATAGGGGAGGATTGAAAAGCTCCGAAATGAGCAAAGGGAGGAATGCGTCAAAAAAGGTTGGGAACCACTGAAAGTCTAAATCGAGACTTTGTTGAAGACAGCACTCATCGCAAATCGGCTTCATGTTCCAGTTTGCTCCGAGATGTATTTCTTGCACGCTTTGTTTTGATTTGAAATGGCAACAAATTTACGAATGATAAAAACAGTACATATTTTTCAACAGTATGTCGCTGTCATACTCGCGCCCCTAATGCGACATCTTTCACGCTCTCCAGTTTAAGAACCCAGGCTCTAAATAAACTAAACAGTGCTTCTCACTTCGTCGAGCCGTGGGAGTTAATTTCAGGACACTCAGCCGGCTTCAATTATCGAATGCAACCAAGCCTGATAATACCACTGTTCCGTTATTTATTTCCTCCATGAGAAATGTCCAGCCTTACCCAGTACGGTTGCCAGGTTGACATTTTCAATGCCAAATTCAGGAAATTTTACCTTCTTAAAATCGCATCGCATGATTTAATCCTGTATGACATGTACGCCAAAATTCGGCAGGTTTTTGGCCTTTTTGGTGGTGTTGGCAAAAAACGTCGTTAAGCATTTTTAAATCCCGTCTGCTTTGAGCATAAACTTTTAGATTTTGTTCAGCCTTTTTGGCCTTTTTTGAAGCTGTCGGCATATTTTTCCTGGTGAATTGGCGTATTTGGTCCATCTGAACCCATAAACCTGTTATTATTTCTATGGTGGCTCTGTGAATGCATTTTGTAATAGATATTTTGTGTAATTGCCACATATCTTACATATAAGACCCTTGTGCACCAGATTCAAAGTGATTAAAACTGTGGTGGATGTTTGTGTTTTCATAACATGTAAGTTATTTTTTTCAAACATTAACAGGTATTTTTATTAATCATGTTTTATGAAGCGAGACGGCACTTTTGTACAATACCAAATATTTATTTATAATCTTTATTTCTTAGCTTGCTTCAATACGCAATTTTGCTTTTTTGCCATTACGCTTCCGCAGTGTTGTATAGGAGCTGGGGGTGAAGGAGATGAACGCGCACCCCTAAAAAAGATACAGTATCTAGTATTACGATTACTGGGAAAATCCGGTACTTTCCTACGTTGCTTTCAAAAGGTCGCCGTGTTATCAGCCCTGGGATTTCAATATACTGTATATCACGAGACAGCACAAGTCTTTCTCTTGTAATAAACACTTACGCTGTGATGTAATGTTGGCCTATAAGATAACGAGATAACAAACTGTGTATGTAGTCTATAGAATCCGCAATCAGTATTCACCTTGTTTGTTATTTAGCTCCCTTGAATTACAACAGATGAACAATGCATCGATAAACAGTTCAAAATTTAGATTGCTAAAGTTTGTGGTTTTGTTGGCTGAAAAAATAAGAAAAACGTTTATATATAGACAGGCACATCACAAGCTAAAAGGGTTGTGTCACGTACAGTGGCGCAGCGAAGCTAAGCGCCACCCGGGGCCGACAATAAAAGTTCCGCCCTCTCCACCTCTCAAATTTGCTCACCCTCACGAGAATTTGCAATGAAAGAAAATCACGTCTCGTGCTCATTAAAGATATAAGGAATAATAAACATCTTGAAAATCGCAGTCAAACACTCACAAAATGAAATATGTCTTATTTTTCATTGTCCATTATGAGTCTTCCTTTTTTTGTTTTTTGCCACCTTTCTCATCATTACTCTTCCTACTCTTTTCTGCTTTGTTGACATATGCATATATGGACCCAACATACATTGCCATTTTTCTTCCCTGTTGGCTTTGAGTCTCCGAAAGCCGCACAACATGGCTTTAATCGTTTACTCACTGTAGGGCAGCAAACAAAAACTTAAGGAACATGTTGGCGGCATACTGACTTTACAGATACAAACATTCAGCCTCATATAGGTTAATATTTCGTGCAGCGGTGACAAAACAAGGGATACACTGTTCTCTGTTTTTTTAACTTTATCCTACTTACAACAATGGCACGGCCTGAAAACAAGCAAGAAAACAAACTCACACAAACACAACTAGCACCATAGCTCTGAAAACTACAGTACAACTCCAGCTCAAAAATACACTGCAAAAACGCAACTTGCAAGCAAGCACAGATCTATCCAATGCAGCACACGCGATGCCTGCGGTGGCGTGGAAAGCGTGTAATTTCAAGTAATCAGATATTATCATTACTTCCACTACAGTATTATTCCCGTATTTAACTAAGAAGTGTACAAACACTGCACGTAGCAGCCTATGATAAGAAATTTGATATTAGAATGTCAGTCATGTAAAGAATGTTTGTTATCCGCTTCACCATTCAGGAGTGTTTTAATTCTCTCAGAATAACTTTGCCGGCACTTGCGCTGGGCCCTCTTAAGGTGCGGATAACTCTGTCGGTGCTTGTGAGGCCATCTTAATTTTTAATGTCAGGAAAATATAAAAAACATGTCGTGACTGTCTCCCTAAATAAGTGGTTATTAACCGGGGGCGCGCCCCAGAGGGGGATCAATAAATTTCCAGGTCAGCGCGAGCCCTTAAGCGATGCGCAACATTGAAGGTTTTATCAATAAATTTACCAAACAGCACATTTGCTTTTGAAACGTATTCATAGCCAGGAGGCCTTGATACAAAGTACAAGTGCTGTTAGGAACTCTGCCCTGGACCAATGGTTTTCAACCGGTAGGACATGACCCAGTGATGGACCAGCACGCTTTTTCCACTCGGCCACAGAGATTGGCATCGATCAGAATGAAAACATTACGAACTTGTACAATGATGTCATTATGATCAAATAAGGTAGACAAATAGCATAATCGCACCTGAATGTTACGTTTGTGAAATAACTCCTACTTGACAATTCTAGCTGAAGCTGCATTTACGAGAGGTTCTATTGGATGCCACAGCATTGCAATTGTTATAGCAAAGCAGCTAATCTAAAGTTATAGAAGCAGCAAGTCCATGAGATCACAAGATTTGAACTACCACCAATATCTTTCGTAGTTGTAATAGGCCATCTCCAAGATCTTTCCTTGTGAAAAGGTCCATGAGCAGACAAAAGTTGAAAACCCCTGCCCTAAATGCAAAGTCTGCATTTTCCGCTGGCTAATACTGTTCCAAACACATGAGTTTCTATGATTTTACACTGACACGCAAAATAATTTTCCGGGGCGTTAGTTTGCATTTATTCGTTATTTAAACAAATAGTGTATGTTTCGCTTGTACTTTGTGAACAGAAATGCCGTGAACAGTTTGACTTAAACGCTTTGCTTAATTGACCTCTTATCCATCTGTAACTGAAATACATATGTAATTCAAACTGAAATGACGGTTCCATTCTCAAATATATCACGGTAAAAACTTTTAAGTCTTATACTTGAAAATTAACATTGATTTACTATGTTCATAATTTTCTTGCTAAATCTATGATTGGAGCACTATAGATTTTTGTTCCAATTGTTTCCCGTATATCTCAAAATATCACTGAATTTTGCGAAACTTAAGTAACTTAAATATGACTCTACGTCATTTTGACAATTAGCAAACGGAAAAAGCGTTTTAGTGACAAGACGGTACGAAACATTGCAAAAGATACAAAAAAACGTTTGTAACGTACTTCGCAACTTGAGCAATTTGGCACAACAGCACCAACTAACGATCGCGACGCCAAAGTGTCGCCCTTTTTTCAAAATGCTGCCCCAAAATTATTTCAAAGACCTGTCTACTCTTCACTTTGTTTCCTTTGAACTTTGGCCCCCTTCTTTCTAACTAGTAGTCCCCGAAACAGAAGATTGTGTTTTCCTCACTGCTTGATAGTTCCAGAAACGTGGCAAACATTGTATTGGGAGAAATTCTAACAAGATCTAACTGATTCGTGCTTACAAAGCAATACTGCGTTTTCGTAAGCAACCCTCGCAACAAGAATGAATATACAAATCAAAACACTGTCATATGAATGACGCAATGTCATCGATATGTAATAATCAGGCGTCGTCTTCAAAGTAACGTTTCACGCAGCACAGGAATTAACATTTTATGAAATTACCGCTGCGACAAAACAATGCAAATATGTAACAAAAAACAGTGTTTACAAGACTGTGTTTGAAAAAAATGCAGTGAGGAATCTCAGTGTACAAGCAATTGAAGTATGAAAACCGCTCTGGCCCCCACTGGAGACAGCGTCGTCGCCGAAATCAAATCGTAGTGGTCAGAATTCACGCAGATCAAGTAAAGTACATCACACGTGAGCAAGCGTGAACACGTATTTTGATCATGAAACATATACCGATGAAACGTCAGATTTGCAAACGTACGAATGAAGGTGGTTTTCGTGGTAGGTACATTGGAACAGAACGCCGAGTGTTGGTCAGGGCCTCGAACAAGCAATGCGTCATAAATCAAAAATGTATAGAAGAAACGTTGCGAACGAATTGGTACTGCATAGTCTGATTCATATGCGCAGCCAGGGGGTGCAAGGGGGCCATTTTCCCCAAAATTTCAGGCATATCTTGTCGTTTTGTGCTGTCCCAAACAAAATACTGTTACTCGGTTTAAAGTCAAAATACTTGGACCCCCAAAAAATTTTGTGTTGGCTATTGGCCTGATCCAATATGTGGAAGATATTCACGTTTTGGCCTTTTCACCCTCACCTCTTACACCAACCAAACATATAGGCGAATGAGTCCCATTAAATCGTCTAAGTGTAAGCGAAGCCTTATTAAACCATAGCAAAAAATATAAAACTAATCCGCACTAAAAACACAAAGCATAATGCGCAAAGTATTTATGAAGCATCAAAAGTCAAATCAAGATGAGATGTTGGTATCGTAGGTTACTGGTAACAGGAAAATGTTAAGGTGACAGGTTCAAACAGGAGCAAGGTTTAAGCCAAACAAATATACAGTAAGTAACATTTATAGTCGTTCGACTCTGGACAAAAAAAACGCTTCGGCGGAATCATCACCAACAAAGCAATTTGCCAGGGAAAAAATTTTGTTTTTGTTTTTGGGGAATTTTGTAATTTCTTTAAGAATTTCAAAAACACAAAATTTCCGATTCTTTAACTATTATATACCAAGAATGCACGTCATTGTACGCACATTATGCTGTACATTGGTGTTTCAATCCTACAAGATTAAGAGAGAGGGTAATAACAGCACATATTTTGCTTTCAACATTCCAGATACAACTTGCAGCATCTTATCATCATTTTCGAGTGATTTTATATTTCGTGAATGGCATATTTACCCAATTCGACTGGCATTACGTTCTTCAAAGAGTTAATTGCATAGCCCGTGACCGATAGAAACGTGAAACGTCAAAAGCCGTTGTTTTATTGCTTTGTGCGAAATTTCTATCTGTTGTTACAATCTGGCTGGACAAGAATTTTTTGCAGTAAAGCATGTTTCGTAATAAAAAAATTGAGAATCCGTGTCACATTTCAGCAGGTGAGAAGTAGTATATCTACAGGAATGCGTAAACATTATGGTTTTGGAGGGAGTTGCAAAAACACGTTGAACATTTACGCAATAATTAAGATAGGTATTTTGACAATGGGATTACCGTGGAACAAAGGATAAGGAACAACACACGAACGCAATGTAATCACCTTGTTCGAGACAAAAGAAAACATACTGCAATCAGCCATACAAAAAGAGAGGAAAAAGAATACCTATGGGTACTTAGCATGTTAGTGAACATTTCTGCCTGTATTGGTTCGCTATAGGTGATCGTGTTTCAGGGGCAAAACTGAAAAGATCAGATGAATTGTATTAAACCCTGCCTAAGGAAATCTAGTGGATCTCATCACGTATGTTAAATTATTGATTTTGGAAATAAGATTCCGACAGTAATCCTAATTTAAATGATTCTTCAAGGCAAATACCCTTTGTCACAAAGATCTGAATAATTCATAATGCAACTTAACCGGCTTCATCAATGACCGTTATTTAGTGGTAAAGCGTCTATTCCCACGTTAGCCAGAACAATGAGATACCTGTTCATGCCATTGCAAAACCCATGAATGGGAAAACTTATCCGTTCAAGTTTATTTTTGACGACAAAGCGCTTTCAATGTAAACAAATCAAACCATTGCTAAAGTGGAATTTTTAAAAATGCACAGAGAACCGTTAATGCACTGCGCTTTAACACGAGTTTGCAAAGGAATGGCCGATATCGCACTCTTAAGTGAAAGACCACGCGTTGACATATCCTTAAAAAGGCAAAATAACGTCTGCAATTCCTCGCTTTAACAGTGCTCTCCATGGCAAGGCAGCAACGAATCAGCGCCTTGCTGCAAACAACCAACACAAAGAAAATCAATGTCAGCTACACTTACAGCCGCGCGTTCAAGTTCATGAGGTAGTCCACCAGCAGCAAAGACAAAACACAAGTCACGTTTGCCTCACGGCAGTGTTCAGGTTTGATCTCGTGCTTTTCAATAACCTAAACGTATGGACGGTGAAAATCTTTTTCCGAACGTCATAAGTAAAATTACTTTTAGATTGTTTGTGCTTTTTCTGCAACAATTATTTTTGTCGTTCCGCACACAATCCAATTACTATCAATTAATGTTAATCGGATGCAAGCAAGCAGAACACTTTCAAACACAAACTGACCGTCTATGCATCTTGAACTAGTTTGTTTAATGAAAGGTGACCACCTGACAATGGGGACACTGCAAACCACGCTTCTGCAAGAATACTTCGAATAAAAACATTAATTAATGCCTTAAAATTAGCCCGATAATAACTTCAAGCAACTCCACTCGACACTTTGGAAGCATGGTGCGGCGTAGTTTGAATACAATGGCCAAGGTTAGTCACAAGAAAAAAAAGTCCGTCGTAATTAAAACTTGCTAGTGACTGACCTGGAGCAACATACAAAATAAAATTTTGGAAACTTCATAGTGCTATTTATCGCAGAATCAAAACCACTTGCAGATCAGAGAAATTAATTTAAAGGTTTTACTGTCGCCAGGCCCGTTGACACGGGGAGGCAATTGGTAGTTGCCCTCCGATTTTTTTGTGCCCCCCCTCCCGATATTTCTTGTGCTGAGAAAATGTTTTACTATATTTAAAAATATAATTACAACGAAAAGCCTGCCCACATAAGAATACATTTACCAACCAAAACCTTCATACCTGGCTACAGGCCTGTGTCGCGCTTTGCTTCATCGACCTTGGGATGGCCAATGGTAAATCAGTCAGGCGTAACAAAACAACGGCCACTTCGCGGGACTGTGCGGCCACAGAAAGCGACATCCGTTGGACAAAACAAAAGTAGCCTTGTTCGCAACATTCTGAGTTAAACCAGGTTTTTCACGAATTTTTTACGTCACAGTCCGACCCGCAGGGCTGGCCCGCTGGCATGAAATCTGTGCGCAAGTCGGTCATAATTTATAGCTGCAGAAGTGAAAACATTTGTTTGGACATGTTGGTAACTTTCATGAGAATAACATGTAACAAGTCACATTCAGCATTTAGTCCAAAAATTGAAATTGGAATAGACGTAGGCGATCATATTTGGTGGTTGGCCATTTAAGGTAAGATATTTAATTTTTCTGTATGTAGCTGGCAGTCATTGCTATTCTCCTTTGCTACAACTTAGTACGAAACACGTTACGAACCTAACCTATGCCCGGTCTTTGCTAAAGAGTCGAAGCGACGCAAGGAGATTGCGCATAAAAGACAAACAAACACAGCAAGCAATCATAACAATGTGCAAAATACTGAAAATGCTTGAAGAAGAGTTGAATGAACGGAAGTCGGCTTATCCACCGTAAGCGTGAAGATCTAAAAAGTAAGAAAATCAAAACATAGGCAAAACAAATCTAGTTGTTTATGTGTAGGCCTATCCATCCTCAGTAGCATTCACCCTAAAGCCAAGAAAAAGTCAGTATTGCATTGATATAAGGTGGCCCGCAACATTTCTTAGACGATGAGCAGCGATTTTTCTTGTGTTGAAACTCATCAAAACATCACGTAAATATTGTTTTACCTGTATTTGTACTTTGCACCAACAAACGAAAACCTCGTTTGCAAGGAATATGCTTCCCTTTTTTGTCACAAATATCGAAGCACTTTGTAATGAAAAAAAAGATTAATAGAAAAACTAAGCAACATTAGCTCTTTAATGTTTCCCACAACTGGACCAAAGGTGGAAAATCCTAGCCTCATGCTTCGTTTACCACAAGCCAAGCAACACGTGTGGAAAAATTCGTGCTTGCGTTGTTGAGCAACAAGACGCATGTTGGCTTAAACGTTTGTTTGCTTCACGTTACAAACCTCTTACACGTGTTCAAAGCCTAAAAAGTTCCTTGAATATGGAAACTAATTTTCTACCAGGGATCGAAGAGGTTTTCCTCAGTATACGTCGCTGAGCGCAAAAGCACTAAACTTTGAGGCCCAGGTGTTGTTCAAATGCTAAACCAGCCATGTCCAACCCGCGGGAAGCATGCGGCCCAGTTGAGGGTTTTGTGCGGCCCAGATTAGGTTTTCGCTGTAGTAAAAGTATCCTACATAATGTCAACCTGTCCTAATTTTTATAATGCTGAATTTGTTATTTTTCGTGCTGGTGGTCCTCAGTGCCACTTTATTACGTCTGTTACCATTGCAGTTAGGATTCGAACACTTTCAGTATGTTACCTTTGACTTAAATTCAGTTTGCTAAGATTTGCTAAGATCGCTGTAAGCCATTCAATGTGCGGCTCTCATAAATACGTCATTCAATGTGCGGCCCTGGTCAAGATAGCGACATAAGTTTTGACTCAGTAAGCAATTTGGGTTGGACATGGCTGCACTAAACACTGCGACGCTTGTGGCTTCGGCTGGTGTGACTGATACAAGAGCTGTAAACGGTTAAAAAATAATTTTCGAATGAGACAATTTTTTACATTTCAGTTTCATCCCGCAAGAACCCGGTCCCAATACATCCTGCATATCCTCTGGGTTATACCTCAGCTAATAGTTAGACTACTGGAAAGCCAATCAAGTTTTAAAACACGCATTTTTTCCTTTACCAAGCAGGTAGGCCTTTGCTTTTCAAAATAAGAAACAATTTTTGCTGCAGCAAATGAAGTAATTTATCAGCCGATTCAGGGTTGTTGATTGCTGTAATCAAGTGAGAGCAGAGCGGCAACCAACTGATATTTTCGGGAGGGAAAAAGGGTTGTAACTTGTTGTTTTTGTTGCTATCGGGGGGAGGCAAAACTATTATAACTTATTGTTGTACCTAACAACTAAACATGTTTTTGAAAATTTCTGATTGGCAATTCCATGGCTTACCCGCTGGATCCGGGCCTGATAACGTGCTTTGGAATGCTCTACCTGCGCGTGAACGTTGGAGGTAAACGTAATTTTTGAAATCACGTAAATATTGCCAGTACGGCTCCGCCGATAACGTGTTGCTAACGCCAAGTTAAAGAGGCTAAGGAAAATCTGGACCGGCAAAACGATCAGGTTTCATCTCTGCTTCACCAGCTGTTTGCAATGCTTGCTCGCTTTTCCTCGACAACAAAACGGGAGTGTTTTTTTAGGCAGCTGTGTAGTTGCGCAAGATGTAGAATGAGACGGTGTGTTCTTTGTTCTGGTGACAATGCATCACAGACAATTACTTGATTGTGCGTTGCAACGCTGAACAGAAGTGCAGCGAGTTTTCGTCAATTTGTTTCGCCCTTTTTCATTTTTATGGCAGTGATGCAAGCGTTGTTTTCGGGTTTTTAGCATACTTACCACCCCGTTAACCAAACATCCGAAGCCTTACCTGCCGTAACAATGCCACGGAACAAAGTATCTACCATGTCTGAATCATTTTATGTTAAAATATTAAAACCACCATTGCTCGTTTACAGGGAATAGGTGCTAATCGTGCTGAAGTAAAAGCGTGCAGAAATAGTTGTGGCTTTTCTTTATTTTTTAACCAACACATAAAACCAAGCTTCATTTTCGGAGGAGCGAAGACTCTTCCTAGACGTTTGTTCTACAGGATATTTAATGGTTCCTAACCAGGAGTGTCCAAAAACAGGTTCATGCTGCATCCGAAGCAAAATGCGAAACACCAGCATTTGTTTTCGACCCTCCCACGCTGCTTCGCACCAGCAAGTAGTTATCAATACTAAAACACGAAAGCCCATCGAAAAAATTGCAAAATATCTTCCGACGCTTCATATTTTATTCACCCGGCCATTCAGCACCTACCGCATCGGTGAAAGGCCACGTCATCAATACTGACGTCACCTCTGGACTCTTCGATATCAGTTACGCGTATTTCGATTTCGAAGACCACGTTCACATTGAGGTTCAGCATGACCCTGGCCGTCTGCCAGTCTTCGCTCTGGTGGCCATGAAGCGTCCACTGCAGCAGCATGGGCCGGCGTGGATTGGTGGCGTCCGAACCAACAATAAAGTTTACTTGCAGTCTGGGGGCCTGCATCAAAAACGTACTGTCAACATTGATCTTTGAAAACAAGACAGGACAGAGAAAGCGACGTGCCGAATGGTCGAGAAATTTGATCATGATGAAACAAGGTCAGGCGAGCGACAATACCTACAAAGAACCCAACCCATGTATGACCACTGGAAGAAGTGCTGCCAATGAAACGTTTGCGTATTTTACGCCTTCTTGACTTTTTACAAATGCACTACTCCATCCAGACGCATTATTTTTGGTTAAATGGATCTTGGCAACGCTGCGTAATTGTTCAGAGTCAGTCATTAATTTTTACAAACCTCCACAAAATTTAATTATAGCGTTTTGTCAAAGAACCATTTGAAAGAGCAACTCACGCTTATGACGAAAGAAACGAAAGATACCACAAGTTCATATTTGAATAAGATTGTAGGACTGACGATGCGCAGTGTTACGTGAAATAGATTTCCTATTAAAAATTTGCTGAGTGATTCAAACCAAGGGCGGATGTTAGGAGGGCGATTTCAGTAATATTTGGTAGTCAAGTCTAATCTCGGCTTCGCTGCTGTCAGACAGATGAAGTATACATCAAAACATTGCTGTGGCAGAGCAATGGAAGACAGAATGGCCTTAAATCGCGAACAGTGAGACAATTCGAACATGACCAGGAATTATTCGGAATTGGTTTTGATATGTTATTTTCCGAATTGTACAAAACTATATGGAATAAAGTTACTTTCGTAGGTTTTAGGAGGGTCAATCGCCCCAATCGCCCCCCCTGGACCCGCCCCTGTTTCAAACTCTTCAACTGTGTGGAGACTAGTTACTTTAATGCGGATATGTGCAAGTTTGAATCATAGCAAAAAAAGTAGAGCCCTTTCCGCTGATTCCTCGAAATCTTACAGCAAGCTTAGAGATCTTAATACGACAAGTCATTTGTACAGCTGTAACAGCAGAGGGCTAAGGGAACAATGTGAAATGTATACACTCAATCCACAGCAACTTGTTGCAAACCAATAACACCGAAGGTGTTTCAAAAACACTGAACAGAAATGCGGGCTGCTCAAAGCCGGAGTTCACAGTACAAAGCACGGGCACATAGTGGCACACCACAGGTCGATAATAACAAGCGGGTGATTAGGTTTGCTCAACAAATTGTTTCTTTCTAAACCTGCGGTTTCAACACTGGTAAAAAAAAACATTTTTAAGGCAGCAGCTTTTCGGGATATTAAGTGCTTATGCATGTTTTCGTACACAGGTATGTGTTGTTACGTGCAATACGTTCCTTTGAAACGTCAGCAACTATTTGTACACGGCACGTGAAAATGTTTTGTAAAACATTTGTCGCGTGTCCGTATTCGAGTTGTACCCCCTAGTTTAGAGTGTTCGCCAGTGATGTGTACATGATACAAACACGTTTGTAGGTAACTTTAAGGCTAGTGACGTCCTGCAGCGTCGACAACGTCATTCATCCAAAACGATACTTTAACGTCAGGGATAATGCTTCTCAAACTATGGGTCGCGACCCCATGTTGGGTCGCGAAAAGTAATTTTGGGGTCGGGAAACAAATTGGCTTGAGAAATCAGATTTGAAAGTTAACTTTACAAAAAATAAAAAATAGGCCTGCACTCAATCTATTTCTATTGTATTTTTTGGCGCAATGTCATGTTTCATGCTGTCAGTTGTTTACTTGGATATCTGCCCGAGCTATCAAATTATAATAATCAACTAAGCACAATAAGCTAAGCGTTGTTACGTCATGATTATTTTAACATACTGACCGACCAATATTGACCTTGTTGCATCCATTCCGACCCGTAGACATGCTTGTGTTTAGAAATCTATGTCCAGTTTAGGGGCAAGGCTAGGAAAACTGCTTTGAGTGCACAGTAATTAGTTTTAGACCAAAGTTTTAAAGCTTCATACACAGTTTTGGAAGCATTTTGGAATTTGAATCGGGACAAGTTGGATCTGCAAAGATACACAATTGAAATTTCAGGTGGCAAAACAGGGCTGCATTCAGCTGATATTTTCGGGGCAAAATGATTGTAACTAGTTGTGTTGCTATTTTCGAAGGAGGGCAAATAAGATTGTGACTTGTCATTTTACCTAACAATTAAACGTGCGATGGAAAAATTCGGAGCTGGGTATTTGCACGGTTGCCCACACCCTGGTTGCTGGCCTGCAGCAATGCACCTGTCATCACAAGCCCAGGATGAGATCGCGGAGTTATTAAACGACAAAGGTTTGCAACTAGAATATTCAAAACAGAGTTTGTGATATTTGGATAAGAACAAGAAACGAATACCCAGTCATTTCTGATCTAGCCATTCATAAACTCTTAGCCTTTTGCACAACATATTGAAAGTAGTGTTGTAAAAATTGATAATCAAGTCCAAAAACCTATTTTTCAGAAAAATATTGAGTATGTCCTTCACCCTTTTGAGTAGTCCTGCTCTAGAGAGAAAATTACTTACAAAACGTCCTCGTAAAAGATAAAGAAAAGTCATCTCGCACGAGCAGTTGCTTCCAGCTGTGAGGAGAGGGGTACGAATGTACATCTCCACTCCGCTATTCCCAGATGCATCGATGCTAAGTATATATCCACGGCCTGATCCGGTAAAAATTAACCAAAGTTAAAGTCATAAATCTCTAATCTCGACAACAGGTTTAAAACATCGTTTGTGTGTTTGTTCTGGAAGTTTATTGCAAACCAAAACCCCGCAACTCCCTCGATAAATTATCGAAACATCACGATTAGAAAATTATTGGATTGTTGAAAATAGCATGCGCTATCGAACCGATCAATGATGTTTTGATTTTACTAATACAACTCTGTTGCAATTTAAACTGTACTCAACACTAACTTAAATCTTTCAATATCAAAATTTGGCGTACCTTCGCCTCAAATATTTCAAAGAAAACATTTGCGTTTGTGTCGTGAAGAGCTATTTCCGCGGACGCAAGGATTTGGCAAACCAAGTATTACGTTTGCTTAGAATTGGACGCGTCAGAAACTTACCTTCGAAATGATTTTTGCTCGCCCCGTGTCCATTGTCTTCGTACAATGTTGAATTGTGCAACTTCCAATCGTTGTAATAATCTCCGAAATCGAATATGGAGTTCGGGTTCTGCTCGTCACCAGATGATTTCCATTTGCAGTAGGTCTTTCCCGCCGCGCTTTGAAATGAGCAGTTGAGGTTTATTCGTACGGTCCCGTTCAAATCCAAGGGTGCTGGAAAGTTGTGCACAAAATCATTACGAAAGAATTGGCAAAGGCCGGGGTGGAACATGCGTTGGCAAAACAAAACCATCTGCAACAGCCAGATGCGTTAAACTGCAGTGATTAAGTCAGGTATGTCTCTGACAGCTCAAACGTTTTCTAAAAAGGGTTACACCGCATTTTGTGCACTATTCAGAAATTTACTATGAAAATCTTAGCATATCACCAAAGTAAAGATGTTTTTTTTCATGCGTAGCGACTTCAGTCCGACCGCAAAGAAACCTAGGGAGCTTCGTCTCGCATAGCGCGCTTAAAAACAATACTCACTGATCGTGGAACAAGAGTCGTGGAGCGTTTCCAGAACGATGTCATCGACAGCGATCAGTGGTGATTTGACCTTGTTGACAACACTAGATCGGACAGAGAAGCAATTGTGGCCCGTGCAGTTGACCACTGCTGGTATCACTGCTTCGAGGATGACCTACGACCAAAAAAAGATAATGCAGCTGCTGCTTGCCGCATAAATTATTTGGCCTCGGCAGAAGCGTTACTTTAGGCAGTGAAACAACTTATTTTTGTCTAGGGGCGAATAAGGGAAGCGAACGCAGTGGTTGCTTCGCTCCCTCCCCTCTTTTTTTCATAGATTCTATGGGTCACCTGCTTTGAGAGTTTTGCTCCTAGTTTTTGCATGGAATCTTTACAAAGTTTATGAACTGTTGTAGAGCAACATCCAATAAGCTCTGAAGTCAAGTCATACCTTTTTTGAAACAAAGCAAAAATTATGCGCAAATGTGCCAAAGTGTGAACTATAAGGTGCAGACAAAGAACACTTTAAAATCAAATGACTTCAAACAGCTGACAGTGTGAAATTTTTTTTCACATGAAAGCAAATACCAGAACAAAATGAAAAATTTAATTTGCTTTCAGAGAATAAAATTTCTATACATCTTGTACAAAATACAGGAAACTCCTTTTCACATAATATGAACAAATATAGGGCAGGGGCCACATATCATACATACTAAATATCACACCGTTGGCGATGTTTTGGTGCCCTCTCTGAGAGTGTGCCTCGGGCCCAAAATTCTAATATCCACCCCGGATTGCTTCGAAAAGGATTAAACTTCGTGAAATTTGTAAATTGAGCCAAACAACTTTCAACACATAACAAAATGGCTATAGTCATCCCCAGTTGTTGAGGAGGAACGAAGTTTCACTTTGTGTTCCACAAAACGGACAGATGAGCGGAAATTTCCATCTCGCAATAATTTTTAAAGAAGTGACTAAAGAGAGTGTATTATGACATTTGTAGCTCAGCAATCAGCAACCTTTTTGATTAGAAGCTTCAACTTGCAAAAGGTGCTCAGTTTCAAGGCCGCGCGACGCGTTAAAAATTCTTCCGTGACTGAATGGTGGGCTATGGCCCACAGGTTGGGAAAACCCTGCTCTAGAGGATGTAAAATGACAAACAAACCAGCGAATTGCTTCCACCCGCTTTTTCGTGGAAGAGCCCAGAAACCGACCGCACTCAAGTGTTCGCACAATGGTCTGCTTCTCGGAATGACTAATTTGAGAGTTTACGAGGCGAAGATGTAGAAATACAATCGGTCAATGGAATGCCCACATGCAGCATCGAAGCTGCAGCAACAGCGTGTTTGTTTTAGAGTGCTGCAACTGCAAACACGCACTAACGCAAGTATAGCTCGATCGAGAAACAATGTGCCCCTCGCTATTTTGGGCAAAGCTCCGGTAGGTGTCATATGTCGCCAGGCAACGTCAATCTGCCGCTTAGTCAACATCTTGCGCTGCAAGATGCACAGTTACAAGGAAAACGATAGTTTCGTTCATCTTCGTGTACATTATTGGCCATACAGAGTATGCAGAAATTGACTAAGTTTAAATGAAGTAATTAAAGCGTCTCCCAGCTCCTTGCACTTTGTCCGAATTTCTTCCAGGATATAACGTACTTACCGATGTCAATTGCAAGTGATGTATTTTCCCAAAGAGACGAAAGCCGGAATTATCCTTACTAGACTTCAAGATATTAGACGTCTTTGAAAATTTCTCAAAAAGTTTGTATACTTTCAAATCTTTTGCGTACATTGCTTCTTTTTTATGTTCTAATGTTACTTTGTTTGGAAATTGATGGGTTTTCTCCATGTGAGCGGCCACGCATAATTACATATCTAAGTACAGAAAATGTCATCGTCCTGTCGTATGTGTTATATTATAAACCTGTTGCAACAGCGTGGTATAAAATATAAAATATCTGCACTTTTATCTCTCAATTACGTTGCAAATCCCTAACACAATCCTTCACTGATTTAACCAGACACGAATAAGTAACAGTCAACTGTTTCAGGAAAAAATAAGCAAAAACTAACCAGATGCTCTACAGCAGAGGAATAAAAGAAACACATCCTATCCATAGTGCAGCGAAAAGCAACTTACATTTGACTTTAGGTTGCCCCTATCACGAAGACACGAGGACTTAAAGTGTAATATCAAGGAAGGGATAAAGTTGAGACGTGAACCATTCCTCTTCTAGCAGATACGTTTCTATAACAAGTATCCTTGACAACAAGCAGTGAGGATATTTACTTGGCTTTTGTCAAATTGGCGAAAGCGGTTTCGTGGCATTTTTACTTTGTCCGGGGTGCGTTGACGATCGTCGTCTGGAGAGGTATATTTTCATTCGTTCCTGCTGATTATTGGGTGTCCGGACAGCAGCCACCTGGACAACTGCCTCCCTGACAACTGCCACCTAGGACAACTATCACCTTGGACAATCGGCATCAAGGACAACTGCCATCCGGACAACTGCCATCCGGACAACTGTCATCTAGGGCAAACTCCTGCCAGGTCAACTGCCACCCAAGACAACTTCTGCCTAGGCCTATCGCCACCCAAGGCGACTGTCAACCGCATAACGTCCACTTAGGGCAAATGCCACCTACAACAATCGCCACCGGGACAACTGCTACCTAAGACAATGCATTTTACACATCACATATGAGCTGTAAATTCAGTTTACACTATCGCATCGCGATAAGCAGAGTTATCGTAGCATTGCAGTTGGAAACCACTGTGCCATGGGCGTCCGCAGGGGGGAATGGACATTTACCCCCCTGGAAATTGGGACTACGAGACAAATATTTTTAGAAAATCTGAAGTCAGAAGCTTAATTCCAAATAGTTGGTTTAATTCTTGCAATGGCAGTTTATTTGGTGGTATGACACTCACACTGCACAAGAGCCAGGTTCACTGTTCTGGTATCATGCAGTGGTGAGTTTGCAGTTCACTCGTGTCCGCTCTTTTTTTTGCAGTGGCAGGTTGCAAAACTGGCAAGAGTATTGTTTTATCGTTGGTCTTTACTGCGTAACAATAACATGGCAACAAATCTTCAAAGGTCCAATTGAAATAATGGTAAAGGCGTTTTACCGCATGTGACTGTTGAACGCAGACATCTTGCCCATAGCGGAATTGCACGTAATTTTATACTGTGTGTAAAAAAAAGCATGGGTGCATCTGTAGCGATGCTTCCACAAGTTTGAAAAATTCATTGTTAGTGTGAGATTCCCTAGTGTGAGACTGTAAGTGTGAACATTGTTCCTGAACTGAGTGAATAGCTTAATCAAGTTACTTTTATGGGAGGGGTGGATCCGGCCAGTGAGGTTAGAGGGGGACGATTTCAGCAATACTTGGCAGCCAAGTCTCATAACGGTTTCGCTACTGTAAGAGAGATGAAGCATAGCCTACTTCACAACACTGCGTGACAAAACAATGGACGACAAAATGGCCTGATATCGCTAATGTTGCTTTCCGAATGGTACAAAATCATGGCGAATATAGTTACTTTCTGCAGTCTTAGGGGTCGATCGTCCCAATCGCCCCCCTGCATCCGCCCTGTTTCATGCTGGCTTCTTTTCACCAGTAGTTCCAGAATAACTGTATAGGTTTAAGCCAGGGGCGCAAACTTAGCTGAAACGGGCCCACTTGCCACTGTAGTTGGCCCACTAGCCATGGGCGTCAGCAGGGTGGGGGGGCAAAATGGGCATTTGCTGGAAATTGAGACTAAGAATCAAAAATTTATAGAAACCTGAAATCGGCAGTTTAACTGACTTAATTCTTGCAACGACAGTTTTATTTGCCGATATGGCAATCACACTGCACCTGAGCCGCAGTCCACTGTCTGGGGTCATGCAGTGATGAGCTTGCAGTTCACTAAATCCGCTCCATTGCCTGCAGAGGCAGGTTGCAAAACTTGGGAGCTGATTGTTCTAATATTGGTCTTTAATGCGTAACAATCACATGGCAACAAAGGTTCGCTTTTGAAAAATGTTACGACAGTAGGCGTTTTGCCGCATGTGACTGTTGAAGGCAGACATCACTGGTGCTACGACTCGTGATTTTTCACTAGATCTCGTGATTTTTAGACTGACCTAGTGATCTAGTGATTTTTCACTGTAATCTAGTGATTTTTTGCAAAGTAGGATTTCAAGATGATCGGTAGTTTTTCTCCAACTGTTCAGCCCTTTTCAATCAAAAAACAATTGATTACGGCAATCGTTGCTTGATGATTTGCACCAACAGAACGACGTGTTTCTAATTTGGATTTCTTATTCATGTCACGTTCGTACTGTTTGTTGCTGCAGTGTTGGCCATAACGTTATTTTCATTTATTTGGAGAAACACTGCGGAAGAAATAATCGAAAAGTAAATGTTAGGTTGATTGGTCTGAAATACTCCGTGGGTGTTGTCCTTTCTTGCTCTTGAAAAACTTTTGAAGATTCTTGGTATGAGATTTTTCAGGCTTCAGCTTGATCTACTTTAATAAACTTGCAAATGATGTAACTATGTTTAGACGATAAAGTAAAAAATTCAATCATTTCAAAGAAAAACTGTGATCTCAGACGCATGAATTTTAAATCTAGCGATTATCTTTAAGATCTAGTGAATCTTTTTGTGAATCTAGCGATTTTTTCAGAGAAGCTTGTGGCGGCACTGGAAGACATCTGCGGCAACTTAGCAGGTAATAATGCGAGACAATAACTGCTGATAGCATTTAGCCACGTAGTTTCCTAAGGTGTCAAAAAACGCATGGGTGAAAAAGAATCCTTGCTCCCAACGAAGCGCATTATTTGGAACTGTTGCTGTAACCTGGGGCATTTTCTTTGTGGTGTTGAAAGGATAAAGCGTTTTGTGAACGTCCATGTGCGCTGCATCGTCAACAACCTGAAAAGGATAAGCAAAATGTCGACTTTGCCACCCCCCTGGAAAAATTTCTGCGGACGCCCATGCACTGTGCCTCGGTATGCTTCAACACAGTGCAGCAAAAGTGAGTCTCAACATTGCTGCTGCTGGCATGCAACTCACAAATCAAAACGTAAGTAATGCACAGAACCTACATGGAAGTAAACGGGTTTGTTGAGTACGTGGATTGAATGCGACGCAATCATGTGCATGAGATAATAATTGTGCTGTGACAAATTGTAAAAACTCATAAAAAATTAAGGTTTGCAGTTGCACTGGCTTTAAGAATGTTTATGAAGGTGTAATGACATTGATACGACATTCCCAACCTAAAATGATAAAAGTTCAAGTGAAGGTTCTTTGAGATAGTCAAAGGACGATGTTACACAAATTTGTTATTTAAAATTTTTTGAAACGAAACCAGTACGTTGTGAAGTTGAAATGAATTTAATAAACGTAAAGAATTAAATATGCCTTAGGTGCCAGTTGTCCTGGTGACAGTTTTCCAAGTGACTGTAGTCCTAGAACCAGTTCACTCGTGTATAAAGGCAGATCCAGCTTTCGGTCTTAAATGTAACAATAACGCTCATAGTGCGAACTTTTGAAAAAGTATTAATTTTCAGCACTAGTGAAATAATTCCCATAGAGCAGGGGTTCCCAACCGGGGGTACTCGTACCCCCAAGGAGTACGAGGTTGAACATCAAGGGGTACGAAGATCCTTGGGTCACAGAGCAGCTTATATATCTCTTATAGAGCAATATATATCTAAAAAAGTTTTGGGGGGTACTAAGAATGCTCTGACCTGACAAAGGGTACGAGCAGCAAAAAAGGTTGGGAACTCCTGCCATAGAGGATCGGGTCGGTCGTGATAATGTGTGCACTGCATCGTCTGACTGGAGCACAGTATTCTGCGACGGAGCAATACAGAACCAGCGCTGATGCTCTCAAAACCATTTATTTTTCACCCCAATTATTGGCTGCAAGTTATTCAGTTCGAAATTTCAACTTCTGTTAGACATTGCTGAGGCGTTGTTTGCAAGTTACGTTGCGGTCTAACACCTGGATATTCGCGGCAAGGTTCGAATGGGAGATGGTTTTCATTTTCTTTTATAAACAAAAAAGGTGCACCCAGTGATCGACGTGTTTAATAGTGTCAACCTGTTTTTTTTTCGCTGAGACATTCCGGTCATGTGTCCCGTAATAGTATTGAAACCCACAATAACAACACTCACTAGCATATCTTTTTTGGACAGTGTGACCGAATTGAGTTGACTTTTTTTGGTCATTCAAAAACAATTTCGGTCTATAACCGAACAATAACCTGGGTGTCAACATTGTTGAAAGCTTGCTACATCCGTTTTCAACTGTTTACTGACTGATCGTCAGTATCCAAATAACAAGAAGTGACGTCATCGATATATTTCGGGTGTATCATATTCCCTCACGTTCATTGTTTCGTTTCAAAGCTTGTTGCAAAAGTTTGCTGTAACGCAGTAGCTCACAATCATTAGTGCCAGTAAACTTCAGTGATATTCATTTGATGTACATCTGCCCTTCATTGTTTTGGATTTCTTTGTTCTGCTGATATGGCCTTTCAACAAATGTAATTTATATTCACAAGAGAGATTTTCACTTAAAAATTGAAGAAAGTGGTCAGGAAGTCATTTTTATTCATTTTAAAGGATTGAGGAAAGTTTGGTACAACGTTCATTATGCAGAAGCCTTGTTTTGCAAAAAAATGGTTATAGAACAGATGCAATTTCGAATATCAAGTGCAAGCGACTTTCCGCAGCGACGAACGGATTCGATGTTCGCTTTTTGAGCAGTTATTTATGAGTATCTGAAATATTCTATGACTGAAAAATTTTATTTGCCCACAAGCCTTTGAAAGTTTAGCATTGGCAAGATCTGAAATATTTCTAGTTTCTTCTTAAATTTGTAATATTTGATTTGAAATCTTTCTAACGCAGGCCACAGAACAACTTGCAGAAAATCGACTGCGTGTGTTTCGAAATCAATTCCTGAAAAATTCGTTAAATATTGTGATCGGTTCGACACTTTGCCTCTCTAAATTACTCTAAATTACGTTTACGCATGACGAAAGCTCTAGATATTTTGACCGGTGGACAAAACCAAGCGTGAGTTTAAATATTATTACAACCGTTACACGGAAACAAGAAACGCGTGTGCCGCAGCTGACCAGCCTACCTGATAGAATTGATGTCGCGCTGGGAGGTTAATCTGAAACATTTCGAACTGCCATATCTTTTGCGGCTTGGTATTGCGTATTTCCAATTTTTCGAAGCTTTGAGAAAAGACCCCGGAGGTTCCACGTCCGTCGTAAGGCACCACGTAGGCCCGTAAGAATGGTCCACCACACTGAAGCATGTACCACAAAGAAAACAGGAGTCGCGAGGTTCCTCGGTCCACAACTGGGGAGACGAATATGGCCCGAGAACGCGTCCCTGCGGATCCCTCTAAACTGAGGAACCACGACTGCCGCCTGACGTGGTTTACGCCGGCGGCAACGCATGAATGCGATTGCACACGTTTGAAACTACCGCTGTCAGCAGTCGTCACGTTCGTCCAATCACATTCGACCCGTGTTCGTTGAAAGATTTCTGATGTGCAGTTGTTTCTCTTGCCAGGAGCCACGATGGAAAACGTGTCGGTGGTTTTCGATTCAAGTGCGACGGTTTTAAATGTCCAGCAAGGTTGTGACGTCAGAGAAATTGACGCGTTGTTCGTAACAATCATTTTTTGCCGTGAAACGATTGCTAAGCGAAACGGCGTCACTCCGGCGTTGTCGAACGTTAAACGCGAGCAGCCCTGTGACGTAGCGGTGGACAGAAGGGAGGCGTTTTCAGATGTGACGAGGAAGGTGTAGAACTTGTTGTCAGAGACGTCAATCAAATTAGCAGCATGTTGTGCAAAAGACAAGTTGAAAGATGCTTGCACAGTGCAGGACGTTGCAGAGGATGGGTGAAATAAGGGGGAAAACAACAACTGGGTGGTGGCGTTTCTGTGCGACAGTGGTAGTAGAGATATCAGGCTCGTATATCCTGTAACAGAGGAATTCAAACTAAAGCGTTCGTTTCCTTCATTTCCTTATTGTCAACTATTTATGACAAATCCTTTGAGATATCTCAATACATGACAAAACGGCGCGGCTAACACTTAACGAACAAAAACTAAGCAAAAAGTTAGAATGAAAAACTTGCTTGTTTGAGTAACGTGAATAGTCAAAATCAGCAGAGTCAAGGCATTATAGTCTTATTACTGGTGTATTATATTTATTATACTTTATGAAGAAATGCAGAACATATGATTTTCTGCGCAAGGAAAAAAACTAGATGAGAATATGGCCGGAAAAAATTCACAACAGCGTTCCTAAGAGTGCTGTTTTTTTCTTAAAGGCAATTCACGTTTTCTAATTCTTTGCGAAATTTTTGCCTTTTCTATGCCAGCACAAGAAGAAGCACAATCCATTCCAATTTTGTGTCAAAACGTAAATGAAGCTTGCAAAAAACGTAACAATTTCAGCATGCTGAGCATACAGGCAAAAACCACGTGTGCGATTTGTCAGTGAGAATGACGTACTTCGCTAAAATTCAGCAAATGTTTTTTACCGAACGTGTGTTTCCGAAGTTATTCGCAATTGACAAAATCCCGGAATAAAAAAATCCTAACCAAATTTGTTAGGTTTTCATGAAGATTTTGCATAACACGGTACCTAATTATTTTTTTGTTCTTTGCCTTATTTCTTAGGTTTTTACTTGATGCTGGATCTTTTGTAAAAGTGGTCCTCATTCTTAATAGTCAAAATAACAATTATAGAAACTGCAAACGCAAACCAGGCAAGCCTATTCCGTAAAGGATATTGGTATCAGTGGCGCATATTTTTGTATTGGAATGAGAAAATATATGAAGTTAAATCAGTGAGAGCAGTGAAGTCAGGGAACATGAGCTTTGCAGCATGAAACATAAAGGTGACGTTTTCAGTCCTTTTCCGTGATTGTGCAAGCGCTCGGCTTCCGCCTTGCACGAATTGAAGTCAATGCAAGGCCGATTATTGAACAATCGTTATCTTACTTAGGTATGAATATATGGAGGGAGAATCTACACAAATCTTTCTATCTTATGAGAGTTACACTGCACTGTGCTCCATTTACTTGTAATACAGCTTCAACGCTGTAATCACATTTTGTGGATCTACTAAAATCGGATTGCTTAATCTTTTAAACTGCTTTCGACAAGCATATGCAAATCGTAGTTTCACAAACAACCTAAAGTTTT
>JGI24158J21664_10001280_pt1 | contig 27867 bp, 12 predicted proteins | sample Ectturendosymbi3_FD_21664 | JGI IMG/M metagenome (IMG submission 21664) | reverse complement strand
ATCGATTCCTTGCTTACACCCATCGTGGAAAGTACAGTCCTTATTGTAGTGTATCTGATAACTCCAGTAAGTCGTACACGCTCCAGCAAGAACAAGCGACCAAACAAGGAGCTACTATTGCTTGTCTGGTTCGATTCAACATCACAGTAAATGTAAATAGCAAAAATTTAAGACCTTTAGGCAAAGCCACGGTGGAGAAAATGATGTGATTTGTTCAGCGTAGGCAGACGTTTTGGTAAAGAAACTGGGCCTAATCATAGGTGTCTTCGCAAATATAAGAGTTTCTAGTTTTGTCGATGCCCAGTTATGGACAGAATTTACGGTACTTTTTTCGTCTGGAAAAACTAAACGCTTCTTTGTCCTTTGTAAATTAAAACTGAGCCACTTTGGATATGGCATCTGTTTTCTTATGCATGTCAAAAATATAAGCTAATTTTAACGAAACAATTGGTGCAATACAATTTTACAAATTTTGAGCCTTAGGCAAACATGAAGGACGACACAAAATAAATCAAACTTTTGGGATGGTAATGCATGCTTGGTATGATTCTTAACTACCAGGACAAACCAAAAGTAAAACATATTAACGGGAACAAAAGAAACAGAACCCATAGTAGTTTTATTAAATTTTACGAAGGTTTACAAATTAAATTCAACAACAAATTTCATTCTACAACAAATTTCTTTTGGTAGACCATTCAGTAATCTTGGCCGTCTTGCATAAAAGTCATGTTCTTTATATAATATGGAAATAATTTTTGCAGTTTCACTTTTATGTGTTACCCTATCATCACACACTCATGTGACAATCATATTGGTTTTGCCAGCACGTGGCTTAGAATAAGAAAAATTTTCAAAAATTTAGGGCGAAAAAGCTTTATTCGAAATAGCACCTACGTCTCAATAAAATTGTTAAGCCGGAGTCAGATACACGGAACTTTTATGACTTCTCAGAGTAAACTAACAATCAGGTATCGACAAGCATCGCCTTGAAACATAAAACTGCTTGCTTGTGCAAATGTATGGTGACAAAACGATGATCTCCTTGCGTTAGGTCATCTGAAGTTGAAAAGGTGGTCAGTTGATAAATGCGAGAATTTATTTACTTGGACATGATGCTAAATTAGAAGAGCGTTATTAGGAGAGTGCAAAGTAAAAACCGGTTCAACGCGGCTGTCTGTTTTTTTGCTATAGCCTGCAGGCAAAATAACTGAAATAATTCAATTTAAACAAGCTATTCTCTACGGTGCATAGAAACGTTTTACAAAATGTATACTTCCACAATGCCAGCATTTGACTTAACCGACAACTTAACTTTAAGTCTGCACAACTCAAAACAGTCACGCAGGGCCTCAACAACGAAACATTTTCTGACAAAACACAATCAAACACAAAATGCTTATTTTAATGAGAAACAACATACCTTTTCGTGACAACCAAGTACGTATAATTATGGTCGATGCTGGAGTTAGGTATTTGACGGAAGGCAGAATAGGGAGTTTGATTCACGAATTGGTAAGCAAACACAGCATTACATGAGCTTTATCGTTCCGTGTTCTCAAATGGGAGATTTCAACCACCGCATAGCTGCCAGTTTTGAATTGGTATTTGTTCCGATTCTCATCTAAGGTCATGAATCTTGGACGATGACCGAAAGAGTGCTATCTTAAGTGCAAGTGACAGAGATGGGATTTTTGCAAAAAATTCACAACGTGATACTTCACTACAAAGTGCGCAGCGATCAAATTCGTAAAACCATGAATGTAGAGCTACATCTCCGACTAAAAAAATCCCAGCTACGATGGCTCGGCAATGTGTCCAGATTACTACAGAAAAGATTGGCGAGGAGAGACCTATTGGCTACACTCACGGGAAAGCGGCCCAGAGGTCGACCAAGGACAGCATGGTGTGGTTACATCTCCTACCAGGTTCGGTCCCATTTGGTTGTGGAGAAAGCGGAGCTATTAGAGGTTGCTGAAAACCATTAGGTATTTCGAACCTCAGAGGCGTGCTGCTCCCACGACCCTCTTGAGAGGAAAAGCCAATGTGAAGATGAATGGATAAATGAACGAAATGTTCAAATGTCTACTTAGTGTGCAGTTGACAACCAAGCGACGGTGTAGAAATTACATGATCAAATTCAGAATATTGTAACAGTAAACTTAACGGTGTGCAATACAGCGGTGAGTCATTTTCTCCCAATATACTTTTGCAGCAAAACCACGCTCCCATTCTTTTTTAAACATTATAAAAGAGCAGCATTGGTGCATATACCAACACATTTCTTGAAATCACTTGATAATTTTGTGTTAAACGCAATCAAATATTTTGCTACATATTTATTTTCCAGTTGAGCCACCATTTATGGACTGCGTGCCAACAAGCATTTCTGTTAAATTAAAATATTCATCAATAGCCCTTAAATGCCAGAGCTTATGTTGTGTCTCGACAATCTGTGCTTCCAGAGGAACCCTAGGAATAAAAAAATTCCCTTTCAGTATCTCGCGAAACGAATCCTTCACAGCAATGAATCAGTCCCTACGATGTTTACCCGGATATACGCATATTTCGCCGACTCAGTAGGAATCGCCAGCTGTTATTCAAATGGAATCATCATATTCAGGTACAATCAAAATTCCTTTCCTTGCTGTTTTAACAAGGTTGGTTAGATTTGCCGCAATGACATCTCTTTGTCTTTGCACAGTTGCACAAGAAAGACTGACGTTTTGAAATTTTCTTATGAGTCTTCTAGAAATCGTAGCAACTCCACTCAAGATGCTTTTCTAAACAAACGCTTTTGTTGTGTAACTTCTTCCCGCTGCAGTTATTTGCTTTGATGATTGCCGATTATCTCGAGCAGCAGTAACACTTTTATCAACCGGAAGCTAAAAGAGTATTTTTGGATTGAAGTATCTTTATTAAAGTATCTTCTGTCATGCTTTGTTTATTCACATTTGATTCAGCGAGGCTCTGGTAATTCGCTACAAAGTGGCGCCTTAGATTATACTTTTTCTGAAACAGAATCACTATTCGACAAACAAGGCACAGTACAGTATTTTGCGTTTGAGACGGCAAATATGTATTTTGTTAAATGCTATGGATTAAACACTCGATTCCCACTTTCAATCTTTCTCATTTTGNTTTTAGACACTGGAATGTGTTTATTAAATGCAACTACTAAGCTAAACCTTATAATCTTACTGCGCGTAGTGAAGCTAGCCTAATAAACAATGTGCTGTAAGTACAAGCAAAAGATGGGTAATAAGCTAGGGTTGAAATTGTATCATCAGTTGTTACAGTAACTAATGAAACGCGAAATTGCCTTTGCGGAAATTCGCCCAAATCAACTTTTATATATGTTTCTTGGAGACACAAAAACTAGCTCAAAAAAAACTCCTATTTCATCTTTAAAAATCTTCAAATGTCCAGTAAAAATGTTAACTGTTGATATTTAGTGTTCTTCTAAAAAGTATCCGAACAAATCAGACAATTAAGTTTTAACCCTGCTCAGGTAACCTCTAAACACAAACACTTTTGTTGTCCTTGCCCAAAATGGAAAGATTGTGTTTGTTCGCTTATACTAGACTAATTGACAGGCTTAGACGCGAGCGGGTTTTTTTACAACTTAGCAAGTCTTCTCAAGCTTATCCGATCAGAAAAAAACAACGTGTTGATTTTGGACAATTTTTTATATGAGGAAGAACAAAAACAATTTTCCAAACAAAACTGTGGGAAGTGCTCTTAACAAATGAACGAAAAAGTACAGAAAAGTCTAAAAATTCCGCCAGTAGGCGTCATTGGTGGTCGGTTTAAGGTTTGAACAGAACCTCATTTCAAGCTTGTGGTTCTACCTGCAATAAAAGTAAATTAGGTTGAGACATGAAATTTTTTTTATTTTCATTGCAGTTTTCAGCCACATTAATCAACCTTGCCCAAAATGGGCAAATTTTTACGAAAATCAGGCGCATAAGGTAAACTTGCTCAAAATGGGTAAATGCTTCACGACAATTGTTGGACAATCAGATTGATCGCGGCACTGCTATTGACTTTCATGTCTCACATATGGCCAGTCCCGTCGTCACAGAGGGGATTTGGGGGGCTAAGCTCCCCCATACAATGCTCCAAGCCACCACAAATTGAAATATTAAAACTATAAATTAGTGGAGTTTTGTCAATTTTTACAATGTCAAGGCATCAACTGGGAAACAAAAAACTTACTCTAACCATAACGTCGAGTGATTTTCACCCCGAACTCTCACTAACCAGAACGTGGGGTGATTTTCACCTCGAACTCACACTAACCATAATGTCGTGTGATTTTCACCCGAACTCACAATCAACCATAACGTCGGGTGATTTTCACCTAGGGACCACGTGGTCACCACTCCTGTCCGGTTGGAAATCACCCGGAGTTAGTATTCCAGGGGTATGAGTAATGAGTAATCTTTGCAGAAAACTTGAAAGCGACCAATGCAGCCAAGTTCTTCCCATCGTTGGCAGTTGGCACGTTAACCTCGTTTTCTTCTGTTTTGATGGTGGACAGGTTCCATAGGCACAGCGTTGTCTGGTCTCAAAGTTCATGTCCTCAAAAAAATGCTTTGGCCTTGTACCACAAGTGCACGCTTAAGGAGCAAGCCTTTTTTGGCTAAGTCAAAGTTCTAGAAACTTCAGTCAGGAAAAGAGAAGCACAAGGTTCATCATGTCCTCAATAAATTGCTTTGATCTTTCTCCATAAGTGCACACACAACAAGGTGAAGGCCCTTTTTGGCTCCAATTTCTTTTCTCTGACGGAGAAGGCGTCATACATTCTCCTGCCTGTTTGTCAATGCAAACGACGAGCTGAGCAGGAGTCATTCTCGCCAAATTGATTTGCGCCGTCAGGGCTTGAACCGTGCTGGCTTCGGTCAAAGGTTGCTGGCGTGGCTTACTAGTGAACCTACATGCACCAACTCCTTTTGCCCAAAGTGGTCAAGGTTACCTTAGGAGGGATCTTTGTGCAGGATTTTGTTACACCTCAGGTGACCATGGGTCAATTTGGGCAAATTTTTGGTTCCCCATCAAAAACTACAAAACTTATGCAGATGTCGATAGGACTGCCCGAAAGAGCGTCTAAGAAAAATGCAGCTACTGAAAGAACCACCTTTCTACGTGAACGTTAACCAATTTTTAATTTAAGTAGAAGAACCGTTTGCCCAAAGTGGGCAGAGGTTACCTGAGCAGGGTTAATGACAAGCTGGTCTCCTCTATGTTAAACAATCCTGTAAAGAAAAATGTGCATTCAGAGGTCATGAGAGTAATTTGAATTAAAACAAAAACCTTAATTACCGTTATCGTGAAAATTTAATCAGCTATAAAGTTTAATCGGCTATGTCATGAAAACATAAAGTTGCTGTGTTATTTGTAGTTCTAAAACTCATTATAGTTGTTTCCATACAAAGAATCATGTTTAACATTTTTGCATGGACTTACGCATTTTGAAGTCTGCAGTGGTGCTTCTGTGTCATTGGAACATAACGGGAAGCTTATTAAATATTATAGGTAATTACTAACGCAAAGCAGTTGTGGATTCACTTGAGAAAAAGAAATGCATACTTTTGAAAAACATTCGTTGGATATGTACCTGAAGCGATCCGTACAAAAATAAGCTGCGAATTTGTAATAACGCTGAATATCAATTCTACAGTTTGTGAGCTTTCAGTGTAGATGTTGTAACAAAGCTAACAGTTGCAATTTTAATCAACAACAAAACTAAACTACCAATTTTGACCGGATAACTTTTTTTCCCATTTAATTTGTGCAAAACATTTTTGCCACTATTGCATCTGGCCAGCAAAAACTTGCACGTTGTTTTCAGAACAAGGTTCATGGATTGCAGAACGAACGTAAAGATCTTCATTTATAAAAATGTGATGCTGGTAGACGTGAAATAATGCAAAAGCAAGGCATCTTTATAAAGCATGAGTATCAACCAGTAAACTTTAGCAGAAGTGAATTTTCGAGAAACAAGCTTTTGCAAAAGGTTTGAATTTAGTATTGTACCACAAACATGAAAAAGATACTATGATCTTTTTCTCTTAAAATAAATACTACGGCCAAAGCAAACGATACAACTGACATCTTGCAAACGTTTCGATAACAACTGTTATCATCTTCAGTCTACGCACTGAAGATGATAACAGTTGTTATCGAAACGTTTGCAAGATGTCAGTTGTATCGTTTTTCTCTTAAGTTCTAGAATCTAGAACAGCTGTGTTGAAACGAACTTGCTTACTGAGACAAAAATTATGTCACTGTCTTAACCAGGACCGCACATTGAATGACTTACTTTGAGCCTATTACACTAAATTTAGTTTAAGCTAATGTACTGAAAGCGCCCTTATATCCTGCTGTAACAGCAACGACGCTTTGGCTCCTTTTACCACACCGTAAGTGTGATTTCACAGGCAAGTTTCATGCCAGTGGAACATAGGTAGAAATTAGAAAAGTAGTACACGTTTTGCACCAAGATATCAGTGGACATATGGAAATTTCCGAGCATACGGTAAAGACTTGATAAAGTGACACTGAGGACCACCTGCATCAAAAAAGTCAAATTTAAGATTATTAAAATAAGGACAGACGTCAGATATGCAGACTACTGGTACTACAGCGATAACTTAAACTGGGCTGCACAAAACCTTCGACTGGGTCGCGGGTTGGACGTAGCTGATCTAGAACTAGAATCTAGATAGATAGAACTTCGATGCAAAATAGACACTACCAGTATCATCAACAAATTTTCTATCGCGACATCTAGAAAAAGCAAATTTAAGCAATAGGTTTACTGTTTGTTACAATGGACTTCGACATTTCTGGTTTGATTACACTGTCAAGATATAGCAATGATAAAATTTGTTGTTGAGTCTGGAAGCATTACTGTCTCTGTAGTGTACGTGTGAGCTGTACGTACAGTACTGTAGTCCTATTTCTTCTGCAGGCCTATTCCTTCTTAGTAAAAAGATATGCATATTATTTTTGGTAAAAAATCTATGCAGCCCATAATGTCCACCATTTGCTAGTTAGGACCAGGTTTTTCATAGTTACAAATATCAGTATGCTGAATGTTAGCCATATGGATGCCACAAAATATATTTAACCGGTGTTTAAGTGTATTTTTAACTTGGGGACCCGCCCTGTTAATATGTTACGGGCTGCCTTAATCCGGTACTGGTTCGCACCAGTTAGAACCATCTGTTTTCAGAAACGAATAACATTTATTCTGCAAATTCCTCTTCATTCGTTTTGTTTGTTCGTATTGTTTTGTGCTAATTAGATTCCTCGTTTCATTTCATTAGCTTTGAATTATTTTAAAAGCAAAATAATATTTTCAGACAACGATAAAATTATAGGTAGGGGGCGATATTCAATCAAAGTTCCGACAGAGGGGCGATTGTTCAAAAAAAATTGAAGACCCCTGAGATAGATAGTCATTCAAAGCTCGGAAATATTTTTGAACAACGATCTCCCTCCCTGCTGGTTCATTATTGGCAGATCATATCAGCCCCGCGGCAGAGGCACATGTTGTCGAAAACAGGCTTCAATCGTGGCAAGTGATCAACACATTCCTCAGGCGTTGATACCATCATTAGTTCGTGACATATGGCCAGCAGTTTACTCCGACATCCTGACAATTACAAGCATTGTGCACGGTCATGCACACCCTGGGGCTCTGGCTCACCTCACGTTGCTGGCTGTACCGGTTGCATCTATAACGGAAGTTCGAGGAGACACACCCAATCCAATATTTGAGAACTGGCTCACGCTCGTAAGGCAAAGCTGAACTACATCAACGGATTTGCTTGCGAAACAATGAAAAATAAAAGCATGGAAACCAAACTTGTTTTTCATATTAGAAATAAAATTAGGGCAGGTCAATGAAAAATCACGAACTGAGACTAAGAAAGGTGACTATCAGCGGATGGAAAATCAAAAAAATTTTCTAAAGCGTTCAATTATATGTATTCAGTTTGCCAGTATGAAGCAAAACGAGTTCTAGGCTGTATTAAATCCCAGTAATGAAGTTTTGACTTGTTTTAACGACAGATAACACGGAATCGCTTCGACATTTTTAACCGCGGCAGAACTTCGTCATGAATCTGGACTACAGTCTACAAACTAAGAGCAGTTGCTTAAGATGGCCATCCGCCATGGAAGATCGGACTTTGGATTTAGTTTGTTTTATGCCTGAAGATAATTTTCGCATAGGTGTGTGTTGTCAAACAGAGATATTAGCCGTGCTGCGCCTTTCCTCTGTTTGGGAAGCTTTTCTGAGGGTACGTCGCCTTCTTGCGATAAAAGTCAACGGGAGCAGTGCTTCGCTAAACTTGATTTTGACAAATTCGTTGCACTGCAAATTAATCACCTGCATTTGAAGCTCCGTTGGGGCATCTTTACCTTCAACTGAAAACGGTTGCGTAACGAAGGTTTTTCTCCTGCTCTTGTGAACGGGTCGTTCGTCAAACTCCTTCTGCAGTTGTGAAATGCATTCCACAAAATTTCAGTTGCTCATCACTGGAAGATGAGAGAAATAATTTCTCGTCGCTGAGCTGCCTTTTGAAAAGTTCCGTTTTCGCTTCAGATGCTTTTATCTGACTGGAACGCATATGAACTAGCTGTCCTCTTTGCTGGAGTTTCAGATTCACGATCATCAGATGGGAAGAAATGTCTGCAAGGAGTGCAAAATCTGCTGTGAATTCGGGATCGTTAATTTAAAAAATGGGTTTGTTTTTGAGGTCGTAAACTCTGGAACAGCGCCTAAATATTTTGATATTCTTTTGAGCACTTTAGCACTATTTAACCAATTTACATCACAATGGTAAATCACATCACTATGACCAGCGTCCCACCCCCTCCTGAGAAATATCTGGAACTGACGGTGGTTTAACCGCTTTGGTCGAATGAAGTTAACTATTGCAGTTATCATTTTAATTCAGGGCTGAAAAATGCGGTCACGCACTCGCACCGCGTGACCAAAACTTGAAGTGCACGAACGGGATTTGCAGCGATGTAGTTTGTAATATTAAATGCAATACTATTGTTAGAGTACTATTAATAGCAGTACTGATGAAACACCGCTCGCGAAAAAATGTTGTTCGCAGATTCGCCTCTGGCGTGCAGTGTTATGCCTTAAGCTAAATGACTTATTGACGCCACCACTTAGATAGATGCAGTGGTGCGTAGATGACTTCAGGTTTTGACCAATGAACGGCAACTTGTTCGCGAATGAACGGTCAGCTTATGGGAGTTGTCATGGCTGTCTATACAGACGAATCCGTTTAATTGCAATAGCCAATTTGCTAAACTTTTTTATGCGTTTAAGCGGAACATGTGATAAACCGTGTCAGACAAATATCGCCAGGTTTCCTGCCTACCTCTGCTTCTTACCACATGCTTGCTACCTGGCACCGCTGATATCTGGTAGCTTGACGCCGAAAACGGATATTTCCAGAACTGCTGGACACAAAAGTGCTTTTAGAAGTTCTAAAAATCCCATGGTACTGACATTTGAAATTCTGCAGTGTGTTTAGCAAACCAGCAACAGCCATCAAATGAAACGTAAATAGAAGGTTGTTGCATGCATTGTGCATTACATCATCTTTAACGTGCATACCTTGTGCATGACGTATAATCGTCTGCATCAGTTGCGGAAGGTTTCCTGCACTTGCGGCCATGGTTCTTCTGCTTTCTCAGGACTGTCTAATACAGTGGTGAACACGTTTAAGTCTGAAAGATGCCGCAGTGGCGCACCTACGGTTTCCCGCGCCCCGGTACAAAGTCAGTTGCGGCGCCCCCGCCCAGCTCTTCGTGGCAGCATAGATGCGAAGATTGAGTTGGGAGTAAAGGGCCTGACTCGGACTTTGTGTATAGTTGGTTATAGACCCGTCTAACCACTTGACATGACTGTGACGTCACCGAATTTCCGTCAGGACTTTTGAATATTGGAAACCATTAACTATCGCAAATAATCTAATGGTTTCGCATGAAGCTATCCCCACTTTTAAATCTTCGTCACGATTGATTGCGGTGATACATTCTAATTGTAGGAACTGGTGAAAGAAAATGCAAAAACTAGGCAAAACGTTTCCTAATTATCTGCAAAAATTTGCATTAATTTCAAAGACAGAATTTCATGGGCATAAAAATCTTCTGATAAGACAGCATAAATTTGCCAGAGTTTCACCTTGTCCTCTAAAGTACGGCTTGTCAGAGGCTTTTGAAGTTCCCTCCCAATTATAGTTTACCCGATTGTTCCCCTCTCTCGTCAGACCTGGTGGTCACAATCACCGCTGATGCGACTCGTAAGGGGGTTTGGAGCATGCACTTCCAGTGTTTTGAGTTTTAGAACGTCATGAGGGACTGACCGAGGGCAGACTCACGAATACATAAAATACACGTATAGACAGGAGAATGAATACGAAAAACTGAAGGCAAATGACTTCATTTAAAATTACCAGACAAATATATAATTGTAAACTCTTGAAGGATTTCTTTTGATATAATACCCTGAAACATTAACAGAAAAGAAAAGAATTACTGCGACGCACTGCTTTACTTGTAACTGTAATTATCCAATGTCACATATAAAGTTAAGTTTTCTTGCTTTTGCTGCTGCAAATTTATAGATTATTTCGTCAAAAAACTGATATAATTTACATGTGTCGCATATATTAACCTAGGAAATATCTATTCGGCAAATGACGCTCCGTAAGACGTTTCAGGCATGGACGTCCGCAGGGATGGCGGGAATGGGTTTTTCCCCCCCCCCCCGGGAACTTGCGACTAAGAACCAAAACTTAGAAAACCTTACGTTAGCAATTTAGTTCCGATAAATTGAATAAATTCTTCCAATGACGATTTGTTTGGCGGTATGACATTCACACTGCTCATAAGAGCCAGGTTCACAATTCTGGTGTTATGCAGTGGTGAGGTAACAGTTCACTCACATTCGTTCCTTAGCCAGCAGAAGCAGGTTGCGGAACTTGCGAGGGGATTGATCTCTATTAAGTCTTTATTACGTAACAATACGTAACAATAAAGTCATACGTTGTTGCTTCAAAGACCATGGCAATGCTTCTTTCTTTTAAGACCATGGCAACGTTTCCTTGTAAAGAAGTACCCGCTTCGAAAATTGTATATAGCCTATTGTGTAAATTATCGTAAAATACCTGGCTATTGCTAACAACGAAGCGCATTTTGTGACTGTTGCCGTAAAATGGGATATTTGCTTCGTGGTGTAGATGAGGAAAACTGTTTTGTGAACGTCCATTTGGATTGCATCGTCAGCAACCTGAAAGTGGTAGGCAAAATGTCAACAATGTCCCCACCTGAAAAATTTGTGGCGTACGCCCGTGGGTCTAGGTTAACAATTTTGTGACCTGACTTTCGACCATCATGTCCATAGAGATGTTCAGTTTATAGGTTTAATTAATATAAAACACATGTAGCAGTAACTGAGCAGATAGCGATTATTACTAAATATGCTTCGCAAATGTACACAACGTTGCTGTCCAGTTGCAATTAGAAACTTGCAAGAGTAGTCTGTATTTATTTGAATATTCCACAATATAAACTCAAAATTATATTTAGAACCACATCAACTCCATTTCAACATGAAGTTTGTCAAAACATTAAAGCTCAAAACTTTTCTTAAGCATAAGATCTATTGTCGTAACAGCTTACTATTAAATTTCAATCGCTGCTCTAAAAACATGCGCAGCAGCATGCTGCATGCACTGTAGTGTGAACGCTGGATTCCCGCCCATTGTGACGCAGCTAAGGAGTGAGAGTGAAGTTGGAAAGTTCGCAACCCTGGCTGTCTGAAAGCATTGTGACGCAGGCGTCAGTCAAACCACATGCGGGCGCCGATTGCTGGAGACATGAAGCTCCAACTTAAAACGTCACTGACTTTCGTCACTGCTCGCTTTGCAAACCTTGTGATCTTGATCAGATTTCCCAACTGGGTACCACTAGCAACCGCAGGCATTTAACATTTTGTAAATCGTAATTACTAGCATGCGCTCACATTTGACATTTCGTAATTATTACGTAACATTCCGACCTCAATTTGGCGCCCCCAAAACGCTGCGCCCCGGGGCAGATGTCCCACCTTGCACCCCTAGTTACGCCACTGAGATGCCGTACACTTTTCCATTAGATTAGACAGTGATCGTAAGTAGAACTTCTTTTTTTGTTCCGTAAGGCCGATCAGTCAACAAAGCTGCCGTCTAATCAGTTGAATCTACAAACTCACCGCTGGAGGTTGAACCTGTGGTGTCGATTTTAGCATCTTGACCGAAGGTGCTAACTTCGTTTTCTGGTCATCGCTACAGGGACAGTTGCTACGGCAGCTTTTGTCTGCGCAGTGTACCCATCTATGCCAAAAAGCTATGCTACGCCTTAAAAGATTTTCAGTGCTCTCCAAATTGATGAAGATTCCTGTTGATTTTTGTTCAAATGCTTGTCACTTTTCTGTAATATTGTTTTGATTTCCCATGTATTCCCTTATATCTCCTACCTCTACAATGTGCTCACCCCACCCACTGTACGCAGGCATGCTTTTCTGTCACTGTTTTTGTTGTTTTGTTTACTTATTTTATCTGACTTTGATTCGATGCATTTTGTTACTTTTCTTTTACTACTTGTGAAGCATCTTCAATCAAAAATTGATTTGTGCTAGCGAGAAGGCTGGCTGAGAGCTTGACACATTTGGTCTTTGGTCAACCCTTTGTAATTCAAACATGTTAGAACACAATCATCAATTTGCTTAAACCTAAGAGCCTGATATTTTGTAGTTTCATCAACATATATTTAACGTTTCTCCTAGATGCTGTAGTTTTCCCACTTGTTGCATTCGTGATACTTCGTGATTTGAGTCGCAAAAATACATGAATAAACCATTACCATTACCATGATGCCCATTGTTTTGGTGTTACCAAGTTCATCCGATAGCTGTGAACAAGGGTTCAACAGAATGAACTGTATCAAAACTGACAGAATTAACTGTATCAAAACTGATCTCAGATCCCGATTGACCACATCCAACCTCGATTCACTGATGCTTGGTGTAGGCGGGCAGAGGCATGTATATAATTAAAAGAGGATAGCCAACCTCATGGTTGTCTGTAAATATGTGAAAAAAAAGAAGCCAACCTTAATTTCGTCTGTAAATGAGTAGAGGTAAGAAATAAATTGCACATTTCCTTTCCTAAGTTGTTTACATTTTATACTTTATGCATATGAATGCTGTACGGCAAACTTTATATGTGTGCGCTACTAAAAATTTCTGTGAGCCACTAAAATCCACCGAACCCCCCGCTGCTTTTATTATGGTTTCAAAGCGTAAGATGTGTAAGATAAATTTTCTTGATGGATGATGCAGTGATAATAGTTAATTATTGCACAGTCGGACCCATGCTCTTTTTCAAAAAGCACGATTAACCTGGACTTGTTGACGGTCATGCATGGGGCTCCATCGGCTGCTACCCTCGGAAAATGTTCCAATTTAATTAATTTTTCCCCATGCCAACCTTCCGTGTCGGCAGGATATCTATGCCTCTGAGATTCAACATTTTTGAAACAGTAAAATTCTTGTTGTGTTTTAGGATTCGTAAAATTCCGTTTTCTTTACAAGTAGGCGCCGTGTTTTTGGCCACGTAATATGAAGAGCAGTAAACAGGAATCAGTAACAGAGCATGCTGGGTAAAAACAGTTCAATTGCTAAAGCTGTTGTGTAATTCAAAGATCAAAGGACACATTGACATAAAAGTGGCACTTCTCCATAAGAGAGCCAAAGTAACTCTGTCACCAGATGATGTGAAAAAATACTTCATTCGATTGGTTGTTGTCTAGCATAACACTAAAATTGTCTCTCCGCAGTTTTTATTTTGAAAAAATTGCACTNGTTGCTTTTGTTCTCTCTGCAAGTAGTTGCGAAAGAGGATTTGTTTGAAAATATTTGGCATTGCGGAATATATGAGAAGGCCCATATATTTCAGCATAAATGTTCTGAAAGATGCAATGTTTTCAAAGTGATTAAGTTGAACAGATAAAAACAAATACAACACCTACCTAACAAAACAATCGTTCGGAAGAGCGCCGAGGTTTTGCGTTTTGAAATTGGTATTGAGCGTTATTCCAAAAGTTTTGAAATTATCTGTAAATACCCAAACTTACCAAAAACCTTCTCTACTTATTTATTTTCTCTGTCTCAAACATGCAATTGCGCTTATCACGAACAAGAGGAAACTGTTGATATCGAAGAAAAAACGGAACGTATAGGAAAAGAAAGAGGGAACAACAACGGTCAACAATCATTTTCAGTTGATAAGAACTGATCACAAGACAATTTTGTTCAAGCACTTTTATCTTTCCATCATTTATGTGACGGGACATAACGTATTTGATTGATAGCTAACAATTTGGCGCTTNCATTTAACGGCAATGACATGCAGATTATGTTAATTTTTTTGAACGAAAGGTCTAATACGCAATTTACCCATTTCACCAGCTTCCTTTTTTATACTTACGTCGTAAATAATACAACGACACGTCGCGAAACTTGGGGAATGAGTTGTACCACCCTCATGGTTGACAAAATCTACATTTCCTACGCAAATAAGTAGATCAGTGAAGCAATGTGTGTAGATGAGCACATTTGCATGTAGAAGTTGGAAATACTACGGTATTTAAAGCTGCATGTTTTTTCAACAAAAAAGCTTTTCTTTTGTGAAGCTTTTCAAGGATGTATGTTTGCTGTGTCCTTGAAAACTATCAGGGTTTCCCCCTGTTAACTAAAACCATTACGTTTGATATCAATCGTTGTATAAAGCATTTTTCGAAGTCCAACTTTATCATCTGTTTTGTTAATGAATAACAACACCATCCTGTTAAAAGATGTGATTGCAAAACAGCTTCTTTCAAGCACCTAAAATCCTTTTAATTCTAAAATATGCAGTTCATGATGAACACAAACATACAGTTGTATAAATAAATTCCATTCAGTCATAATTCATGATTAAACGTGTACCTATAACTACTTCGACTTCAAAAATCTTGCACAAGATCTAAAAATTGGATGAATTTCTGTCACTGTCTTTGTTTGGGAAAAAATGAACCAGTTTTGAAGGAACAGAAGAACTGAGGAACAAACTTTCTTTGATATTAAAGCATCTCTAGTAGGGCTTAGTAATTCTTGTAATATCCTAAAACTAGTTGACCAGGTAAAGACAAGAAACAAAATGTATGAAACCTAGATACATAAGTTAAAATATTTTTTCGGGGTGAATATATCTCTGATTATCCAAAAAACCTGGTTTCCAACAAAGAAAGACAGAATGTTGTGTGAACAGTTTGATTTGAATCAAGTAATAATTGTGACTGCTGTCTTTTTCACCTATATAAACATGTCCTGAATTCACTGTTCGATCAAAATGATCCCAACATGTTGATCTCGAGGTTATTGCGTAATTGCGAGCAGACAAAATTAGGAAGCTTTCAAAAACCTTCAACATTTCGATCAAAATTTTTCGATTAGCTTATTTTTGCTTCTTCAAAATAGTGAAATGCTTTCCCTTCCAAAACTCGTTTTAGAGCCTTGTACATCATAACCTGTGATATTTGATTGCATTNCCTTCATGGAGATTCTACTTGCAATAAGTGATACGCAGCAGTAACACAAACACTATCGGCCAAAATTTGAGCGTTTTTTGAAAATGCGGTGCATTCTTATTCACCACTTTCAAATATGACAATCAAATTAAAAATTAAAATTCAGGCCCTTCCCTTGCCAAATGCGAACTAAAAATGTAGCACGGCAATATTCGTCTTTAAACGTTGCATTATCAGAAGAAAGAAAGATGTTTTTGTAAGCGAAGAACGGCAGAGCTCCTAGCGAATAAAACATAAGAAAGTAAAACACCGTTGACGGTGGTGATTTTTTCGTCCTCTATCCTCTTAGTTTCCTACATATGATGATACCACAAAGTTCGAAGCGGATACCCACTGGAGATCGAGAGCATTTAGCTTAAGGCAAAACTCCGAGATATTTGAGGTAAATACTTGCAGCAACGATCTGATTTTCAATGGCCATAACAGCGCGATAAAAACATGTTTTTACAAACTAAGCTTCAAAACATCATTTTTCTTATCAGCGTACAGTAGTCTTCTGCAAAAATACAAGCAACCTTTATTTTTAGAAGCGACGAAAACCGTTCCTCGTTTCTCACACAAAATACAGCTTTAACTTTGTAAGGCAATTAAGGCAACAATTTTAATCAAATAAAAGCTGGTGCTATTAGGATACAAATACTTAATGGTGAAATTAAGCCGCTGGCTTGCAATTATTAGAAGAATTAATTGATACTAAACACTTCTACATCAATCTATTCACGATGTTGCTTGTTTTTCAAGAAAGGCTCATTATAACTTCAATTTGTAGTGTTTTGTGGTGGTTGAAGTTTCGTTTGCAGAATCTGTGGTAAAAATTATCTGCGGTGATCGATAACATATACCGGTGGAATTGCTTTAATAAATCCGCTTGGGTCCCAAGCAGTTTTGGATATGATATGCCGTGGATTTGATAACCATTAATATAAAAATGAGCATATACCAACGGAAGCTCAAATAGTAAGTATATCGTACAGTAGCCCATCCATTTCTTATTTTGAATGAGTAAGTGCTGATTAAATTTTTCAACAAAAATACTTCGCATAATCAAGTATTTTAGAAAACGACGTGGTTTCTAAAATCAAACGCAACCTGACGGAAGATGGCACTAATAAGCCAAACCGTCACGTAGATTTTGCTCCCGCTTTGGAAATGCGCTTTTCAAAAGTTTAGTTTGTGTTGTTCGCGTTTCTTCTTAGTTTGTGTTGTTCGCGTTGCTTGTAAGAAGCCTGGTTTGTGTTTTGACAGTTCTATCCATTTTGTCAATGTGAGTAACATTTGCAGCACTATCGTAACTGAACACTTTTTAAAACCAACCTTGAAATGTTTGGCTTTGTTTTTAAATTGAAAAACTTTCTCCTGCAGTTTTTAATTTTTGTTTATCACTAACGGTATTCTCATACGTTTGTTCTCAAGTTTTCTTAGTAGCAGAAAGTAACACACTAGCTATGAAAAAGTTAATCCGACGATTCTACCTGTCATCCTTTGTCTAGAAAAGCGAAATGCAAGCGTAAACTGGATAAATCGAAACGTTGCAGTTGCTTAAAGCAAGATACTTGCAAGGAAATTAGTTCAACAATTTTAGAAATGTATGCTGCTCTACTAAACAATGGCCACCCTTGGTGAAACGTATTGAACCAGTAATGTTATGATGGGAAATTTATCGAACCAATATTTTCTTCAGTTCCATTCTTCAGCGACTCAGCTTGGTGATGATTCCGAACAGCTTTTCGCAAATGTAAATCGATTGTACTGTACATGTGACCAGACTGAAGTTGAATGTGCGCTTCGTTTGTTGCAAACCGCTTTTACAGTAGTTTCCCTTGTTACAGGCAATTTACGTGAAGTACACTTTTGCAAAAGTTGCTTTGCACCAGTACTTCAAAACTTGTTAACAACAACCGATTGACTGTTTCTTAAAATTTACTACATCTTTATAGTGAACAAGTCTTCTTACATACGGAACTAGAGTTTCAGATGACCGTCCTGGAATTTTTGTTTCGAAAAAGGCCAGCATTCCTTTCTTCATGTAGCACTTATTTTCATCCACATGATCTCTGCGATTGTACTGACCTCAGATCAACAATGTTATGAGCAGAATTATCTTGAGAAATGTGACCTGACTGAAATTATTTGTGATTGATAAGACATGATAACGAGGTAGCGCTGGCCCAAAGTGCTTTGCGAAAGCGATAACGACATAAAAAGCATCGTGCCCACACTAACGGACCTTGTCACAATGACTTGCACCTATTGCCTTTTTTCTCCTGCGACAAAATGTACGTGTGCGAGATGCCGCTTCCCTTCACGAGCTTCAGATGTCTTTGGTAGGGCTTTGCCGAGGCGCTATGGTGCGAAAATGCGAAGCGATGGAACTTGACAAGTTTGAGGTCGAAAACAGAAACGGATCCTATTTTTCCAAAGTTTTTTTGTTGCTTTCGCATATTAGTGGAAATATTTCACATTTTTATACAACTGAACTCAAGATCACAAATATCGCCCGTTTGCTGATTTTTTTAAGTGTTTTTTTATTTTTATATGTTTTTTTTATATTTTTAATTTTTTCTTTTAAGTAAAACATATAAACGACAATCGATTGATCACTTCTTGTCTTTATCTCATCTTAAAACCCCTTGACATGCCACATGCCGTGCGGGATTTACGGTTAATGTGCGATCTGCCTCCCTGGGAATGTTTTTGTAAAGAAAGCAAGCATCGTTTTCTTCAGACGTCCCTTGACTTCATTCCACGTGATCTTTATAATCACGCAGTTTTCAGAACGATCACGGAGCGAGAAAAATTAGCCTAAAAAATGTAACCTGGTCGAAATTGATTGTGGTTGATAAACCGTAATAGCAAGGTAGCGCTGGTCCGAACTGCTTTGCAAAATTGAAGCAATAACAAGAAAATAGCATGTTTGTCCTCTCGCCCACGGGAATGGACATTTCACAATGACTAGCACTTACTGCTTTCTTCTCTAGCTAAAAATGCACGTATGCCGTTTGTCTTCATCAGCTTCCTGTTTGTTGGTAGCTTGACTGTGTCTACACGTTATGGTGCGAATATGCAACAAAAACCTGAAAAATTGACGTAGGAAAGCGCAAATATAATTAATTTTTCGGCACTTTTTACTGGTGGCAGTTTTGCATATCAGTAGAAATGTATCGCTTTTGTACAAAATCAAGCAAAGTTCACCAGTTCTGCCAGTGTGCTCTATATTTCAAATGTTGGTTAAATTTGTTTCTGCTGTTTGACGTATGAGAGAAAGTAGGCTAACCCTTGATCAGTTCGGTAAAGTCGTCTCGATAAACAAGTTTTCACTGTGGCTTTGTTGCCGCAATTCGGCGAAAAGTGAATCTACTGAATGTCTGCCGTGACATTTACTCACCTGTCTCGGGATATGTGTGAAAATTTTAAAGTTAAATAATTACCAATGAACTGCTTCGAATGGCTGCGATGCTTATACTGAATATTTGAAAAATATTCACCCTTTTTACTTCTGACAATTAGCTTCGGAATATTGTCAGTTAAATTTATAACGGATATGAAAGAATATGTATTTACATCTGATGGATTTTAAATTATTCTACAGTCAACGCTGAAAACATACAGAGACAAGCAGATTATGGGTTAAAATAAGTATCATACAACAATTTTATCATTCTTGAATGTTTTTCATGAAGAATATCTAAATAAGCATTGAGAATTTCATGAATTTTGGAGAAAACTACCTCTCATTTGTTTCATAGCTAAAAACACAAAATTTTTTGTTTTCTTTTTTTTCAAAAAACTTCATGTGTAAAAAGTTCCATAGCATATGGTACTGAAACAGCCAGTCTTTGTATTCATCTTTCTTGCTTTGAATTTATCAATCGTCGTTCGTTTACCACACAAAGATGACAACTTTTTTGCAACATCATCACGTTTTTTTGAAACCAAAACCATTAAATTTCACTTGATCATTTTCCCACTTGAAAGAATTGAAACATTACAGAGCAAAACGGTGCAACAACTTCACAAATATACCATGCTGCGAAGTTGAATTTCGTGGAATTTTTAATTAAATTCAGTTTAGTCATGCTGCCTTTTGCACTCCTTTCCGATTGTCACGAGTGGCCTGCGGCGTCCATCTCTGCTTGCTTGCGCCGGTGGCTACGCGGATGCTTTCGTAGTGACTTCAACACCAAGCATGACGCTGGACAGGCCACAAGTGTCGTTTTGCAACTCTTCGGTATTACCCGACCCAGCTTACCAGGTTCGGTGACGCGTGCTCAATGAACTGTACAAGTTGCACGGTTCTACATCTATTCAAGGGAAGGGTTGAAAATTTAAACTCCATTGATTCTCCCGTTGACGCAGATAATCGTGGATTTGATTCTGGTTCCACGCCAACATCGCTTCGCGGTAAAATCTTGCTGCACCAACGAGATTAGTGTCATTGTCTGAATAAATACGCGACACGCATCCTCCGGGAGCTATGAAGTATGGAAGAGTAATAGCATTGATCAAGGCGTCTGTAGAAAAATCGCTTGTGTGACTCACACTTGAATGTCTTACATTGTTGTGACACTGTAGATGTTCAGATTTGTGAGTGGGGAATTTGGGGCAAAATGCACAGAACCGTAAATTTGTAACGGCAAAAAGTTCAAAGTCCTCTTGTCCGGAAGTCTTCGCATTGGCCTTTGTACATGAGAAATAGTACGGATAAGTCTTTAGGGAAAAGCAGCAAGATTTGTTCAAATTAGGCCATGGTTTTTACTATTAAATATAGTCTATGTTCTGTTAAATTTGTACTAACACCATATTTTTTGACAAGACTTTTGCTGCAAATACCTGATGTATAGTTCCTTATCTACAACTGCTTCGTTTGACGTCAAATATTCCGGTGGCGGATGATTGGTCCAAGATTAGCCGAATGAAATTCATTACATCCAATTTAAAACCTCATATGCGGGAAGTTGAAACAGCCACTTTTTGCTTTGCGCAGACTGAGCGTCCGACATTTAGATTCTTGATGTATTCAAAACCTTTGCTTTGCGGAACTTAGCGAAGCGTGGTCTGTACATCTTCAATACCAATTTCTGTTTTAAGTCTTAATTCTCAGCCAACCTCAGATTATTTGATCAATTAGCGAAATCGATATGGTCATGCTTAGCTCAGTTCCATCTCTGGGAGCAACTGTTGGACTAGTGGCATCCCACTAAAAATGAAGATAATGTCTCCAAAAAACGCATTAGGTATAATCGTTTTTGCAAATAAAATTCCTTGGTACTTTTGTCGTTTTATCAGAATGAAACGTCGCAAAGCGTGTTTTAAATTTCGCCAACAGATAACTGTGGACGTTTTGAAACTACTTGCGGTTTCTACAGAAGTAATTTTGACACAACATATTGTTAAAAGTGAACTACTCAATAAAATAAAATTTTCCAGAGCAAGAAATGACGATTTCTGTATCTAGTTACCAAGTCGCATAGAGATGGAAGGCATATCTTGAAGGCAAGAATCGTTGTGGTCATTATACGAACCAGACCTATCACTTGTTTGTTAATTTTCTTTTTGAGGTTTTAGCGATTTTGGCAAAAACTAAAAACACGAGCGGGGCTGCCACTGCTCTGACAACAAATTAGCATTCACTACGGAAAGAGCCGCGTGGTGCATTGCGCAGGGAAAAAGAATACTTGCGCCAGAATTCCTTATTCTTTCAATGTGATTCTCAATGATTTATTATTTCCACCGATTTTAACAGGTGCCTTTCAGGTATTGTTACTAATGTTTATGATCATGTATGAAAATTTTCTGAACGCCGCACTAGACAACAAAAGCTTGTTTCAATTCATTGTGACGACAGCATCAATCTGTAAAACTTTAATCGCACTGATGTGGCTTGTAGCCTTACGTTATTCTGTTTACTTTTCAAATTTGAGGGATTAAGATCAAGCAGCTTGCTATTCATTCAAATAATTCAATCGTTGCAAACACATTTTTTGAAGCATTGAACCTGTGCGAATTCGTGAATGGACCATGTTTTCTTACGGTTTAATTTTGCATATATGAATGAGCTTGTTGCGGCAATTTGACGTTTCTAACTAGATAAAGGTTTCGGTGTCTTTTTGAAAGCTTTAGCCGACATGTACCTGTGCAAACAGAATTTTCGTAACCACTTCAAAGCGTTTTCATGCAGTTAGTTCTGCAACATTTGCATGACTAGCATTTATTCAGAAAGCATAGCAAGAGGATGTTAAAGGCACATACAAATAAAAAATGACCGAAGCGTCTTTGCTTACCGAGCCTTTCCAAAAACTTTTTCGGTCCACTTCGTGTTGCTTAATCTGAAACATATTGTGTACAACAAACAATTCGCTTTTACATTCATAAGCACATCTAAAAATACCAATCCTGATCGATCATATTCATTGATTACTTACATTTTCCCAATCTAAGGAAGTGTTACACAGAAAGAAAGAAGAATGCATTCAAATACAAAAAATTTTGCTAACGCGTGCTTGTTCAAACTTCTGTAGTTGCCATATTATAAAATGTCAAGCAATTTTTGAATTGTACTTTATATTCACAAAAAATCGATACGAAGCAACAGGTTTTCTTTTACGTATTTTATTATGTTTAACTTTTATCATTTTTCTGAAACAATTTGAAGTAGAGTGATTTTAGTTAAAGCTATGAAAACAAAGATTGGAGTTACACGTTTTTGTGTATAGCAGTGTCTACCCCAATTTTGTTCAATAAAATATGGTAAGTTTATAACGTGAACATTAAGCTCAGGTGTAGATTCCGAGGTCAATGCTATTATATATTTGTTTTGATTTGTTTTTAGGTGAGAATTGTATCCGCAAGAAGCTTTAGCGTTCAAACAAAAAAGCAAAAAAACCAAACGTATCTGATATTTAATCTTAAAGGTTTGTAATCAAACGCATTTTGCTTAAAACAATAGAGTTTTACGCCTTTTTTCTACCCGTGGTCATCACTAATGGTGAACAGTACTATTCATAGAAACAAGCTCAGCTTTAATTCAGTTGTTAATTCAAGGCAAGAGTTTACCTTGTGCAATTATTTGATCATTTAGAGGGTAAAATGAAAAATATTGAAAAACCATAACGTAGTTAAACATCTGCACAATTTCAAGTAAAGACAGGACCTTACATTAAACTATACATTTTGCAATCTAATAACTAATGACTTAACTTACAACTTTTTCATACGAAAAAATGATGTTCTGTCTTAATTCAACTGCTTCACCTGAACAAGAAGATTACGCCAGGTCCTGAATCGTTTCGAAGCTATGTACAAAGAAATTAGCTGTATGACATCAAACAAGATACACAGTAACTTCGTGATCAGAGGTTTTTGCAAAATAAGCTTGGGTAAATAGTCAACACGTTAGTATGTATTTGCACTATCTTTGACAATGCTTTGGTTTCTTTGTACGGCAACAGAGATAAAAAGAAACGTTAAAAGCATTGCAATATATGCTCACAGAAAAAAATGTTCTGGCTTGATTCAACTGCTTTACCTAAACAATAAGATTATATAAGGCCTTGAAACGTTTCGAAGTTATGAAGAAAGAAATTAGCTAGGTGACGTGTACTAAGAGACAATTTCTTTATCAGACGTTTTGCAAGAAAAATTTGCGTAATTAGTCAACAAGTTAGTATACATTTTGATTGTCTTGAACAAACCTTCGTTTACTTTGTATGAAAAAAGAAATAAAAAGATTACAACAGGCGGATGGCAATAGATGCTTTTACCGCATATGTTTCCTGTGATAAAACCTATGTATATTGTTTTTGCTTCGTGCAAGTTTCGATAAGAGCCGACACTTGAAGTTGGTTGAAACGCATTGATGACGGTATTTAAAAAAACTGATGAAAAGTTCAGATTTGATCAAAATCTCTCAGCGTCACTCTAACTCTTTCCATTGCAAGATTTGGTGTGAAAACGCTGATATTACGAGGTTACAAAACATTCATTGTTGACAACGTGGCTTCATCAAAGTTCATTTATCGGCGATACAACTGCTTGCGTGCCTATTGTACAACTTTGCTTTTGCTGGACATACAAACAGCTGTATTTACCATCGTATTTTCCGTCAAAATTTCCATATTGGTAGTCTGACTAGTTGGGTCTATAGCAGTGTTTCCCAACCCCGAGTGCGCGGACTGAAACTTCCGTAATAAAGCAGTGTGTGCTTCTTTGTCGGTTTCTTGGAAAAATGTAAGAGTAAAAGCGTCTCATACCGTGGTAAAGAGTTTGGCTAAACCAGCAGCCATGGAAATCGTCAGGATAATATGCGGTGATGCCGTTGCTAATAGTTTAGCTGTGGTTCCTTTGTCAAATAGCACAATCTAACGGCGCAACCAAGAACTCTCAATAGATATTCTGCAAACCAGCTATTGCTGCGATAAAACTAAGTGGAAATTTTAATTTACAGCTGGATGAAACAACTAATTTAGGAAACTATGCACGGCTCATGGTGTTTGTGCGATAGTGTGCGACAAGGGACTCTGTGGAACAATTTCTCTTTGTCGTGTCAAACATCCCACAGGAGAAGAAATATTTGAGAAAGTGGATCTTCTTTGAGGATTATTAGTTTTTTTTGACTGACTGTGTGTTTATTTGTGCCGATGGTGCTCTAGCCACGATGGGAACCAAAAAAGGCTTCAATAGTTTCGTGAAAAAGTAAAATATTTTAGTTATTCATTGTCCTTTCCACCGAGAAAATTAGGCAAGCGAAAGAAATACAAGAAAGACCTGGTTATACAGTAGTTTTCAGTGAGGTTGTATCTGCTGTCAATTACATCAAACCCGTCCCTTATGCATTCGTTTGTTTGGTGCTGTGTGTGACGATATGGGGGAAGAACACAGTGGACGTTTGCTCTATTCGAACACATGTTGACTATCACGAGGAAACTGCTGGTGAGAGTAGCTAGCCTATGCAATGAAATCGGTGACTTTAAAAGAACAGAATCATAACCTTGCTGATTGATTCAATGACCAATGGATTGCCAATTTGCTTTTATTAGCTGATTTTCCAGCCATTTAAATCAGCTACACACCTCTACGCAGTGAAAAGATTACATATTTTTAGATGTACAGTATCTGGAGGTATCGTCGCATTTAAAAGCAAAATAAAGTTGTGGATCCATCGAACGGAAAGTGGAAAATGGCTGCTTTTCCGGCAGTAAACGTTTTTGTGGAAGAGGTAGAAATTGATTTTCGCTGCATTCATCAAATCTTTCTTAACCACCTTGCTACATTTCTCTCCGGGTTGGGTGTGTATATCCCTTTTACAATACACAGCAAAACATTTAACTGGGTGCGAAGTCCTTTTGAGGTTTCAGCGCTATGTGTTCACTGTAAAATGGATTGCAGTGTTGAACACAAGCTTGAGCTGCAAAGTCGACAGCTATGGATAGACAAGATTAATAATATTTCTCTGACTCAATTTTTGGCGAATGTTTAGACAATGGAACCAAATCTCTCTGATCTGTGTCGGCAGGTGACGAAAACTCTTTTCCCTTTCAGAATAACATACCTTTGTGAAGCTGGTTTGTCAACAATAGCTATGGTTAAAACAAAGTACCAACATTAGCTATGGTTAAAACAAAGTACTAACATTAGCTATGGTTGAAACAAACACTAGCTATGGTTAAAACAAAGTACAAATTCGAAATAAAAGTTGAAATCTTCATTTTAGCGGCAGTTGTTGCACCGTCTTGAGTGAAGAACGTTGACCACACGACATAGCGGAACAAATTGTGAGGAATGGTTAATGCAGCTTAACATTTATACTCTTTTCGACGATTCTATTTTGTTTCGCGTCAACAGTTTACTTTCGCAGCACTACGTAAAACAATCTCCTCTTGACGAACCATTGAAATTTCTGAGAACAATTAACATTACGCGATTCAAGCCTAACGTTTGGTTTACCTTATGGGATGATCTACAAAAATGCGCTTTTTCAATTGTCAGTTCTGTTCCAGATCAAAGTGTAGGCCTACAACTACAAAGACGCACCTGAAATTGATATGCAGTCCGAAATTTCCCAGCAGGTTCTGGAATACATTTAGAACCTGTTGAACACATCACCAACAGCCAAGGTATAAAAAATGCGAAGGATTTTAGGAGCGGTTGTAAGCTAGAGAGACAATACTTTAAATGCAGTTACTACTGCTTCGGTGCAACCTATAATGATGAGGTGCGGCGAATAATTTGAACCAAATAATGATACCTTTCAAAGCAGCGACAATGATTTCTGCACAAAACCAATACGTTCCTAGAAAAGAAATGTGCTAGGGTCCAAGATATGGAATCTATGCCTGAAACGAATGGAAAGAACTCATAAACAAAACTTATGCCACAGACATGTTTGTTCTTGCCCGATAATTTTTTGATGTATTATCACTATCGATGTAAACTATTTCAAATGATTTATTAAAAAAAGTACGCCTAAACGCACAGTTACGGTTTACAAATCCATGAAATATTTTTTTTACTTGCGTTGCAAATTGGTTTTCACGAAAACTGGTAGAAAAATGCCAGAAGTTTTACTTATTAAAAAAAAAAAACTATGAAGTTCATCAGAAGCCTGAAAAGGATAGCAAAATGTCGACTTTGCCCCCCGTTGAAAAAATTTATGCGGACGCCCATGTCTGCATCTTTGCGAATCTGGTACAGATTTCAAAGGTGTGAGCGACATTACATAGTCTTGGGAAAGGCGTTACGTTGAGTAATTTTGCGTGTACTTGTTACGAAACGCTGATGTGCATACTTCACGTATAAGGTGCTCTCAAATCTTAACATAATTACCTGATTTTCATTCAAAAATGACAGATCTGTTTGTTATACTTTCTATTTTCTTACAATTTCATTTCCAATGACTGGATATAAACACCATGTGGCTGTCTCAAGAATCCGCAAAACTTTCATAGCTTTTATGCACGTGATACAAACTTTTGTCGAACACGTGAGAGACGTTTGAAGACAGCAACGCTTTGATTAACTTGATATCACCATACGCTCATGTACAGTACTTGGTTTTCCTGACTTGAACTTGCCAAATATGCCCAATAAGTGACAAACGAACAACAACCAATTAAGAAACCTGCCCGGCGGTAATGTTTGCATCGGCATGGTATCGCAAATGCTGTGCACCAATCTCTTGAGCAAACGCTAAGATTTGCTTCAACAAAAAATCAAGCACGGCCAAAAGACAATTACGAAACCTGCCTCGCGGCAATGTTTGCCTTGGCATATTTAGCAGAGTATATTCTATCTCACGCACTCTTGAACAAGCGTAAAAAGATTATTGAAAACGTATTTGCTTACATTTCTCTTTTTCCCACTTTTGCAAAGCAACTGTAGGCAAAAGAAATTTTTGCAAACTTCAGAGCACTGTCCCCTTCAAAAAAAGTACGATCTTGGAGCAACCATGAAAATAACGTCAAACATCAGATACGGACCACAGTATCTATAGACTTGAAAATGTGTTTCACAGAGTCTGTTTTTCTTGCCATGTTACGAAAATTATAACTTGATGGTGCGCTGCTATGATATATAATCTATGATAAAGAAGAAGCAGTTGGTTTCTTATATCTTGTGACATAAAACAAAACAGTTTCTACCTCATACATGTTCGTTATTAACTGCGTTGTTTGGGCACACAATTCGGACTGTACGTCGTATATAACCGCAGTCACAACAAGATAAAGAACATTTGGAGAGACAGCGTAGGTATTTCAAACAAATGGTGAGGATCTTGTTTAAATTTATTTCGCTTTATTCAAAACTTGACAGTTTGAACGCAAATATTCCTTGATAGTAGAGGCGCTCTTAAAAAGAAATTTAGGAAATTTGCAGCTTCAATGAATGGCATGATTCTAGCGACATCGAAATTTTGACAGGAATCATTTGAAACTTGTATTTGATAATTTTGCTTTTTATTGTCTAACGATTTTATTTAATTATAAAGCTCAGTTTATCTATTGCACATAGGCGAAGAATATTGTGTTTCACCGCTCAGAAGTCTCACTGGTTGGAACGCAGAGACGCTTAGATACTTTATTTTGTTGAGAAACAACTTTCAAACCCATAAGCGTTTCAACGGTAAAGAGCACACAATGGAAACGGATTTGTTCCATCAGAGGTCAC
>JGI24158J21664_10001279_pt1 | contig 27867 bp, 14 predicted proteins | sample Ectturendosymbi3_FD_21664 | JGI IMG/M metagenome (IMG submission 21664) | reverse complement strand
CTTTCGATCTTCTCATTCTCTCCGGTTGACCGGGGGGGGGGAATTAACGGGGAATAACGCCCGCTGGCATACAGTGGAATGGCGCCCACTGACGTATCCGTGTATAGAATTAGGCAGCAGTGGTTTTCAGTGATTAACTGCACAGTCTGGTTATGACGCTGATTTGGGTGCCTGATGGATCCTGTTGTGCTTTTCTTGAGTGAGTCTAGGCCAGGGTTTCTCAACCGGAGTCCTCGGCCCCCTTAAAGGGGCCAAAGAGAGGTTCTCCGAGGGACACGAGCAGAGGCCTTTACTAAGCATCTCTGCCGTGATATTGCAAAACCCTATTGATGAGCAGGGGGGACCACAAGTGTTGATAGTCTTTGGAAGGGGGTCACAAACCATCAAAGGTTGAGAACCACTGGTCTAGGCTTTCGCTCGTTCATTGACAACCTTTTTCCAGCGACTTACTGGGTGGGTGATATGAACTTGTCGTCAAAACAATCACTGTAAAAACACTGGCCCTTGAAAACGAAAGTGCGAAAATGATAAGAGATGGCTTTGAAATGCACGCTAGTTTTGATCCCATATATTGTATACCTGCTTCTCGCATAGCTGCATGAATTGAGATCGCCGGCCGAGACGTAATCGTGATGTCCTGGCATCCGGCTGAAGCCTCGAAAGCTTAAGAGCCTGCAGTCGAATTGGTTTAGAGTTCGGTGAAGGAAGCCCCGACGCTTTTTATAGCCCCGGGCGTTTTGTCCGATAATCCTGACAGACGTGAACGTTACATGATCCACCTTTAAGCTTTCTCAAGCGCGACGTCGAGCGATCCTTGACAAGACGGTCGAAAAGCGCTCGAAGTTTTTACTGACGTCACTTCCGGACGTCGCGTCAGGAGCCGGGTCGTTGCGCAACTTTCGAGCAGAAAACGAGCTCACCTAATCAAAACTCGTCGCCACGTAATTTTTGCGTGACGTGCCGTTGCACTTACGTCATTCAAGTGTTGGGTCGCGCGCGATTTCCGTTATACGTTTTTTTCTGTGCAGTTGCCTTGACGACGCAGCGCGCCTCGTGCGTAACCGCCGCCTGTATTGTCCACATGCGATATCATTATTATGTCACAATGATTATATCTTGATGGCGTCGTATTGGAATGTTACTTTCATATTTCGTAATCGCACTGACTTGTACTCGCAAATCTGCTGCGCGCCGAAGCGAAAAGCGCGCGATCGATGTCGACTTTTTCCGTAATCGCTTTTGTGACGTGACAAACAAACTTTGTGGAATCGCCTTTGTGCCGTGACCAACTTTTTCCGGAATCATTATGATGACGTGACAAACTTTTTGCGGAATCACTTTTATGATGTGACAAAGGTCTTCCGGAATCGCTTTCGTGACGTGAAAAGCTTTTCCGGAATCGCTTTTGTGACGTGACGCGGAAGCAAAAATTCGACCGCGCTTTTCGCAAACAACGTGCGTCGCGTTTTTTTCACGTCAGACGCCGAAGCCTGCGACGAAACCGAGCTCGCTGCTCGCCACACCCGGTCGTCGTTTCACTCCCATCCGCTGTCGGCGATCCGCGACGCGATTCTAGTTCTGTCGCTCCGCGCTCGCTTTTGATCTTCCGGCGAAAATCGTCGCGGCGCCACTCGCCGCAAAGCGACGTTTGCTTTGGACAGGGAGGAGGGCGCGAAACGAAGCGTTCGTGCCCGGGAAGCAGCTTGGTGACTGCAAAACACCCCCTCCCACCCCCCTGACGGCACAGCCAAGACTGACAGTGTTTTATTAACTCACGAAGTGAGCTGTTTTCTTGAACTTTACCTACGTTTAGACGCGCGAACGTCAGCGCATATATTTGACGCTATGACGACGTGTATAAAAAACTAGTTGTTGTGTTGCAGCCTGACGTGAGCTGTACGGGAATGACGTGCTATGCATGGAAGTGACGAACGGAAATTATTTGAGCTGAAAAGAATTATCTTTGCAGTCGTCCATCTCGACGCTTCGCCGTGCGTTTGCGAGGGGTCTTCCTCATGGACGTCGGAACGGGGGGAAGGGAGGGTCCGCGTCTCTCCCGGGATCTTCAAACGTTATATTCTCTCACTAACTTTTTAGTAGAAAGATGTTTTTCTCTTTGTTTCGAATTTGATGAAGTGGAATTTCACCACCACTGTTGTCCCCCCCTGGAAAAAATCCCTTCCGACGGCCTTTGTCCTACTTCAAACGTCGCGAACGGACCAAAGCAAGCAACAAAGGTTGCCACGCAAGGAGCTTGTTCGTTTCTTCGCGCTAAATGCAGTAATTCGTCGAATGCATCATCGCATGTGTCCGTCGCCAATGCCTTGTACTCATTCCGCCGATCCCTTTGCCATGTAGATAAGTGCAACTTATTATTCGAGCTTTCGCCAACAGCTGCATGTTGCTGCACTTTCGAGTGTCTGCACTACTGTACATCATTCCGGGTCGGCCGTTTTTCTTACGCCGAACACTTTCCGTTTTATTTTTTGCCAGTGCATGTACAAATATGCCGATTTTGTCAGAAAAAAGATCGTTTCGCTACTTCACGTTTTTATTATGATTCAACGCTTTTTTCTGAAAGCTTGTTGCAGCGCTTTGATTAATGTACCCCCTTTGCGCGCCTTTTAACGCCCACTAGCGGAAATGTTTATTGTTCTCATTTTGTCGCTTGGGGGCAGTGTTACGCGCTAATCGCGCCTTTCGACCGGTGTCACTAAAACCAGCGAATTATTATTCAAACTTCGCCTTGCGTTTCCAAATTCGTGATCTGCACACGATCACATTATTATTCCAATCGCGATATCGCGCAGCGTGTAAAGTGAAAAACTATATCCGCGCGAATCCTGTTAATCTCTTCGAGGTCTCATCGGTTCCACTCTGGTGGTGGTTTGCTGCGGCACGGCGGTTCGATCAACGATCAAAAATCAAACTAAATCGGTGATTCGGAATCGATTAACGAAATCAGTGATTGGAATCGATTCCTGTTTTCCAGGCGCGGTTGCGTGCGGCGCGGCCGGGACCTGGTCACAGTTGAAAGTAAATGCTCACATCTGTTTTTCTGGCAACTGCTGGAAGTTCGAGTTCGTACCAGTATTTTAAATCAAGTGGGATCGGTTTGAATCACATTTCACGCAGCGAGGCGTAGAATTCCTACTGACGTGTTGCCTGTTATTTACTCGCCTCAAGCAGGGCTGTAGAGCTGGAACTCTAACTTGAGGCTCCAGGCACCTAAATTTTTTGGCTCCAGCTTTACTGGTTCCAACATCGAGACAAGACGCGTTGGCTCCGGCTTCAGAATGATTTGGTCCATTGAAAACTGAAATTATAATTTGCACAACCCGCGTGCCCCACAGACGAGGACTGTGGAACCGGAACCGAAATTTTGAAGCACATTGAAAAATTTTGGGCTCCGGTTTCAGCCATCCAAAATTCCTGTACTCAGGCTCCGGGCTCAACAGCCCTGATGGCCACAAGGCCCTGCATGGCGTTGTTACCCGCCGTCTACTGCTGAACCGCTTCGACAACAAATCGCAAAGTCTCACATGCACGACTTGCCCCCTCCCTGCTTTGCCACCTTCCGATCGTTGCGACTTGAAACTTGATTCCTCGTCGATTCCTCCCCGCCTACCTAGAATTATCGCTATCACGATATGCGTGTCGTTCGTACTCGCGACTGCCGATTGCAACGTCATAATCGCCAAGCCGAGCAAAATGAAAAAGCAGCTTGCGTGGAAATCTCGTGTTTTTGTTGCGTGCGAGAGACCAGCTCTCAAGTAGCTCAAGGTGTTGGTTTTATCAAGCCCAAAATTAACAGTGTAGGGCAGTTACCAGTATTGCAATTAAAACTATTTGTAAATCTTGGCATGGTAGCTTTTTCGTCTTTTTACTGATAACTAATACCAACAAGCTGCACAAGTTTCGACGGCGGTACCTGGAAGTAGGGGGCCCGGCATCAGTCTTCGAACCCCCTGGTAAAATTTTTCTCGGAGGCCTTGCCCGTAAGTACTTAACTGGCGTGGTACGGACGACCGGTGACAGCTTCTTACTCGTCTGAGCTAGTTCTTGCCGCACCAGATCTCGGGACATTCGTGGAGCAGCCATTCGATTGCTTCGTCACACAGAACCGTCAGGCCATGCAGTCGTTAGGACCATAGGGAGGTCAATGGTTTACGATCGACGAGAGGTGATTAGAGAAAATGACCCGAAAATAATGAAAGATTTACGTGTGAAAAGGCAACAAGAAACCTGGAACTTGTATAGTAAAGATGCAAATCAAGGTTTTTGCCGAGCTCAGTGGACAGAGTGAGATGCACTGAAGAACAAATCTTCAATGAGTCTTATTCGAATTCAGCAATCAGTTCTTGATACGGACCGCAGAGTAGCCAGGAGGTTGACAAAGCTTTGTTGCCTCCGTGGCTACCGGTTCCAACCGCGTGGTTCCTGTTGTCCGGAGTACATCGCACACTAGGCTTGGTTCCGCCTTGATTGTGCACGGTGTTACCAGCGGAATTCTCAGGTGCCACCGTGTCAGTGAGGCCTTGAAGATTTTTTTTTATGTATTTCGTGTAAAATGCACATATAGAACTGGGTGAAATTCATCCGTATTTAAAACTAAATAAACTTCATGGAAATTTAAAATTCACTTGACTGATATTCATTAAAAGCCTGTTTGATGTTTCTAATGAACGGAAATAAAATGCCTGAGACTGGCAAAATATCTTGTCTGTTTCATTGTGTGATTTCGAGCTGTGAGTAAAACGGGCTTCTAACGGGCAACTGATGACTCTTTCAGGTGTTGCTGCCGGTACAGGCTCCTGACTTTAATAATCATTTGCAGCAGGGGCGGAGCCAGACATTTTCATTTGGGGGGCCACTGGAGGGGCCAGTTTTGCAACAAGGGGAGCTGTCAATGGTCTGTGTAGGAATTTCATAAAGAGACCTGAAAAATTTTTGGGGGGCCAGGCAAAATTTTGGGGGGGAAGTGGCCCCCCTAGCTCCGCCCCTGATTTGCAGCAAAAATAAAGCGTATTCTTTCGCAGCTTTGTTTTTTTTACTCAAGTTTCTCCTCGAGAAAAGTATCGTTCCGTTTTAGTCAGTTTCTATCGTTACATTTGTGATAGATTAGCTCTTGTTCTTTTGTTTCACTTTTTTATAATTCTATCAACTTTGTTTTGCGTTGTCAGATCTTGAAGCTTGCTCATATACTGTAGTGAAGGGGTTCCCAACCTTTTTAGGATCTCGTACCACTTGGGCACCCCGTAATATCGATGCGTACCACTTCTTCCAGAACGACTAATTTTGATCTTAGTTTACTCAAAAGAATAGTATACATTAAAATTACAACAAAAGACCACAACTAAATTTAATGAGATTTTTGTTTTTGTTTACCTTCCACCAATTGGTCGATGCGCGGTGTAAATTCGCTAACAGCGCATGGAAAGTCATAATGTTGCCATACAATAGGAACAGCAAGCTACAGGAAAATTTATTTATTCAGAAACAAAGCCCGATACGTAAACTAGAAAGCTGTGAATTTTTTTTTTTTGTGAAAAAATGGAAGTTGCTCGCGTACCACCTGGGGAGACCTTCGCGTACCACCAGTGGTACGCGTGCCATAGGCTGGGAACCCCTGCTGTAGTGTGGTGGCTCACTTAGTCTAGAGTCGTTTGTCTGTGAAGTGCATCGAGAAGCCAAAGTGTTGCGCGAACAAGTCCTGCAGCTGTGCACTGAAGCGGTGAAAGTGCAGTACGAAATACTGCTTCGTATGTCATTTCCATGCCGGTGCACTGAACAACATGAAAAGAAAGCACAAAACACTAGCCAGGCAATGAATAGCGAAGCAAATGCTGTAAATAAAATGAAAATAAAAAAATGCGAAATTAAAACCATCGTTGTCGAACGCAAAATAACACAATTGTATTAAAAAAAATAGTGGGCGTATACAGGAATGCACGCTAATTGCTTGATTGTAAAGCTTACCAGCTACTGCACAATGCGATTCGTTGTGAAAACGCTCGGCAAGTGGCATTCTTCAAATGCAGCGTTTTTTTCTTCAAGAAGCACTGATAGAAGTGTTTCATGTGAGTTTAGATTTTTGCTGGTGTCGTAGCACCATCTAAATTAAAGGTTTATCCGGAATATGTGCGCAGCATAGCTACAAATATGAGTTTTTTTACATTTTAACTTGTTTAACTGCTGAAAGCGTTCATGTGTTTTATTTCCACTGCCTACTGCAAATCATTCCCTTTGGTTGTACGCACGTGACGTAAGCGGTTAAAACGCGTGTGTACAATCTGCATTTTGACTCACAAAAAACTGTGAGCTCACGATCGACATCCGAAACGGATACGTTGGCCAGATGTTTTTCTTTCTACTGGCAACCGTTTCTTTTCGTCACGTAAATGGAGGATGCCGTCCACGAGCGACAAACCCTTTTCGCGTTAGTTAAATCAAACAAAAAGCGCTGTTTGATACATTTAAATGATCCAAATCCATTTCAAGTGTTACTCTTTCTGGTGCCATCCAACCCCTTCCTGCAGCATTCCTGGATGATGACGACTAATAATCAAGGGTGTAGTGGGGTGGGAACGCGTTGGAACGGCGTTCCCACACCTTTTTCACGTTTTGCTTTGAAACGAGTTTGAAGCTGCTTTAAAATGGCTGTTTTTTTGGGTGCGTTCCCACATCTCTTTTGTTAACACTACAGTACATCCCTGCTAATAGGCAGATAGGAAATTTGCCATTCCTGCTTGTCACCAGGGCTTTCTTAGACATCAGAGATCCGTAGGCTTATATNTTTGAAATTAGTGTTTTTCAAGTTTATGTGATTAGATTTTTCGAAAAGCTTTTACATTTTTTGGTGAAACGTTTTTCTGAAACAGTTGGGCAACTATCCAGTTTCTATGAAGTTGATCAAATTTTAGTAATCTTGTAGGCTACATAAAACTGCCAGTAGGCAACCGCGAATAAAGATCTTACATAGACAGTTTTGCAAGCAAATTTTTGCCACTTTGCTTCTGGTTACTTGTTCGCTGGCAAGCGGCATGCACGAGCTCAGCAGATACGTGTGATCTCAACACGCTGATCCCGCTTCTCGTGGTTAAATTTTCCAGCCCGGAAAAATAACAAACTGCCAAATAATTTTATAAATGAATGCACGCAATAAAAACTGGTTAAATCGAGACAAGCAAAATACGTGCATCGATAAGTGTAGAGCTCTGATGAAACGGATTTATTTTCAAGGATTTATTTTTATTTCCAAAGATAGCTGACAAACAATAACAGGTCAGAAATTTCGCTTGACACCAGATTTAGCCCGCGGGCCGTAATTTGGAGAACCACCAATTTCCTATTTACCAGTGTCCACTGCTGGAAATGCAGTGGAATAACAATTTCTAGTGAGCTCAGTGGCGTCACGGGGAAAAGGGCAGCTAGTGCCCAGCTTGCCCTGTCCTACTGGGGTGCCACAGTGATCCTAGGGTAGTGGCAATCCGAACATCCATGAAGCAGACCATTCATTTACAGGTTTTGGCGACGATTGGGAGCAAAACTGGCGGAGCGACTGGTAGAAACACAAAATTTGCGTGTATTTGAAAATTTACTTAGCAGTTGTCAGCATTTCAAGCAAATGTTGTACTGTTGTTGTAACAATGTTTTCCACAACTCGTAATTTCTTTGCGAAAGAAACACTAGCAGCAGAGAGTGAGACACTGCTCCGGACCTATTGGTTTTGAAGCGCAAAATTAGCTTTGTCCCCGACTGGCACGCACGCTCGTGACTCTATGGATAACATCAGTGACGGAACTGACGGGGGTAGTGGGGCGAATCGTCCCCCTTGGTAAGTTAAATTAAAAAACCGGGGCCCGATATAGCTTATAATTCAGTTTTAATATTCTTTTGGTTTTCAGTAAGTCGTTTTCTTTGCGTTTTTCGGAGTGTTTTCCAGCGATTTTAAGGTATTAGTGTAGACATCCACATCCGGATAAACCATCACTTATCAAGGTTTTTCCCAGTGTGGGGTAGTGGGTCCTCTACAGTAGCTAGTGGCCCCCTTTAAGCGAGGTTGTCTCAGCTGACTCAAACTTCTAATTACGCCCAGGGCCTACGAGACGGGGGTACAAGAGGTGCATTGTACCTGGGCCCGGCACTGGAGCCCGGAAAAATGAAAGTATTTATGCTCAGTTTTTCTGCAGTCAAGCTCAAAATTATTAGTGTAAGTCAGTTCCCGGTATAACGATTAATCTATTTGTAAATCTTAGCATGACAGATGATTCTGATTACATTACAATCAAGCTATACAAGTTTCGACGATGGCCCGAGAAGCTAAGCGGCCCGGTATCAGTCTTCGCACCCCCGGTAAAATTTCTCTTGGAGACCCTGGTTACGTCATTGAGTAGAGCACAGAGTGTCCAGTAACACCAGCTTTCAACCGTCATCTTAAGCCATATCATTTGATGAAAATTTTCTGAAGACGTACTGGCTTGACCCCGTTTAATTTAATAGTACTGTAGAATCGATCCATACGTAATTCAAGTCAATCCATGCCACACCTGATCATGCGGCCCAACCCTTTGATACTTTTCAAGGTAAACCGTTTAAGATTATTTGTTGGAGATCAGATCAGTTTCGAGCGGTTTTTGCCAAAGATTTAAAACTGACACAAAAGCGGAGCCAACATAAGTTCTTTGACGCAATGATCGGTGGCATGTTGATGTTACAGGTGCGCAGCCTGACAATAAGGACAGACTTGCCACTGCTTGTGACGCAACAAGCGAAGAAGCGAAGCCATCCACTTGCAGCAAACGCATAAGCTTTTTGATTTTATCTTGCTTTATTACACTGCGCTTAGTTGAGGGCGTCAAGATCGACTTGAAAACACTTTGTCTCCTCGAAGATATGCGTAAAACCTTTGATCAAAGCCATTTTAATTAACTGCGACAAGTATAGTTCTGTACTTTCTATTTCTTTCTCCTTCACTCGTGTGTTTAATCCCACTCAATACGACTGTTGCACCCACCTCCTGAACGCTTTCGACTTCTTCACACTTACAATATTAATCCCGTGCATGAGAATGTCTTTCCGGTGATGCTTCGCAAGGCGTGTTTTACTGGAAATTTCATAGCCCGTGCTTGTCATATTACAGATTGTCTTGCGTGTAGAGTCCAACGGTGTAGTGCATGCAAATAAGGATTTGAGGAAATTTCTATAAGAAAACAAACTTTGACACAGTGAAAATGATAGGCAAAAATTATATATTTTTGTTAACATCTCATGAAAACATGACAAAAAAGTACCCAACATTATGGTTCCACATCAAAACCAGCGTGAACGGTGCAGTCAATGAGGAAAAGTAAGGGTACAGATTTCCATCCTTATCTCCTTCGGGAATATCACTGAGGTAAACCGTTCAGTTGAAGCCGAAAATAAAATAAATTTGTTGGCTGTATTTTGTTCAGTTTGTTTCCTGCCTAAAAAGTTTGAAAAAACAAGGAATTATGGTGGTTGCCGGGACCTGTACATGTAACATGACTTGAACAAAGGTGAAAAGTAGTGGACATCCGCGATATCTGCCACCTAAGCAGACACTTTTTTATATAGAGAACACGTCGGACCGTACTTTTTGAGAAAACACACATTTTTAGAGAAAACGTTTTCAGTATGCTATTACGGAAAGAAAAAGAAATCGTCTACGACATGACAATTTTATTTCAAAAACGAGCCGTTTTAGGCAATTACGCGCCACTTTTCGGAATCCAACTGTCCCTGTCTACATGGAGATAAAATACAAGCACGGATGTAGGCTGCGTTTGTTGAGTGGAACTTCACTCAATCTCAAAGATTTAAAAATGATACACGATGACGCAAAAACAAAACAGCACGTAGCGCCAGGAGTGTTTAAAGATCTGCAGAAAAAACTACGTGAGACATTCCCTCAAGTCGCAAAACACACAATATTGGCGCCAAGCGATGGCGCACCAACCCACTGATAAGATTTAAGCGCCAAAGTACCCTCGCCTTTCTTTCTCTGGGAAATACTTTCCTTATTACAGCTAGGCAGTCTCCTTAGAAATTTTTTAATTTCTCTGATGCTATGGCAGATAAGGGTTTTTCTGAACGCTCAGCTGCTGACGAGGCAGGACGCTGCGAAAAATATGCTGCTTCCGAACGTCATTTTAAAGTGGACCGGCTTCCTGCTACGACTTACCGGGCCTGATTCAAGCCGCTTTGGCCTGCGCAGGCCAGTCAGGGTCAATCCGAGGGCGCGCACATAAAACGGGGCCGCTGTCCCGTAAAAACAATCAATAACAAGGTTAATCTTGGGCGTTAATGCACGGCAAACCATCGCTTTCAGGCTGCGGTTGGCATCCCTCATTGTAACTTGCAAGACGACCGAACCTGCGCGTGCGCGTTTGAAGTCTGTGTGGTCCTGACGTGAAACACGAAACTAGAAACGTTCTCTCGTTTCTTGGCGGGAGGGTTTATTTTGACAGATGAGCTTCTCGCACAAGCGACGGCCCAGCCGGCTGTTTACCCTGCGGCTAAGGATTTGTTTGCAGGTTGGAGATTGTCTTGTAATCCACTTTACGCCGCTTCGCAAAAGTTGAGCGACAGCGTCGGGGCAATTACTAGCATCGACGGTAATGTCATTAAGTTCTGTGTTATCCCAGACCTGGAATGTGAAACAAATGGGATTACTTACATTTAAAAACTTCAAGGGCGCGCCTTGTTCATGCCGGCGCGTGAAGCTCAACCTTGTAAATTCAACTAATTGGAAAAGCCACCGGAACGTTACACAGTCGGTGGTGTAAATACCAACCCAGGAAATGTGACCGGATTATAACCTCGTATTTGCATCAGTCTGACACTTTCATGTTTTAATATTTGAATAGAAAAACAAATACCAAAACATGTTTTCAAATCAAAACAGTGCCTTGTGAAGCACTTGCACTGCAGATGTATCACACGTCATCTTTTATACGAATCCAGATTGATCAGGTTTGCTTTCTGAACTTTTACCAGCTTCTTCCTGTCCATCTCTGATCCTCTTCGACCACCTTGACACTGTGCTGTATTCTAACGCGTCATCGCCTAACACTTATTTTAGTGTTCTTCACAGCTGTTTCTTCCGGTGACAATAGAAATTCAGTTTACGGTCTTTGCTTCTGCCAAGATTTATTTGGGAAGTCACACCGGTTTCAGCGTAAAAATGATAAAGACATGGCTTCTAAGAGAAAAGACGCAGACTAACTGTTTCACATTTAATTTCGAATTGTGCAGTTTTTCAAGCTTTGTTTTTTGACAAAAAAACTGTTATCCTAGTTGTCAACGTAAAATCTGCAAAAGGATCAGATGAGATAGAAATGCACAATAGGTATAATAAGGTTGGCTGCATTACTTTCTGAACCTTTCTCGTAGATTACGCTCTATCTATAAGACTTACACAAACCTATGTAAATTCTCAACGTGTTTTGTGATTTTAACTACTACTAAAGTATGTAGAATATGCTTTTTACAATTCTTCTACTGCTATGGTCGTCATACCAGTGTTTCCAAATTTCTGCAACAAAGGACACCTGTTTTCTAGGTCTTATCTGTGTTAACCTGATTTCTGTTCAACGAATATCAAACTAATGTATGTCACTGAAAGAAAACTGGGTGTTTTAACGTCAAGGACTCTACTTAATTGCTTTTTTAATCTTATATGTTTGGGCATTGGCGTTTTTGTCATTCGTAGTGACCAGGTGTTACTCAGACAACCACAGTCAATATTTCATGCCAGGGGTGGTCAATTAACTTGGCTCGAGGGCCATTTTGAGAAGGCCACGTTTGACGGAGGGCCGTACCTCTTAAGTGAAACCGAAGTAAGTCTCGGTTAAGCTAGGCTAAGCAGTCAGCACTAACATTTATTTTGATAAGTTCGAAGAAATATCAAATATGAAGATATTTTCTGAATGCTTCTGCGGGCCATATAAAACGTTGTGGTTGGCCACATTTGGCCCGCGGGCCGCTATTTGCCCACCCCTGTATTATGCCATTGTCGGGCCCCTGACTATAATCGGGAATCAATTATGTAGCAAAAAAAGAAATTTTTTGCAACCTAATGAATGCTGCTGTTTGCTGAGCTACTCATGAACTTTGTGTTTTGTGTTATGGAAGTCTATGAACCCCTCGGTTGTTATTTCTTTAAAAATTCACAGACTGCGTCAATGCTTCGGTGAACTTCGATAGTTTTGATTTTTTATAGTTTAGAATAGGGAGGTTGCGTTTCATTCATCGACGTTCAGCCTCGAAGGACCGCTAAGTGACAACAACCGAATAGGCAGTAATGCTGTTGAAAAGCCCAACTGGTATTTCTGCTGCTTATGCGATAATTTTGAAGATTTTCCGAAGGTCGTTTGGTTTTCTGAGAGAACCATTCGGGATATGCACCGTTAGCTCGGCGTGAATTGCTTGTTTTATTTCCACACGCTGGTGGAACAGTTGTAGGCCTATCCAAACCGTGGTTTCATGTTGAAAGAAACGTTAGGACTATATTTCAGACGAAAACATTTTGCTTCAGATTTGGGCAACTTTGATTTGCGCTAGTCAAAATACTGAAATGTGTAGGAAATCTGAAGGTTATCAGTGGCTAAATTTAATTCCTGTCGCTTACCTTGTCAGTGGTGGAACTGGCAGTTTGGATCGGTGATTCCTGTGCACGTGGCTTTGTTTGCTGGAAAGCATTTTAGCGAATTAAAGATAGCGGTGACTTTCATTCCAGAATTCTTCACTTTTGTGCAGACCAGCTACATTGGACTGCAACGGATGGCGATCAAACTGTCAAAAAAGTACGAAAGTTAATTTGCCGAAAAAGTCCTACAGTTATATTAGGCGGAGCAGATAAAATTATACATTAATCTCCTGCGTTATTCACTGGACATCAGAAGAGCCCATTTTCTCAATCTCTTGCCAAAGTTTCCACGGAAGGAGATATGTCATCAGACGGAGCAAAAAATTACCGTTTAACTGTTTAACTGTGGGCCACACGTCCAGGATGTGGTGCACTACATGTGCGAATTGCCAAAAGATGTGATTTTGGTAATGGAGTAAATGCAGCCGAAAGCATGACGCTTGTTTGAGGTTTTGAACATTTTTTTCATCTTTTCTTCCGTGAGTGCCTGACGGTGTCAGTGCTTCTTCCTTTGAGTGAAAACTCTTGTGTAGTTTAATACATCAACGGCGCCAGCACAATCACCTCTGCTTCCAATATTAAAAGTTTGCTTTCGCATGGAAGAGTAGTAGAAATTTCAAGCCCAGCAAACGCACTTCAGAATGAACTGCGAAAACAAAAAATTAGTGGGACAATCTTGGCTCTAAAAATTTTTGAAATTCCCTTGCACGTTCAATCATGACTAACCATAGGCGTAGCCATGGGGCAAGAAGGTCATGCCCCCCTAAATTTCTAGCATATCTTGTAGGTTTGTGCATTGAGAGTTGGTGTCCCAAACAAAATAGTGTTGCTCGCTTAAAGTCAAATACACCCCCAAAACATTTTGGGCTGGATACGCTATTATTACTAAACTCCAAAGAATAATTTTATGGCGATGTGTAGCAACTCTAACTGTTTTTCGACCAGTTCGGTTGGTTGGATATCTATGCCTCAAACATTATGCAATGAGAACATAAACGTGTGACCAGGCCTGCAACCAGGAGGGGCAACCGAGAAATTCCTCTCCCGACATTTGCAAAAACATGTTCAGTTGTTAGGTACAAGTACAACAGCAAGTTACAATCACTTTTCTTCACAGAAAATAGTACAACAAAATATCAGGTACCGAAAATATTAGCTGGTTGCGGGCCAGCGTGTGAGTTCCTGTACATTTCATCACTGGCATAAATTTCATGTTGAAAAATTGTCTTGGGTGACTGAGCTTTACTTCAGTTAGTTGTGAATGTTAGTATATATGTGGTTAGCGAAACCTTGACTGGCGACTGCTGAATTGCAAAACACAGCAGCATGCACGAATCAGCATAACGCTCTTCTCTGAAAGTTACAAAACGTCTAGCCACAGAAAGGCCAAATTTTGTGATGTTTTATTTCAACCTACCGGATATCCGCATAAACATTTGATAAAAAATGTATTTGCGATCGAAGTTACTGAGGAAATGCAATTACGTCAGCCCCTACAAGGGACATTTTCGCTGAAATAAAGCTGAAATTATTTTCTTTTTCATTTTTGTTGTCTTCGCAAGATATTGACAATATGGATCCGATTATAAATTTTTGTCCATGCAGTACCACCAAGAAAGATTCTCGCTCCTGTTACGCCTGAATAATCGCAGACACTCAACCAGGTGCTTGTTTTATAGCAGGAGCAACAAGATTACCCTTTTAGGTGGGCAGAACCGACATGAACTTAAAAACTCCGATCATTCAAAACCAACAAAGAGCTAGGTGTCCCCATACCCTTGTTTGGTTGGTTGGAAGGCATCTGCAGCAATCCCATGCTGCTTTATCTGCGGCGCACTTGCGTGGCGGGTCCATTGACGACCGGTCAAGCACCCACAGAGATGCGGAGCCCGATTCCAGCAAAGTTTAGGCATTAACTGATAAGCAATCCGTTTTATCAGTTCGGTTGCGTGCACGTGCGGCACTGGAAAGTGTTTTGAGTGACACTTGACTTGGCATGCCAGGGGTAGCGGAAAGCTTTGCGGTTACGATTCAAGGAGATTTCGGCGACACAGTGACGTAGAATCCTTGAATCGGATTTTGCATCGGATCGTTCCTGCTCGCAACGCAGTTTTACTCGGTCGGGCAAAAGATTGACGAGGATTACTTGGAAACGGTGCGTCCGTAGTTCCATCTATGCATCGTCGGCCTGACGTTTATATCAGTACAGACCGGGTATCACTGGAAGCGAACGTGAATCTTCGTCTCTAACAAACTATAGCGAGCCGTACGCAAAGGATGTATTCTCAAACTACGCACATTTGAATGGATTCATTTTTTCTCGCTTCTTATCTCGTGTTTTTATCATATAGCGAACATCAAAAAGCACCGCAACATGCATTAAAGTACAGTTTAGGGGAACAAAAAAGATATGCTGGAGCTGCTCGAAGAAAACAGTCACGCTGTTTACATGTTTTTGGTGACGATCCTTACCAATGGGAGTGTACGGTTTTACTCTTCCAACTGGAAATACTCATGTGCGATTCATGCTGCCTTGTGCAGCACGTAATCCAACAAACGCAAGGCCTAATTTGTAAACCACATTTGCAACTAACTTGAATGGTGAATTTGATAAAAGGTAAATGGATACATGAAACAATGGCTGGCACTCCGCATTACAGTACTAGATGATCGGCTGATTGAAGGATTATTGCGTCACGACGACCGAATTGTGACATGTGTGGACGACAGGGCACTACATACTTTAGGTATTGCCGGTATGGTGAAATGTGCAGAAGCAGAAATGTCAACAGTAAATCGTGATGAGTAATAAGATGCACTTTAAACATAACGCTTGCTAGTTGCAATTGCGTGGCAAAAGCGAAGAGAAACGTAAGGGCATTGGTTTACGCTAAAGACGGTTATTAATGCATGAAGATATGGGACAGACATAGGTAGATTTAATCGATTTTATCATTTTTTAAAATTTTGTCGGAGGAAAGTTATTGATGAGGTTCATTTCACAGCAACACTGATTTATTACTTCATAAATGCGAAGCACAACGTACAGGGCCGGCCCTAGCAGATGCGGGGCCCAATGCAAGACCTGGCCGCGGGGCCCAATGCAAGACCTAAGCGCGGGGCCCCTCTGAGCAGTGATTTTATGACGTCATCGTGTTCAGTCAACCGCGTTACGATCGTGGTTGAGCGCAAATATGCAGNGCAGCACNAACACGAGGATTGAGCACTTTTGCTAACGTCCGAGAGGAAATTTGCNAGTTNTGAAGAGAGCGTTCTTTGTTAACAGTGAAATTTATATGGCGTTTCTACTGAAATCTCAAGCGCAAGGTGTATCTGACAAAAATGAATAAGCTACCCAAACACCATGGCGCGGGTCCCAGAGGTGCGGGGCCCAATGCAGCTACGTCGGTTGCATCGGCTTAAGGCCGGCCCAGACAACGTAGGTCTCAACACATACAGAAAGAAACGAAATCACCTCGAGAATTAAGAGATTTGGAAAGCGAATACATTTGAAAAGGGCTGCATTCTCTAATTTTTGCTGCACATGAACTGTTTATGGATGTTTTCTCTCCGTTTTCTTTTTCTTTTGCCTTAACATTTTCTTCCTATTCGAATTTTTCAAGATTTGTGAGCATGGGTGTTAGAAGGGGAGGCAGGGGGATTACCTCATGGATTTTGAAATTTGACATTTCCCCATTACATTTGTAACATAAAAGGGTTGTTTCTTAGTGTCGAGAGGGTATAAATGAAACTTCACCACCTTTTCTTCCCCTGGAAAAATCTTTTTGGCTACTTCTGGAAATTACCACTATTGTCCCCACCCCTGGAAAAATCCTTCCGACGCCCATGCTTGTAAGAAGACTTGGAATCTTCCAGTTGTGGATGTTTTGGACAACGCGGAAATAGAAGTCTGAATCGCGTCGTGTGTTTAAAAACGTACAGGTAGAAACGGCTTTCTCTTCCGTCGGGCGACATGCTATGGTGAAATAACCTCATGTGTGAATTAGGAAAGTTGGTCGTGGCTATCATCATTATGCCCAGAGTTGTTCAAAATTTGAAATCCTGTTTTTCAATGCCCAACATTTAATAATTTTTCCAGCGTTTTGTGCAGGAGTTCTCAACTTCGTTATAAGTTATATGAGGATGAGCAACACATGTAGATCCATTGCTTGTCAGTATGTGAAGTTGCTACTCAGCTGCGAAAAGGTAGGCAAACATAACCAAGCACATAAATTATGAGGGGCTAGCCTCTCTACTCTTCCTTTCCGTCGAAACGCCCAAAACTTTAACAAAGTTTTCCATAACGTTGCTTTATTTAAAATGCCAAGTGTTTCATAACAGGAGTTACTTCGCGCCCCACATGAACTGTACCACCTCAAAGAGTAAAGGCCGGTTTACACCAAACGCGAAGCGAAGGCGACGCGAGATTTTCTCGCGCGAAGGCGCGTTTAGATTGAACGCGAATGTTACGCAGCAGGCCTATGTGCTAGTCGCGACTTGCGAGAAAACATCCACTGGGGTTAGCACTGCTGTGTCGCTGAGGACGTTTTTAATGACATGAAGCTTTGTGCACTGTTGTTGTGAAGCTGTATCGCTCCCAAAACTTACAAATAATATAAGACAATAACTTTTCTGCTTTGATTTGACGTAAGTAAAATTTCAATATAACTGCACTCAAGCAGTGCCAGATGAGGCTTGTAAGGGCCCTGAGGCACAATTTTTCGAGGGCCCCCAACTTTTCAATATAAACCAATGTCGCATGGTGTCCCCATGATACTCGTGTTCATCACGCGAAATAAAACACTCTACAACATCAAATGAAAAGGGTGGATATGTAATACGAAAACGAAAACGTTTGTCCTATCATAACTCACGAATATGAAAACGTTCTCAGTTTTTCCCACCATGCTAGACACTCAAAAAGAGGATTTTAGTAAAAATTCAATAGAAATTGGTCTGAAGCAGTGTTTTTTAACAACGAGGTCCTCTTCACATTCTGGTTCAAAGATCATTCTTCAAAAAATGTGTGCTACAGGAAAAAGGCAGATAACATATCCTGAATTGTTTATAGATCTCGCGAGATGCTGCCCTTCAAAGGAATTGCATTCAACAATAGCCGGTTTCAGACAAACTATTTCTCATGTCACGGTCTGTAACAAACCGTGGCGACGTCAAACAAGCAGCACTGCGGTTTACGGCTTTGATTCTGATGAACCTGAAAGTCCCAGACGTGCTCCCCCGGCATAAATAGCTCCACATAGGATCCCTAATTGCACGTAATCAGTTGTTCGGGTACTGTTGCGAGGCGCCACGCTATTGCAGAAATGAATATCTCACGTACTTCTCGTAATTGTTTATGTAATTTTTCAACCAACTTTAACGGTTTTTTGAATGTTTTCAAAAAGACGTGTTTTCTAAATTGAACCAAGCAAGTTACTTTGCGATGGCCAAGATCTTTAATAACACGTTGCCTGTACCGTTAGGTGTCGCTGGCGGCAATCGACTGCATGGAATCCCGAATCAGTCTCCAAACCGAAAGCTGCCGGAGAGGGTCTAAAATTTGACTGGGTACAGTGGTAAAGGGTGGGTGACCTTCTGAAGTTCGCTACAAGAATGACGCATTGACATTGGCGTAAGCTAGCAGCGACTTTGGAAACCTGCTGACGCCTGTTGACAAGCTCATTATTTCCATATTTTCAAAAACGTCTTGTGGAGCTTTTATCACTGTTTGGAAATCATGTTTATTCTAACGACAACGAGCGGCAGCCTGAATATACTCTTCGTCGCGTCATGTCGAGCGAACCAATTCACGACGAACAGTTAACGAAACATTGCAAACAAATGACAAACAATTAACAAAAGATTTCAAGCACGTAATAGACAGGTTGGTAAACTGCAAGCATAAAATAAAACTATACGAGGAAAAATATGTGAATGGAGAATTAATTGCAGAATGATAAAGGAGTTACTATAATCGAGAAGTTCAAGGTGTTATGGCGAGGTAAAGCGGTTAGTGCATTCGCGATATTTAGAGACAGCATTATATATATTAGTTGTGGGTTTAAGTTTAAGCAGGCCCATAACCAGGGTCGCCGCTCCCCCTGCAAAGTTTTTCACCCCCCTGGAAAAATGTGTTGGACATAGTTTAAAACTATTTTACATAGTTTAAAAAATTTGGGCCCCTCTCAGAAAACGCCCGGTGTGCCAAGCTGGTCACGGGCCTGGGTTTAGCGAAAGATGTGCAAATATTAGAAGTTGCAGTAGTCTTGAATAATTGTATAACATACTTGACAATAAATCTTGCTGACCTTCTTTCAGTAAAATTAATTTCAAAGATTGTACAAGATCAACGCGGAGTGCAGAGTGAAGAGTACAGTTAAGGCGTAGATGCTCTTCTGTTACGGTAAGTGCGCTTGTTCAGGTTCAGGACACTGTGACCCAAGCGCAGTCTACAGCGTAACGATGTACTACGGGGATTGCTGTCATGAAGATGCCAGCATTTACGCTTTGAGCCGCAGTAGAAAGTTTATATCATCACTGTTGAGAGCGTTCAACTGATCTAACAAACCACATGAACTTTTTTCTTTAAAACCATTAACTCCAAATCAACTGTAGTCTCCGGTTTCGACCAAATTTCATGACCAAGTCGATCACTTGACGTGCAGGCCGAGGAAGCCAGATTTTTCGTTTCCATCCGACACTGATTTAATGTTAATTAAGATCGGAGTTTTCAGCCTAAAACGAAACTGCTATGTTCAGCAAAAATGAAAATAAGCGAAAATGCAGGATTTACAAACAAAACTATAGTGCGTATCACGAAGTGTCCACAGACAGCTCGTTTCTAGGCTAGATCCGCGTTAAGCCCTTGCGTAGAAAACTAGGTCCACAGCAGAAAAGAAATAAGAACAATGCGACCACCTATATCAGAACTGCAATCAGTTGTTTAGCCAAGTTTTCACTTTTCTGCATCCACTTTTACTGACATGTTTTTGTGAATTCGGGAAAGTTGTAACATTTTGAAATGATTCGCGTCCCTCCTGAATCTGATTTGCTTCCACACCAGTTGGGAAGCGCTGGTTTAGTCGACACTATCCTTCTGGAACGTTCCACATGCTCGTCAAAACGGGTTCGATATTTTTTCAAATGTGCAGAGATAGGAGCGAGTCTTGAACCTGTAATTGGAGTCCCGGTGCTAACACTTCGCAGTCTAGGCCAAGTCTGAGAAATTTTCATTACTGAAGCTTTGAGTCAAGCCCAAGTTGCATCACGGCGAGTAAAGCCCGACTCGAGTTACGTCTTGCTACCGATTACTGTCGAGTCCTTCTATTTTACTGCCGAGCCGTTTTTTTCCATATCTTTTTCATAAATATTTGCATACCTGTTTTTTCTCTCGGAAAAAAAGCGGGGACAGCAGCCCTAGGAGGATTCGCAATATCTCACGGTTTTCAGTAACCTCTGTTACTTCTGCTGGATCCACATCAAAGCGCGTCCAAGCCACATAGGAAATGTTCTTACGCCACCTGTTTCTTAGTTATCTTATCATTTGACCTGTTTCCCGCGGGTGAACTGCAGCCAACGGAACTCTACTCGCCAATCTTTTCATAGGATACCTGGATAATTGTTTGGTAACAATTACTCAGGTAACAATCGAATGGCTAGCTCAACACCTGTCCCGAGATCTCGTGGGGCCTAGCAGTGGATTAAAAGAACTGGCTCAAACGATGAAGAAGAAGGTAACAATGATTGTTAGTTAACAGATATTTTAGGTAGTCAAGTGCAGTACAGAAATCATTAGTAAACAGTAACTGAAGCGCATGAAAAAGTAAACTAATTCAGTAATTTTTTCCACAGAAAGAAGTCGGCACGTCATTACTATTTTCTGGCTTTGCTCACTTGAGCCAAGTCAAGATTTTGTGGGAAAACTACTGTATTTGTTCAAACCAAGTGGAGCCATTCATCTTGCAAAATAGACTCTGGGCGTTTAGAGTCATTCAGCAGTGCAGTAGTCTACATCTTAATCCCGAGTCGTAAGATTTCTGCCAAAACGTCAGCACAAGGTTAAAAATAGCTTTATTTCGGCTAATAATAAAAAACGTCGGCTAATAATAAAAAAAATCGCCAGAAGATTTAATTTATCTGCTTGAATAGCTTTATTTTCCAAACCGAGTCGGTTACAAGTTTTGGCTGATAAGTGTTCGAATGAGAGTGATTGCAAATTGAGTGTGTTTCGTTTTACGAGAAAGTGTTGAGTGTTTTCATTTCCTGGGAAAATTTCGTTATAAGTTGCGTGAAACCTCGTTAGAAGTTAAATGGAGAGCAAAAAACGAGATCGTTGTTTGCCAAAAAGAAATATAAATTTTCAAGGCACTTTTTATCATTGTTCTTCGCAACGCTTACTTTGCCCTGTCGCCAGCAGCCAATCTGCTTTTCTGGTACGAGCAAACAGGAAACCGGGACACGATCCCAGAACCCCGGACTGTCCTGTCCGCGCCACAGCGTACACGGACACCATAGGTTGATCTAAAACAATTGCTGACGTTCTGTGACATTTACATTAGAATACTTGTAAAGGGCTGGACAACACGTGATTCCGGTGGCTATAGCTATATGTCAGCAATAGACCTGAAGACCAACAATTTTATTTTAGTACATTAGACATGATTTTCAGCATTATCCCATGCTCTCTTTCAATTGCGCTTTTCAAAATCATTACTCGTAGATGGGTTCCAACCAGATGTGCAACGGAGGCGTAGAATATCTGTCATCCCCTGATTTGTTTAGAGTTTCACATTCCATCTCCTACCGGCCACCCGCTGATATACGGCGTTGTGGTCACGTTCCAAACCTACTTCTAGCACTAATCGGATCACGAAATCTTGTGAAGGAGACTCCAGGCTTTTAAAAAGATTTCAAAGCTTGTTTTGAGGTAAACGCAGTCGTCGCTTCCGACGNTCGCAGTTTCACACCTGTTGAAATGATGCTGACGAGTGACGTGACAAAAAGACGTGACTGCCTTGNGCAACTGGGCAAGGNCTGAAAAGTCTTTGTTTACAATATAAGGACTGCTGTGTAGAGATTATAGGTGCGTTGTTTCGAGTGACCTGATGTAAAATTAAATTGTCTGCGTGCGGGCACAGCTTTTGTGTAACTCAGTGTTTGCCGATGGACTGCAACCACTATAAGGACGATTTTTTCTTTTTTATTACCGGGGGGTGAGTGTAAGAAACAGTGCAGCTTTGATCAAAGAGTTATCAAGCAAGAAGGCCTTGTGGTAGGCTTACTTCGCCCAGGAGGGTGAATTCGTATTTTTATACAAAATATGCACTTCGGTTCTTTTGATCAGTACAAAACGTTTGTATTTTGTACAGTTCTTTTGTGAAAAAAGAAGCGTCGAAGATCTTCCTGTGAATTCCTGTGACTGACGATATGGAGCTATTTAAGCGGTAATCTAACAACGCTATGAGGAAAAATAAGGCAAGACGGTCCATGACTGCCTGAATGTTTTTTTCGGAACGGTCAAGTATATGATAGCTAGTACAACGGTTTTGAGAAGTCGGTGATGTAAAACAAAGTGTACGTTAAAAATACAGGCCAAACTGTTTGTGTTCAAGTCAGAAATGGACTTCAAAAAAGCCTGTAAAAGTTCGACAAGTTAGAGTGTTCATAGAACAGCATTAATTGCGTGAATTTTTCCTCAAAACACTTCTTCACTTGCAGTCGGAAACTTTGAAAACGATGTGGAGTTTTGCGGCAAAATCCCCGAGGCTCGCTTAGTATGTTCCTTCTAAGCAATTTTTACACTGAGAAAATGTTTATTTTAGTGTTGAACATGAATATTTTAAGGCTAAGCTAGCAGAGTTCTAAATAAATCATAAACTTCGTGAATTGTTAGAATAAGTATAAAATCTTATCAAAATACGAACGAAGTACATATTTAATACATATAGTTTCTTGTTTCCGTGCTTTTCCAATGGTTATACACTTTGTCCAGCTTTACTGCTTAAGTTTCGTAGGTAGCTGGAATTTTGCAAGTCGCCTAGAATGAGATTTCACTGCGCAAAAGGTCTGGTGGTACTGCGCAGTTGTGCTCGCTTAGCGAATCTCGGAGCGGTGCAGGTACCAATGCTGTCTTCGTCTCTGTTGCTGCCTTGAAAAGCTTCCACCCGCTACTCCGGATTAATTATTATAAACAAAGAGTCATTAGTATCGGCCTTAATTATGTTCGCACTCCTCGATCTACCGTGGTGGCCCAGGCGTCAGAGTTGAAAAACAGTTTTGTCACCGATTGATGCCATCTCCTGTTGCAAATGACCCTCTTGTCCGCAGACGGAGAAGGAACCGGCCCTTTTGTGAAATAAACACCGCCGCACAGGTGGACCATTTCCTTTGCCGACATTTTCGGATTCCATTTCTTGCTTTAAGTCCAATATAGGCGAAGTGTAGCACATTCTTGTCGATACTGCCCATTGCGAGCTGGGACCGGGCCGTTTTCATACGGCCAGTTAATGAAACTATGTCGGTGCGCGCAGCTGGGCGAAGCCAAGCATAAACCGCTCGCCTTTGATGTTCATTGTCTCGGCCGTTCTGGCTCCGCGGGCAATTGTGAAAAACGGTACTGGAAATAGAAAATGCTTTAAATTGGCGACAGTCTGTAGCAAAAAGGCAACAGCGTTTGCTTATCATGAAAAAAAGAAACAAATCTCATGAAAAAATAAAAAAATCTTCCAAGTCTTAGCCTAACTTCAATACTTCATTGCAGTCTTGACAAAAAGAATACCTGCGAATTTTTTGACATGCAGTATGCTGGTGGCTAATTTACGTCACATTACATCTTTCTTCAAGTGCTTACCACTTCAAAAATGCGCCTACGCAAAGATTGAGAGACGTAGAAAAGCGTAGAAAGTTTTTCGGAAGTCTCGAAGTAGCGAATTTTGACCGCGAACTCGAGGCGAAGTACATATACTTTAGTCAATGCCAATTACACTTTACTCATTAACTACTGCCTTTTGGTTTTCCTTTTCCTTTTTTTCTTTGCCCAAAGCTTGCAAAAGATGCTGAGCCTACACCGCCGGACTTGGTACACATGTTTGCATCGCAAAGGCTTTCCTTTCCTGCGTAATATTTTGGTGGCTACAAAAAACTAAACGAGGCAGTATGTATGCGTACAAGTGCAATTCGAAAGACGTAGGAACTTGCAGAAATTTGCGATGAGAGGAGAATGCTTGCAAAGGCAAAAGAAAAAAAACAAAAATAGAGAAAACACGCAAACGTTTTTCATTCCGAAATGTTCCGAATGTCAACCTCAAACGCTCAACAGTAAGTTTTGTCTTCGAGAATACTAGAGGCAATACCACAGAATTTTAAAATCACAACAACAGGTTTGTCAACAGAAACACTTTTACGTTTCTCCCAATATTGTAAAGACCTCTCTAACATTTGGCTTTGTCAGGTGTAGGAACCAGGCGCCGATTTGCCATTAGGCTAAAAAGGCTTAAGCCTAGGGACCCCAAATTCCAGGGGCCCCAAAATTTTGGGAGTAAGCGCAATCTCTAGCCATTTTGTAAGGAATTTATTTGAATTTTTTGTTTTGGTTCAACGCACGTTTTTTTACTGTGCCGATGACAAAGATGTCAGTGGAAGAATGAGCGCGACTCAAAGGGCTGAAGTGAATGATGATGAGCATTCTCTTTTTATGGCGTTAAATTGGTCATTGTTACGTATAATGTGTGTAAAAAAAGGCCTGAATCCAGTTTTCAGATTACGCGAGGCCAGTGAGGTACTGCACTTTCGTTCAGCCTAGGTCTCCCTCTTGTTGCTTTTTATGGGTAGATACGGGGAAAACACAAGACTAGCCTGCACTGCAGCCAAGGCTGCAGATATTCAATGGAGCAAAATGTTGACTGTATGCAAATGGAGCAAAATGTTGACTGTACCGCGCATGTTAAGCTGGGATGTTCTTTGACATCAATTGTTTTGTAGTAATCTTGGGCCATTCCTTTCCACTGCTCAATGCACAGAAAACGATTTTAACTACCGTTGAACTAGACGCATGTCTTGACAGTAGCACACGCAGAAAATTTTCATGGGGGGGATTCATTCAGTGGCATATGGTGGTTGTTTGTATCTGGTGTGCGCTGTTTGTGACGTCACAATTTAACGTCATGCTCATGTTTCCTAAATAACGTTTTCGCGAAATTTGTTGAAACAATATGCATGTTCGTTAACAAACTGAGCTTCGCGTGTAACTTGCTTCTTGTTTCAAAGTAATCAGGATAATGATGGATCTACAGTAGGATTACTTGAATTAGCTTGAGAATGTCGAAATGTGCATTTGAGGGTAGTTTTCAAATATGGCATTTTTTAAGCAAAAACGTTGCTAAATTTCGGTTACATCAGTGGTAGCCGGAATCTGAACAGGAGTCGATTCTAAAATTTGAAAATTTTTTGGTCGCGAATCCGGATTCAAAAATTTTAGGACAAAAGCGGATTACAGCCACCACTGCCTTCCACGAGGGCCCCCAATTTAAAATAGCCTAGGACCCCGAAAATGAAACTTCGCCTCTGGTTGGAACGTTCTGGTCTGAGTGTGACGATCTCAGCACAACAAGGACAGCGCACAGCACGTCAAGAATGGTTTGCGATCACTGTCTTGTTTTCAACAGGCTCCTGTTCAAACCCACCTTGCAGTTATGCTTTGAACCCCTCGACACAAAAAACATCTGTCTTGTGTCAAAAGTGTAAACACCCACCTGAACCGAAAACTTCTGTGGCTGCAGAACAAGTGCGTGCTGCCAACAACAAACACGCTCAACCGAGCGATCATTTATCGCTCCGTTGCTTGCAATGCCGCAGATCAAATACAAGGTGAAACAAGAAGTAAACCACACCGCTGGGAACAGTCAAACGATACAGGTAAATTTTCTCTGTTCATATTTTTGAAAAGTAGACATGGGGAACTGGTGGACACCTGCTTTTTCTATCTGCTTTTCTTGCAGAAACATGGGTTTCGGCAGCATGTTTCCAAATTTTTTCATTTTTTTTAATCCGGGAGTTTTGTTCTGAATTTTTCTAACGCTAGCCTAATGTACGGGCATCTGCAGCCAGGACCACATTCAGCCGCCCCTCTATATAGCCCCCCTTCCCTCTATACCCGAATCCAGCTTACGGAGGGGGATTTCAGTAATACTTGGTAGTCAAGTCTCACTACGGGTTCACTACTGTAAGAGAGATGAAGTGTAGTTCACAACACTGCTGTGACAACAAATGGACGGCAAATAGCCTTACATCGCGAATGCTGTTTTCCGAATTGTACAAAATCATGGTGAAAAAAGTTACGTTTGTAGGTTTCAGGGGGAGTGATGGCCTTTATCGCCCCTCTGGATCCGCACCTGCCTCCAGCTCTGGTATTAAATGGCTCTGTTAGAAAAACTTTGAATCTTTGACACTTTTCTTGAAATCGATACCCGAACTACAGTGTAGAAAGTCATCAGGATCGTTAACTTCATGTTGGCTCTTATTTACCGAGTAGTTGTTGGCCAATGCCAGGACGAATTCCCACAAATGGCTAGCCACCAAACAGCGCGAAACTACCAAAGCGGTTGGCGTTCCGAAATGTTGAAAAAATAGTCGAGACTCGCCAACACTTTCTCACATTGTGATATGTCTGCTGTCTTATAGCCATGTTCTGGCAACAGTCTATTGCAAAGTATCAAGAGCAATCATATCAGTATGAAATAAATAATGAAAGAGGAAGCAAAATTTTTCTGAAGTTGCCCAAAGCAGGAGCACTCGATTTTATTCCTGGCGACTTTCAGGAAAATAAAACATGCGTTGCTTGCTTTCTATCATGTGCTCGCCATTTCCAGAACAGAGAATGAAAGACTTCCACTCTTGATCATTATGATTTGGCACAACTGTAACATTTGCTACGTCAGTAACTGGCGTGGTCTTCAGGGGAGAGATGTCGGAGATGGAAGTCGCAGATCAGCCACTTGTGGCTCCAGTGCTGTATAAGAAATACTTGCTGAAACTTTATCTCTCTCGGTATGAGATCAAGTGCTATACTGCGGAGCAAATGAGCCAGCTTCTGGTATAGGATCGGTTTTAATTTGATCCGTTTGCACCTATCAATGAATGACTCATATTTTTTGCCAACGTATGAGCATTTGACTGCTCACGATGTTTCCGTGTTTGGGTGAGAGCGCTATGGTTATGCATGGCTCGTAAATGGATAACAAAACGTAAAGGATTTTGAACTGCTTAAACTCCTTTTCAAAAATTTAAGCGTCAACGACGGCATGGCTCTACAACTTCAGTGCACTGAAGCATTCAAGAGGCAGACAGATGTGGGGTTTGAACTGTTGCTCAATGATGTAGTAAGTTGCGTGGTTGGCTTCAGTGGCGTACGCAGAAACCTTTCATGGGGGGGGGTTCATTCACTGGCATATGGTGGTCATTTGTATTTGGTGTGCGCTTTTTGTGACGTCAAAATATGACGTTATATTCATATTTTCAAGCGAAGTTTGTTGACATAATAGGCATAATCTTCTACACGCACTCCCCTTATTTTTGTAAAAATCAAGCCCTATACATTCCTTTATAATAAAGTTTTTGTAAAATATCAAGCTCAAGGGGGAGGGGGGGTAACCCCAACCCCCCCTTGCGTACGCCCTTGGTTGGCTTTGCTCTCTTGAAAAAAAAGTAGTTTGAAAATCAGCCTACTGAAGGTTCCATTGCAAAAACGCTTTTACCCTCCTCTAAAACCTTTCAGATTTTGTGATCATGACCAAGTTGTGTGATGGTAACTTTTATATTGTCGACAAGTTCGCTAATTGTTTCTTCCTGTCCGCTGAGCGTGTCCTTACCGGAGCAACTGCAACGGACAATCTGCATCATCGAAGACCTGTTTATGAGCTCGGGGTACTACATCTTCTTCATAACACGTCAGAGCCTTAACACTTTGCTTCACGGCATTAACGAATTACGTAATCAAGTTTCGTACTTAGGTCTGTGTCTCTAGCAAGTAGTCGACCTCCAGTACACCACCACTCATCCTGTCTGTCTATACGTTCCGGATACAAAAAAGAAACTTCTGACTGCGAGCTCTTGATTTCTTCGGGTGACCTTGTAATGGGCGCAACGATTTTAAACCATATGTTATGACGCTTAAAGCCCCAACTTTTAGCTAATGTAGCGGC
>JGI24158J21664_10001276_pt1 | contig 27886 bp, 17 predicted proteins | sample Ectturendosymbi3_FD_21664 | JGI IMG/M metagenome (IMG submission 21664) | reverse complement strand
ACCCAAGGGACGCATTATGACGCTGACGCAAGAATAACGGTGCGTGAAACTGAACCTCACTAGAAACAGCTTTTTCATGTGGTATAGGTAAATAATTTCCATCCGTCTCTGTGTTAGTTTGAAAATAATTGTTCACTCCCTAGCCCAGAACTTTTAGACACCGGTGGATAAACTAAATAACGCAAATGTTAATTATTTCACAATTTCCATAAAGCATCGTGGGACGCACGAAACGCTCTCACGGATCACATGCGGCCCGCGGTGTCAGTGTTTGAGATCCTCTGAACTAGGGTCAAAAACACTCGGCAATTCTTTTTTAGCGTTACCTTTTTTAGAGACATTGTTGCGGCTGCTAGTCTAAATCAAGAGCCGTGGGGGAGCTAGTCAGCAGAAATTTGAGAAACGGGCCCTGACAATCTTAAGCTTGGGATGATACCTAAAATCCGTTCATCAACCGGGGTGCAGACTTTCTATTTCCTACAGCATGTGCAAACGGATAGGAAGACAATCGGCGTAAATCATTTTTGTTTGACTAAGAGCAGCAGCAGCAGCAATTGATGGTCAAATGCAGTTTCTGATAATCCAGCAGAAGCAACTAAGCGCGCAGCTGAACTACCAAAACAAACTTCACTTTCGTCGCTAAGCGCGCGACAAACAATCAGCAATTAACAATTGACAAGTTAACATGCACCCGACTGCAGGTATTTACAGTAGACTCTCGTAATTGAGCAGGCGTGCGAGAATCACAATGATGAAGTGAGCACCCAACATAAATTCAACAATTGGCGAGAGAGGTGCTTGACTGCGTCAATTTCAATAAATAACACCAACTCGAAAACAACAGCCAACTTGCGCGAAGCTTTACCCTGTTAACACTTCACCACGAACAAAATAAGTTTACGTACCAAGTAGTGTGATCACCATGGCTCTGATATTTGGTCTTTCGTCATCAGAAAACTTGCTGTTGCTGTTGCGGTAAGCAGATTTTGGTCTATTTCACGTAAAGCCAAAAATCATCACTAAGCAGGAGTGGACGAGCGTTGTATTCAAGGCGCGTTAAGGGAGACTAAAAAGAGAAACGACTTTCTTTGTCGCAGTTCTTACGATACAACCAATCAGACGCATGACGTCATTTAATCCTTTTTGAAGACACAGGCAGTCGAGATAGGAGAAAATAATTGCTACTCAAGTCAGTTCGAGTCCTCTAATGACCCACGCCAGGGAATTGCAAAAAGGTTGTTACTTCAAAATTGGCAGTGCTATCCGTCAAAGATGTCCATTTATATTGGACATCAAGGCGGCATTTGGAGTGAATCTCGCTCTTTGCACCTATAGAGTGATACTTATTACAAATATTAGTCACCAGATGAACAGCTTGGAGTGGTTAAACAAGACGAAGGCAAATTCGTCGGTGAGCACCTCACGGGCATCTCATTCATTTTATCTTGGTATACAACCAGGCTGTAGCCACGGGGAGCATACGGGCAGTTCCCTCCAATTTTTAGGCCCTCAAAAATTTTGTGTTTAACATAGAGTAAAACAAAAATCTTGCACAATAAGGATATATTTTCTCTCCAAATTTTAAAACCTGGCTACGGGCCTATATACAACCAACTTCCAACCTTAGTTTTGTCGCTACTTTTTCCAGGAGAGGATAACGTTTGGTACCAAAACAATCTTTACAACTGTACCTTTCCTGCCATGATTCAGGACTGGAGGGAATCGTGGAAAGAAGGCACATCTGGCCAAACTGATCCCAAATTTCCATTCGGATTCGTCCAGGTATGGTGCAATGTTGGCTGGATCTTCTCAGACACTACGATATGTTGCAATTAAATACAAAGCAATCCTGTGTCTAACCAGGGAAGTTGTTGTTCGCGATATAGAGGTGATAATTTAAACAACATTATAGAAATGTTGATTTACACAATCATGCGGATTTGTTTGAAGCGATGGCGATTTAAAAACAGCCAGAGGTGTTGATTAAACACCAAGTACAGGGTGATTTACTTGGGTAAGGGATATTATTTTGCAAAGTTTGAGAGACTTTGACGTCATAGTCTGTGACTACCTGGGATTCTGGCCCCCGTAGAAAGGAGCTTCGATCTTGGCACATATGTCTCGACAACGTGGCACAAGCAAGGACTCCACCAGCACTTTTTAAGAGAATCGATTTCATGTATTACGCATCCTCAGACCTAAATGTTGCAAGCAATGTTTACGGGTAGAATGTTAAAAACGTTAAAGAAAAAGCAGACAAATCAAACTAAATTGGATATAGGTGTTGATTGAATACAAGCATATACAGGTGATGATCAAATAGATGTTGACTGACATACAACCATGTATCGATTAGCAAATATTATCAGCCGATATAGTTTTAATTTAGCGATGATTTGCAATTTAGGCTGCTGATGTACATTCGGATGAGCAAATAGTCGGATGACTTTCAAATCGGGCTTGTCGTATGAGCCTAACACAAAATATAGACCAAAAATTTGTTTGCCATATTCCTGTTATTTAGCATTATGTGCTCTGTGCTACATGTGAGGCAGAGCATACTTTCAGTGCATTTCGACGTTGAAGAACTCTGGATTTAGGGCAATCAAGAGACTTTTTTCCGTACTTCTCAGATTGGCACGGCATCCCTTAAGAACAATGGGGACAGTGGTAACTATCCCACACTACGCTGGCATCAAACGGCAGACTACGGTTATGTGCCGAACAAGGCCATGCCCAACACCTTCATGGCCGTTGTGCTGGACTTGCCTGACGATAAATCCCCTTGGCTTGGACCAATCCACCCCCGTGATAAACAAGACGTTGGAAAAAGGCTTTCGATGGCTGCCTTCAACTATGACTACGGGTTGGATTTCTGCGGCAGCGGTCCTGTCATCCAGTCAGTCGTGCAATCCAACGAAAGTCAAGTGATTGTGAACTATCCAAAGGGGGAGCAGTTGGTCGTTGAAGAGCACAAAAACTTTGAAGTGAGCGATGTGGTGAATGTAAATCTTGTCGATTATTGTATTTCTAATAACCTTGATTGTCCAGTAAAGAAAAATAAGGCTCGTTCATTCAACCCATGCGGTTTCTCGGGGTTGTTTCTACTATCCAAATGTGTTTATCGTTGCTATAGTGACTAATATAGTCGTCAAATGACAACAGCTTCGATTTGAAGCATAAAAAATGGGACAGACTAACTGCATTTATTCGATTGTAAACCGCTGTCTATAATGTTTTCATCATTTTCTGCGGCTTTTAATCAAGGTCGCCTTTCATTATTTTGAACTTTTATAAAGATCTAGATTGTTGTGGTCTAAGACTGCAAACATGAAGGGTTACATTACGATTTTAGGAAAAATTTGATGGCCCCAAAGAGAGGAACTCGTGCGATTAAGAGACTAGGTTGCTGATCCAGCAGGCCTAATGTGTCCCGAACTTGGTGATCAAATAAACTCGATATTGATCTGCAAATTTGCATGATTCAAAAATCGTCTTCATTTACGCCGTTTGTACAACGGAAAAGCGTATTTTTGGTTGAGGGATGCTGGAACAGGCCTTGTCAAGGATATTTTATGGACCTTGCTTAGGACGCTCTGGCAATTTTAAGATGTCGAGAGGCAATCCACGTTAACCTAATACAGTTGGAAGGCACATTAACAAAAAACTCGTGCTACAGCTGATGGATCCTGGAGCGAGCTCATTGGCGTTTTGTGGCAATTTTTGCGATACGTCAACACGTAACAGGTTGTAAGCAAGGTTTTGAGAAGACACATCCATTGTTGTGTCAAAGGCGTGTTTTCGATGTTGGGCAGGGAAAAATAGGCGTATTTGTCATAGAAAGGCTTATTTGTGAGGGAAAAATGTGGGCTAAACAACCTCAACGTGTTTGTAGGTGCCAAGGAGAAGCGTCTATTTCATGGGGCGTTTTCATCATTTTTCCCCTTCGAAGGCCCATGTCTCTAGCCCATTCCGACCCGGGAAGGCCCCAAATCGTGCAGAGTTTTGCAAGGCTAGAAATGGCCAGGCGATTGAGCTAGAGAGCTATCCAAACCATCACGGATTCAGCAAGTCTTGTAGCCAAAATCGAAAAAATCTTTTTCCGTTTTCGGTGTGGGGATTTCTGGAGGTGACGTCGCAAAGCAGGCATGCTTTGGAAATTGTAGCCACTTTTGGCCGGCTCTGGGCCCCAACCCATTGACCCACTCTTTTGGATCAAAGTTTTGTTGAAAACTAGGTCAAAATCCGCGTCTATAGAGGCCTTGATTGAAGGCGAGTTATTGCCTGCTATGAAATGCCCCTAAGATTGACTTTTGAGGGAGCAAAATTTTGGTCAGTTATTGTTTTATGAGACATATTTTTCGTTCCCGATATGCTAGAAAGTCAATCAATAGCCTAAAGACACGTATTTTAACCTAGATTTCAACTAAAGTTTGCATCCAAAAATGGCCCATTGGGACGGCACCCAGGCCAGACGAAGATGGCCAAATTAACACAAAAACACCTCTACTTGTGACGTGGCCCCCAGAAAAGCTCAAACCTAAAACGAAAAATTGTTTTGTTTCGATACGAAAACAAGACTTGCTGAATCGTAGAGGGTTTAAACAGTTCTCTAGCTCAATAGCCTGGCGAGTTACAGGATTGCAAAGCTCTGCAAGAAAAGTGGCACACACGGGACTGAAAGGGCTAGTTCCATATAATGAAAAAATCTGAAACTCGCAGAACATGTTGACATTAAGGTTTTCCACAAACTGCCAATTTGAGTAAAAGTAACGAGAAAAAAGTCATGGCGATATAACATATTGTCAGAAATTCCGCAAAAATTGACAATGCTTTCTTCAAAAACAGTTTTTTCAGGATTTTACGCCTTCTTTCGAATGCTATGCTTTGAAAATGCCTTTGGCAAATATTTTAGCGTGAAAATTGCAAAATACTATTTTTCAAATTTTGAAAAATGCATCATTCGCCTTAAGGTTGTTCCATGCAAAACAATGACAGTGACTTTTTTAGTGCTTGTGGTTGGTTGTGGCCTTTGGAAGGAGTCCAAGCCAAACAAACTGCTTCGAAAGTGGTGACAGGTAGGCGTGAAGCTTATTTTTTGGAAATAACCTAAAATTACCAAATATTGCTTGCAAATCAACAAATATATTGCATTTTTCTCACAAATTTCAAATGCAAACATAACTTTTCTGGGGTTTATCAAAATGATCGCTCAAAAACCTTTATTACAATGCCTTGTCGATCTTGCTAATAGTGGTTCCCGAGTTGTGGCAAAAACCGCGACAAAAAGTCGATATATTTGCTTCTGCGGTAGTTAAAAGGCAGAATGACGTGTTCACATCTCCGACACTTTTCCTTTTACACTCAATTTTCGTTAATACTACACTTGACTAGCATTACGTCCACACTGCAAATCTTTTTAGTTAGAAGAGAAGTTCTCACCCTACTTGCAACTGAATTACAATGTCTATGTTAGCAACAATGATCAAACACAAACACATGCTTTGCAGTCGCAGAAAGCCAAGCCTAGAGGTTTGTTATTGTAACGTTATAAATCGTAAAAAGATATTATTACCCAACAACAGTTGCATTTTGATCTGCACTGCAATGATGAGTGACTTACTATGGCTTTGCAGCTAATACACTGAATTTATAATTTTCTGAAATGTCTGGCACACACAAAGTGTTCGCGGGCAGCACAAAAACTGTCTGCTGGCCGCATGCGGCCCTCATGCCAATGTTTGGACCACACTGATCAAGATGACGCTCAGCTCTTTCAGCACACGTTTTGCTGCACCCTCGCCACAGTAGGGATCATGATGGCAGAATGCAGTTATTACGGTGTAAGCACAGTGTCGTAAAAAGGGAAATCCTTGGGGGCTCTGGGCCAGGAACGTGGGAACAGCGCTTGGCAAGGGGGTCTTTGACAGACTTATGGGAAGTGCAAACTTATAAAATAAAAAAGTTGTTACCAATAGTGCTAGTTTTTTTTTCAGCAACGATGTAGCCCTCAAAACACTGTACCAGAAGTTATAGAAAACCGTTCTAAAATTTGTCACTACGGGAATAGCTGCAATAGAAACCTGTCAATGCGATCCTGATAAAACATGAAATTGCTTACAATATTTTCACGAAAACGCACGTCCGCCCCCGTTGCTTCCCTTGTGAATGGGCTGCTGTAGAGCCTGATTGACCGTTGGGTAAAGTGGGCAAATGCCCGGGGCCTTGCGCTTGAATATCAAAACAATCCTCTAGTGGTTCTTTATGTTTTGTAGCTGTTCACCACGCGTAAAAATTGAAGAGCTTTTTGATTGCTGCGTTTAGTATGTAAGTTGAGTTAAATGACAACTTTCTGACAACTTCCTCAAAGTCACGCATTTTGAGTGACTTAAAGGAATTGAACTAAGCAGCACCAAGGTTTACGACCCAAGAATTAGATCAACATCAGCGTATCCATGGGCGTCTGCAGAAAGTTTTCAAGGTGGGAGAAACGTCGATAATTTGTTTATCCTTTTCCGGTTGCTGACGATGCAGTCAATGAACATTCACAAAAATACTTTCCCCTTCAACTCCATTAGTCTGTGCAAGCTGGTAGAACCTCACACCTACATCTTTTTCTGGAATATTTTTTGTTCTTTGGCTGTCAGAAATGGTTTTCATTTCATCTGTTTCATATCCATTTTTCGAGCACATTCTACAACAAATAAACGCAGATCTGGGTGGAAAACCCCCCCAGTGGGAGCCTATGTCTCATGCAGAAAAAGGCTGTATCCGCAACTTTAGGTGAACTTTAGAGGATGTGAAGTAGAGCTACGTTTTGAGGTGGAGCTGAATTATTCCTGTAGTATTATTACGCAACATATACCAACGATAGAATAATTCGTTATCAAGTTTCGTAACTTAACTCTGCATGCAAAGGAGCGCACACATCAGCGAGTTGAAGTCTCATTGCAGCTTTCAACAAATCAATATCATGCAAACAGTCTACATGGTCACTCTCAATCATCGCTGAAGTGTAGGCTGCCAAATCATATCAATTTTGATATTTTGATTGATGCCTCTGTAAAGTTAAAACGAGGGCATGTGAAGCGTTACGCAGTTGCACGGTCACGACTTAGACTGGGGCCTCGTGCGCATTTAATCTGGCCCTGACAGGAGGCAATGCCCTTGTTGCGGCGTCCCTGCTACGGACCTCGGGCGACACTTTCTGGTGGGAAGATTTTTGGTTAAAAATTAGTTTTTGTATATAAATATTGATAAGTACCTTAGTAACTACCTAGTTATACTGTACACAGAGAGTCAAATCTAGGAACATCATTAAGCTGAAACACTATATGCATAATGGATTGAGCATTTACGAAAGTAAGCACTGTAAGACTACAATTCTCACCTACCACGCTTATCTTACATTACATACAATCGTCCAGTAGTGAGAAAAACAACATTATTACGTCAGAAATCGCAACATTCACATTATAATTACAGAATTACAACAAAACTTGCAAAAGTATATCACGATATGTTATAGATTCAATAACATATCGATAAAGAATAAAAGTGTGTTGCAAGAAAATTTTAACCTAACGATAAATTTTGAGCTAATGATAAATTTTGACTTATTTTGAAATAATAAATTGCGATTCCATCATCGTATGAGCGTGACATTTAGTTTGTGGACGTTTCATTAGCTTCAGGAAAGGCAGAAAAATGTTGAATTTATTGACTTTTGGTTGCCATACTCATCACACAAACGCAATATAGAACATTTTCTTTTCCATTGCCAACGTACAGACGGGTGGAATAGAATTTCCTGTGTCGAATTCACGCCGTGTTCTTTGAAACAGGCAGGTGTGCAGGCTTCCAGATTTGATGTAATTGATAATTTTGTCTCGCATAATCCAGCACAATTTTCAGAAAAGTAGGCCAAGTTCTGTTGGCAAGTGCATATCTGTGTATGACACAGGTGTGCATCTTTTGTTTTAGAAGGCAGTTCGTGAACTTTATTTAAAACCGGAAAGTGATTCCACCATTGCAGGAGCTCTATCAGTATCAACCCCACAAACACATTTCCACTGCAACTCTGCAGGATCAAAAAAGTTCTTACTTCTCCAGAACACCTGCACTTGTTGCAGTTTGCAGTCCCTCACAAAAACAGGAGCTCCTCTTAAATGTCTCCTGAATGATTAAATCTCATGAAAACAAGCTACTGAGCACACGAAGTAACAGTTGTTGACTCATCCACTTGGAAAGAAAATATTGGAGGTGTTTTCATTTTATTTATTGCCTGGTCTTTACATCTTCCAACATATCTGAAATGCCCCTCTGAATAGTATCACTTGAAGAGATATTCGTTTCTTTTGGTCCTTATCGTGTTGCCAAAAAAATTTTCTCGCTCGTTTGTCAGTGGACAAGAAATGCAGTGGGCTGTGCTAGTCCCAAGCCAAACAAATTCAAAAAAGCTATCGAAGTTTTTGCAACACTTAAAGAATGATCATTACCCATTCGAAACAAGTTACAGCAAAAACAATACAGTCACACTACAATTTTGAGTAATTACCAACATCTCAATTCTATCCCCATTGTAAAGTGTTTTGTAAGAACCACGTCTTTAGAAAGATTTCTTCGCTATTTCATCTTGCTATCACCACCTGGTGGTGCTGCAAAAGGACCTTTTTTATACTTCTCTGGCCCTACTTTGACTGATTCAACTCTCAACTATGTTCTATCACTATCGCATCAGGGTGAAAGATTTGAAGGATGGCCTTCTGCTTTTGTGCCTCAGTTGCTGCGTTGTATCGTCTGTTTGCTTTATTTCGGCTGTATAGCGAACCGCCTGATATGCTGTAGGTTGTACGACATGAAAGAGAAGACAGGGGTAAAATTGAAACGCAAGAACAATATAGAAGGAAATAGGTTTACCGATTTGCAAAATATGATATTTCTTGTCTCTTCCCTTGTGCTAGTTGCAGAAGAGCAAATGACGGTGCTAGGTCGGTTGGGCGTTCATTTCTGTATAACTTTCTGAGTCGAGGTAAATTTGCGTCTTTTAGCGCGACTTTTTTGTGGCAGTTGCTGCATACATTTAATATGGTATTAAAAATGTGCCCCCCACCTTGTAATTTTGGGCCCCTGCTGCGAAATCCTGGCGAAGGGCCTGACTGTAATAAATGTTACTGCGATCAGGTGGTTGCAATTGAGCTGATTTGGACGACATAAGACTAAACTATTGATACACGATTCTTTCGATTACTGGGTGCCCAGCGTTGCAAAGGAGCGCTCACCATTTTCTCAGCAAAACCTGCGTATATTGACGCCCTACTAAGATAAACAGCCTTTTGGTCATCTGTTAAAACATTCTCCACCATATAAGCAAAAGTATTGACCATGTAAGCAACTTCCCTTTCCTATCAAAGCAAAACACTACAGCTTCAACTACTGTATAGACCTTTCGAAATCACTGCTGGAACCAGTTTATAATAATCAGTTGCAACTGTAGTGACTGGATCAGTGTTTTTCATACTGGTTCATCGGCTCCCTTGGGGTCACGGAGCGGTTCTCTGGGGGCCACGAGCACAGACCTTCTACAGGTAGCTTTGCCGTGATATTGCATAATTCAAGTGTCAAGATATACTACGTTTTCGCCAGTTAAACTTAGAAGGGGGCCACGGCTCTTAAAAGTTTGAGAATAGCTTGGTTGGACCTTGACCAACGAACGATGTTGCAGCTTGCTAGAGTAAGCGCGCTTCGAATAGATTCCTCAAAAAGCGGCCATTGTTAAGCAATGATATTGAGAGATAAGTAGCGGTTGCGTAGCGAGCCCAAAACATGGGACGGGGGCAAAATGTTTGATTTTTTGCGAATAACACTATTTTGTTTAGAAACACGCCTCTCAAAGCACAATAACTATTTTCTAAAAAATTAAGGGGGATATCCTCGGTTTGTTTTGAAACTAAAAATGTGTTGAAAGGTCTGAAACATAATGATAATTTCCTTGTAGTGCTAGATTTAAAGTTTGTAAATAGCTCATTATGCCAGTAAGACACATGAGATCTTGTATCCGCCCACCACCTTCCCGTTGAGGACAAAGTTTGCTTCTTTCATTAACAAACCTAGTAATCGCCTCCATAAGTTCAACAAATCTGTCCAAACCGTTGCTCGTGGACAACCATTTTACAATACAGTAAAATGAGACATCGCTAGGTTTATCCTCAAGTTTCAAGTCTTCAATAAAATTTCTGAAATGTGGGTCGGTTTCGCAGTATTACTTCATGTTGCAGTTAGGTGCTCATGGTAAATTATGCAGTGAACAGAAAGAAAATATTTGAAGTGTTATCATTTTTCATACGTCTGTTTAGATCTGCCTTATTTCCAACCATCGCGTGTGCTCCCTCTGTTGCAACACTGACAAGTGTACAGTATTTAGTGAAACGTCAGCATCCGTTAGAATAGTGTCAAGAGCATGTTTAATATCTACACCACGCGCTGATTCTTTAAATGCGATTATATCCAACAGTTTTTCATTTACAATCAGATCAAAATTTGCATAACGAACATATACAACCGGTTGCGGCTGGTCTTGCAGAACAGTTGACATCTAAAACCAAACATAATGCAGTGAAAGTTTTAAATCATTTTGAAGCTTGTTTTCAACATTAGCGTGATACAAGATACTCGTCTTTCTACCCTGTGTCGTGAAGTTTGTGTTTGAGATATTAGCCGTTGAAGTTTCGTGTTTTTAGTAGCTAACACTGCAATAACCTCAGGTACGTTCTGCTCCACAAACTCGCCAGCTGAACAAGGATGTTTAGACCGGGCGATATTCCAAGATATAGCGAAACTGGCTTTAGCAATTGTGTCAGCTTCCTTAATAAAAGTTCGCAACAGTGTCTGTTGTGAATTTAGTGAAAATCTCCGTCAGCACCTCCTTACGTCCGACTGGTAAGGGAAAGTAGTGGCAAAGAGTTTGTGTTTGCTTCATGATAGTGCTTCAGGATGATGGTTTTGCAATGTTTGAGTGAAGCAAGGCAGATAAGACACACAGGTTTGCCTCCATTATCAGTGAATGCAAACTTCCCTACCCATTCTGGTTGAAAAGTTCTATTTTCATGTTCATACTTTCTCTTTTTGCAATGTTTTAATAAAGATATTCTTGTTAAACTTAAAATCTCAAACACTAAAGCTCAGCAGCGATTGTTATGGAACTGAAATATGCACAGACTACAAAGTAACGGAAACAGGCATTGTCAACCACGCGGTTTAACTGCTGAAACATGCTTGAAATTCTTTGATCTTTGTAAGAATACCAGGCCTACGATGAGTCAGTTTTTGCTATTTAAATATCAATGACATATTGAGATTTTCCTCATTCAAACTTCAAATCACTTTCTTTTTACTGCAACGTGAAACGAGAAAATCAAACATATGCAGCCCAACTCCAGATTATACCAACCGATACGATTTGGTACCATCGTTACACCGTCACATATTTCAATTCCGCTTCTGTAAAATCATACGTTTGGTACCATCATACGTTTGAAAGACTTACAAAAGTAATACTTATCCGGCACGCAAGCTACCACAGTGGTACTATTTTGCAATATTTCTACCATTTGCAATATAAAGAAATATTAAAAACAAGAATGCATGAGCCGCACCTGACTCGATAGACGTACCTTGGCCACCCCTGCGTCGTGTGAGATAAGGCAATTGAAGAAACTGGTGAAACAAGGGTTGCGACCAATTGTTTAAATTTCGACGTTTCCCTAGGATCACAAATTAAAAACAAATTTCAATGGGCTCTGGGGTGAGATTTGAGATCCCTTGTAGTGAGATTTGAGATCCCTTGCAGATCAAGATTGCACAAGATTGTCTAGCTTAATTACAAATGCACCCTACAATTAGTGAGAGATATCATTAACGGAGTATGTTACCAGCGTTACGAAAGACGTCGTGAGAAACAAAAAGGTGTCCAAATGTTAATGTTTGCGCTGCAGAAGAAATTATGACAGAGGAACAATAATTAAATCAGTATTCGATCATCGTTTCAGTTGAAGCAAGCACACTCATATTATTGTTTGTAACACAAATTATCTGAATTTTATTGTGCAAATACTTTTTCTTGTTGTACAATCTGGGCTCATTTGAACTCACTAAATGGGAACCCTGCATGTGACTCTTGAACACAGATATCTTGGCAGGTAACGCAGTGAGACAGTGACACTGCTGAAAGAGTATAAGCCACATGTACTTTTATAATGTGTGAAAAGAAGCATGAAAAAATCTGTTACAGTGCTTACACAAGTTTTTAATTATCCATTGTAAGTATGAGACTGTGATCAAGGTCTGGAGTGAATGGTTTAATCAAACGACTGTTATGCAGGTTGTTTTCACAGAGCATAAAAACAGTGGCTTGTTAGAATACATGTTGGAAGACTTGTGGGAATCCATCTTTGTAGTTACTGATCTTAGTAAAGCACTATAAGTGCAAAACTATATTTTCTGTGGCTTGTAGCAGTTTGGGAGCGTGTTCAAATTTATTTCTTCAACGCTGATATTGTTCTAACCCTCTGTTATATTTAGGCTGTTTATGAACGAAAAAGCATTTCTAATAGCCGCAGAATAGAAGACATTACAGCCAAAAGTTTGTGAAATGCGTTTCAACCAACACAGACTAATAGGTAGAAAGGGTTAAGCGTCTGTGAACATCAACTTGCTTTGCATTGTCAGCAACATGAACGGGTAAGCAAATCTTCGACGTTGCCCCTTCTTCAGATATTTCTGCTGACACCCAAGCATCTCAACGTCTCCGGTTGCAACTGCCATGTAGTTCAGAGCAAACGCAATAGTTTGCTGTAAACCATTCAGTTTTTTCAGTGTTGTTCAATATTTAGCTTGGAAAGAGCTAACAAAACTATTTTGATCTCTCTAATCGGACTGCCGAAAAAGCTGTGGCTTGAATCCCCGTTTAATGTCATCTTAAGCTTGTGAAAAGGTTAGGTAATGTTGCGTGATGATTACGCCACAGTAAGAACCATCAGTTACAACGAAACCAAAGCAACTATGTTCTTATATTGTATGCACAAAATTTTTAATATACTAGAGTTATTTAAATTGAATTGTATGTTGCAAAATTCATTCGATAATGGTGAACAACCTACCAACTTTTTATATACTTTTCCGATATTGCATCAGTTCTGAAACATCAAACAACGTTTGCATGTTTGCAACGATATCATTCACCGAGATGGAAAAGCTCTCTTGAGTTAGCTTTCTTTGAAGTATAATGGTACGAAAATTTCGTCTGATATCCTGAAAATTTCATATCACTTTCAACAAACAATAGAAAAAGCTCTTGTTACCTTGCAAAATATCATGTTGATTATTGTTTCATATGCTTGTCACTTATCTGTAATAATGTTTTAATGGCTCTTATTACCCTAATTTTTTTACCTCTACAATTGCTCACCTGTAAACTGTCACAAATTGTCACATGCTCAGCTGTACTGTACATATGAAAGCTTTCACTCGCTGTTTTTCCTATAATTTTGTTTGCCTATTTTATATGTTATTGATTCGATGCAATTCGTTAATTTGTTTTACTACATTTAGAACGTCTCAATTAGAAGATTGATTTAGGCTACCAACGCGGCTGGCCGTGCATTTGACCCATATGGTTTTTAGACAATCCTGATGTAAGAACACAATCATCACTTTGCTCAAACTTATGTTTTTGATATTTCCATATTTTCATCATCACGCAGTAAATTTCTGCTGTGTGGCGTTTTTCTTTACTGTATCTGTGTTGCTTTGTGGTTTTAATCACAAAATGCACGAACGAAGCATCATCATTTGGCAAAAACTAAAAGTTTTTTTCAATCTAACACATAGCTCTTCATTTGAGTACCGTTTACTTTCAGGTCTGTTGCAACTTCTCCACGTGTGAAATCGCTGCAGGTTCGCCGTCGCCTAACTGGACCTGGGCAAAAATCAATTCTACGACATGCAACACGATCACTCTTGATGTCCAGCCATGTGTCGAGGGCGGAGGTCATGCAGCGATGATTCGCTACGCTTGGTCGCTCCAGCCTTGCTGCTTCAAGAAGTGCTCTGTTTATAACCCGGCTGGCTTGCCTGCTCCTCCATTTATAATCTCTGTTGATTATGAATAACCGACTCGATTTAAATGAGTTTACACGGGCCTCGAAAGGATTTTGTCAGCGAGAAACCTATTGCTACTAAAAGTATGATAACAACCTTGAATATTCAGAAATGTCGCACGTTTGTTGTAGGTTCGTTGCTATCCGGTCTCTGCTTCGTATTTTTTCTGCTATCCGGTCTCTGCTTCGTATCATCTCTTCCAGAAAACATTTTATCACAATTGAGAATTAGTTACTTTTGATTTCAATGAATTTCTGATAATGTGATAAATTATTTTTAATTTTGGTCAACGGGAACGTGAAATAAACGGCTTGCATCGAAATGTGCGTTTTTCTGATGAGACAGTTTTGCTAATGTTTCGAGCGTCAACATCATGAGTGAATGACAGTTGATAACAGAGTAAAATCATGTGCTTCCCATTATCCCTCAGAATCCTGTTCAGTAAAAGGTTTATTTTTGTTGCATAATTTTAATTTGAATAAGACCACAAATATGCTTTTGGCATTAGCACTGTGGTATCAATTTTAGCGATAGACAAAGAATAAAAAGAGTACTGCTAAGGAAAGTTGCGTTTTTTTTTGATAAAGAAAAACAAAATATGCAATTTCCAGGGTTACCACGCGGATTTGAAAGTATTGAATTATAAAATCTGTTTTCAAGACCATGAAAAAATAATGAATTTTGCCACAATGTGCATGTAGTGTTAAGAAAGTAGGGAAATTCTGAATTGAATAACTTGTTCATTAACAATTTCTCTTTGCCACCAATGACAGTTTAGGAGATGCTTTTTTCATTGTGTTCCATGAATCAAATTTTGAAACATGAGGCAAAGTGATGTTATTAAGTTATTTTTATGTAAGTATTGAAAAAGTATGAAACAATTTTTAAATGTGTGAGATCTCTGAAATGCATTCATTTTAAACCAGCTAATGTTTAGGCTAATACATCATAAAAAGACACTATGCACACAAACAAGAACATCCATTAAAGATGGATTTGGCTCTAGATCGAGACGTCATTTTGTTCACAAGCATTGATACTTTGCATTTACATTTGCACTCTCTGGGCTAGGTCGATTTCACAGTCATTGTTTACTCGTAATGTAATGGCATTCCCCAACACACGCACGCAGATGGAGTTTCAAAGCATCGTTAGTACTCGGGATTCACTGAAAGGGGCTTCTTGAGTTTATTTCTGTCCTTCCGAACAAGAACCGCCACGTTCAATGACAAACCTTTCATGATAGTGCAATGTGTCATGTTGACCGGTGTGGTTCTGGTTGTCATGATCACTAGGCCCTTAAATAATATCGTTCGATATTTGTCGCGTTGATACTTACGTCGGGTGTGCCAGACCCGGTTTTCAAATATGAAAAATACACTTCCTTCAATTGCAGTTTATCACAAAAAATACACTGAAAATACAAGTCTAACTGAGAGTTTGAGCACTAACAAAGTTACTTCATTCTAATGTCATACGATTTTTGATGAAAAGTAAGAAGACCAAATATAGCGTTAGGTGTCATATAGGCCTGAACTGTATTACTCAAAAAAAATTATGGTCGTGAAGAGCTTATCCTTTTCTATACTACTAACAAGACCGTAGAAGCATGCGCTGAGTGAGTTTCAGCTTTTTACAGCCACCTGGCGCAAAAACCCCTCTGACGACAACGTCGAGTCAGCGTGATTTCGTCACCTCACACTAACGTCGGGTCTGCTGGACCCCAAACCACTACCTTTGCAAAATCTATCAAAATCTTGGACGACCGTACGCGCACCTTCTAACTGGTCACACAAAAAATGAACCTACTGTAACGTCGAATGCGCGCCAATGTGCCCTTACGTAGATATCATGTGGTCACCTCTTTCGACCCAGGTCTGCCAGAGCCACGATGGTATTCCCGGGCTAGGAAATCAGCTCTAGAAATGAGTTCCATATGTTACCTAGGCAGAAGTTCACGAATGCTGATATTGTGTCGCATCCAGTCAAGGCGTGAAAAAATCGGAGGGCACGTGATTTCTGTGGATCTACGGAGACAGTTATTTCAACACATTGTACTAATCAGGGATAGCGGGCAGAAGACGTCCTCATGTTAGAATATTTGACGCTCCTGATTTCCAATGTCTACAAAAGGCCGCAGGACACAACGTATTGGATGCAGAGACTCAGACTTATGAGCTGGCTCCTCTTATGTATCTCACCGTGTAACACCAAATCAATACAAAGCGGCAAAGCAGTGATGGAGTCTCCCGAGACTTCGGGAACAGCTTGCTATGTTGTTCGGCACACATAGCATCCTGACTAACACAAAATTGACACAGGTATTTCCTGAGATTCAAGTAAGTCGAATAGCTGAATGTTCTTGTGTCTTTCCGTGTTTCAGATTGTTGAGTTCGCGTTGCAATCTCAACATGAAACATTTTCAGACTTCGGAATACAACCAAGAAGTGACTTCAATGACTGATATGAAGCGGAACTTTCCCGGTCTTGCTCCGCTTGCATTGTGATTCCAACTGATAATTTAAGCAATCGAGGAAGTTATTAACGACGTAATATTATCTGCGCCTTTTACCGCTTTGACCAAAGAAGCGCTTCCCTCGTCGTTGCAGATCGAGGCATTTTATGTTTCGACTTTTCTTAGGTACTTTCCACTGGTACTGTCCCCTTGGACTTCGCTGCTTTCTTGTAGTGGCACTCGCGTGGCCACTACAGAGAGAACGAGTCAAGAAGAAGACGATGAGGTTTAATGCCATTCATTGTGGACAAGTGTGAATTGAAAGAACACTGAGGAAACTAAAGCTGTACAGTGAAATGGACCTTCAGCAGGAAGTATGAAGCTGTAACAGAAGGAAGAATAACACACTCAGCTCATCCGGAGTGGATATTGTAAACTGTTTCCATTCAAATATAGTGAACATCTATGTTGTAAGTGATTCTTGAATTGTATTAAGGATGAGAGCGACCCACAACATTGTAGAAATAATTTACTTTAGTCAGACACCATGGTTTGATCATAATATTTGCGATTAAAACAGATAAAAAGGATTTGCATTAATACACGACGTTTGTTTCGGACTTAACTAACCTGCATGACCACTAGATGAATTAATCTAAACCGAGGCATGACCACTGGATGGCTGAGGCTAGTGCGAGCACGAAGTCTGACGCAGCAATGACATGATATAACCAACCAATAGGAAACACGAAAAATAGGGTACCAGATCGACGGGCGATGGCTGGGTAGTTCATTCGAGTCAGTCTCAGGGTTGCCAATTTGGCTTTTTTGAAGCCAGATTTTGAAAGCATGGCTGTTTTAAACGTGTTTGGCTTTTTTTCAAAACGCAAAAAAGCCAGAGAAATCTGGATTTTTTCTGTCTTTTTTGAGGTGTTTGGCTTTGATTCAAAAATTAAAAAAGGCCAGGCGAAATCTGTCTTTTTTCTTGATTTGTTTCAGAACAATACTTCACGAATTTGTTCGTGAAGGCAATGTGTCCCACAAACTGGCTTTGTGATGTAACAATTGACCTACCTAACAGTGGTAGTTTCCTCTTCTGTAGTTGCCGGTCTAAAGTGTTGTAGTGGCTGCATTTCGTGATGTCCTGTCCCGGGCACAGCGCATTAAGTGCAATGGTGGCAAGCCAGGTGTTTTATATTCAGGTCTGAGTTTTTCATGATTTGCTACGTTTTTCTTCTTAAAATCTGGGGTTTTCAAGATTTCTCTACGTTGCGCCAGCGGTGATTTCGGATATAGTATAAAATTTTACTTGTAGTCTCCGTCTTTCTTTATCTTGTTTTATGAACCCATTCTAAATGTCTTAGTCTTCAACGTAGCTGATCTACAAGCAACTGATAGCCTTCCGTATAAACTGTAAATATTAACAAGGTGCAGTAAGTTCAACTTCAAGTGACAATGATGCTAATGAATCAAATCCGAAGAAAAATATTTAAGTGTGACATACCTAGAATTTTGAGGTAGGCTTAGGCTAGAGTGATTGAAAGATTCAGATTTCAAATAATTGTCACAGCAGGACAGTAGGAATGAAGATTATATTCAGGGTTCATTCTAATTGGCAACTGCTGCTAGTAGATAACCCTAAAATATGTAAACAACACAGCAAGATTATGTGACAGCGACATATAGGCTAGATTCAGACACTCAGAAAAGTTCATTAGTGCATTGGCAAAAGCTGCAGGTTTTTAACCTACGTGTTTTGCATAACTGCTAATTGGCCTTACCTGTGATTCGGTCAAGCTTTTTAGTTTTGATTTGTTACGAAGTTTGTTTTGCTCGCATTTCTTGAGAGTAGATCTGGCTTTTTTGTGACTAGAGCAAGCGTGTTTTGCTTTTTTCGTGACTATCTCTAGCTTGTTTTGGCTTTTTTGTGACTAAGTCTGGCCTACTTTAAAGAAAGCTAACTCAGAGAACTTTTCCCTCTAGTTAAATGATATCCTTGCAAGATTTTTTGGCTTTTTTGTGACTAAGCAGCAGCAAGATTCCCACTGGGGTCTTGACCAATGGAATTACAACCTTATGGTTTGTTTTATCCCTGATGGTCTCTGCGGGTCACTCTCTCCTTCATGAAAGAAACCTTGAACACCTGTTAAAACCCCCTGTTTATGTTTATGTTGATGACAGATCTTGAACTGTTTAAAGTTTGTTGCAGGAAGTTATATCGAGGCCTACAAATGTACTACAAGTATATAAATCTGTGCGTTTCCTTTGTCCTTAATGCCCCATACAAGGGCTGCAGACTCATCTGACATGGCCCAAACGTTGACCAAATTGAAACATGAAAGGCAAATAATCTCCAAAAAGATGTTTTCAGTAAATGCTCATGGCCATGGGCGTAGGCAGGGGGGGCTTTGGCTTCCCATTGGATTTTGAAATTATTGGCAAGAAAAGGTTGTTTTTTCATTTTTGAGAGGTAAAAAACAAATTTCACCACTTTTAGCCCACGCCTGGAAAAATTTTTGGGAGAATCCCCTACTGCCCCACCCCGTGAAAAAAATCTTACCGACACCCATGGCCATGCCACGACGGAAGTGAGAACCTCCTTCTCTGTCTACGCTTGATATGGTGTTTCAGTGCAGCATTGAACGTATAAAAGGGGCCATGATCGAGTGATTGTGGTACATATCACCAAAGTGTGATACTTTTGCACTTACCCAAAATAGTTCATTTGATACACGGTGGAACAACCGTGTCATGGCCTGCAGTTCCCAGTTGCGCACTGGCTGCACTGTTTCCACTCAAATGAACTAAAGGTATTTTGTGCAATGTCCAGTCTTCACAACTCTCGACAAGTTGTAGTTGCGAGGACTTCATTTCTACGGTGAATAAAATACGCTTATCTCTTATCTTGGACTCGCCATGTTAATAATCACCATAGCCCCTTGACATTTTGAGTAACAATACATAAGACACTAGTGGCGTACGCAGAGAGCTTTCATGGGTGGGGTTCCATTCAGTGGCATAGGAAGCAGTATGTGAAAACAATTAATCTCTTTTGCGCAGGTAATAAAGGTTTTGTAAATTTTCAAGCTCAAGGGGGACTTTAACCCCAACCCCCCAACCCTTGCGTACGACCTTGCAAGACAAGACCTACTAAAATGAAAATAAAACATCCCTATTGTAGGTTGATATCCCACCATTTCTCTGGGCATTTAATAGTTAATATCTCACTACAAAACATATAAAAAGATTAAGTGTTGCAAATAATTTCTGCTCAGAATATTTATCTATATATTTAAATCTAAGCGATGAGCACTGCCAGATTACTACCAGTAGTTTTGTTCTGGATTGTTGTCACAAAGTAACTCTTTTTGATTTCTGCGTAGACAAGTGTGGTGACGGAAATAACTGAGAAGTGAAAAGTTGAATGGGAGTGCAGCAGTGTTTCTTGCCAGCAACGCTGCTCTCCAGTATTAAGGAAAACCCCATCGCTTAGTCAGAAAAGATGTTAGTTTGTTTTAATTAAAATAGAGGTATAATAGCTCTTGGTAGTATTACCGTCGGTAGTGAGCGGTGAAAAGTCTGTTTATTTTACTTGGTAATTGGTTTTGTGATCGTATTGATAAACATTTTAATACAAGCATGCTGATGGTCTGTTTAGGAAAACACCTTTCTAGCATGCAGTAATTTGCATTAACCTCATCATAATTACTCATAGTTCATAAAAAGTTAATCTGTTGCTAGACGTCTTGTCCTTGTGTGCATAAACTAATAATCAGACACGCTGCTGTTAGATGGAGCTACGCTGGTATGCATCAAAGAGGGACGCGTGAATTAGGTACTATGATATCACAGATATGCATTTCGGCATGAGCAACCACTCCAAAGAAGTAAACAAAAGTTGATTCAACCCAATTCGAACTGATACAGGTTTACCTTCGGTGTTTTGAAAAATGGGCCTCACGCAACATAAAAGATATTCAAAAAACGCAAATAGATTTGGTGTTGCTTTCCATGTCGGCTATGAACTTTTGTTAAGATTATAGAAAAAAGATGCCCGAGAAACTTAAATCTAGACACTAGTTAGCTTGTATCACAGAGTAAAATGACGATTTGTAGTATTTATGTTGTGGATCACTGAATTAATTAAGGGGTGAAAATGTTTTCTAAATATTACTCAGTTATGGCAATTCTTGACTGGCCCTTTTGGGCTGCAGCCAGAGCAGCAGTAGAGTAACTAAGGCAGAGTATGCATGTATGAATTGACCGCACAATAGCTCATCAAATTTATGCAACTGTTTTTCCAAGTTTTAAAACGTTTAGTGATTGGCCAGATTATTTACAATTTGATAATGAAAAATAAGCGAAATACCTTGGGCAGTACTAGATTTTTAAATAAATGCTTTGGTCTATGCATCCTCAATACAGAATTAAAAAGCAGCAACTAATAAAATACCATCACATACCAAAGTAATGCATGTAGAGATTGAAGTGTAAATATAATTTCAGTATAGAAACTCACTGCTGCCGCTCAGCATTCAGTTTCGAGAATTGTCCAAGTGCAACTGACGCATAAAACAATCAGACACGTTTTTGTCGCTGTAGAGTTAACTCCTTAATTTTGACGAGCTCTGCAAACAAATCTCGACAACTGAGAGATTCAATAATGTGTGAAATAAGTACTGACTATATGATATTGTATTAGGCCTTGTGTAACAAGTATGGTTACACGTAATGAGTCGTTCTTCCAGAATAGCCTCTATAACGACACAACCTGTATCTAAACTCCTCGCCGTTTAACTGAAAACCATGGTTAGCACATTGAAAGGAGTAAAAAATACCTGTGTTGGTAATTTTATTATGAGCTGAAAAATATCGGAAGGTACTATTGAACTCCAAACGAACATCGCTCGAAACGGTAGCAGAAACAAACAAGCTACTTTCTTAAAAAATAGAGACATATTAGGTTACGGACTCTCGCACCGAATATTGGCATGTCAATTGAATTTATGCAGTTTTAAGAGACGATTTTATTTGAATTACAGTACAAGTCCTAGGAGTCATTCCAAGCCGGCAATGACAAAGGAACATTTAGTATAGGGAAAAGATGACGCTGTAAATGAATTAAACGACATCACCACCACTGACTATGAAGAAACACGGATAGCATTTTAAGTTGTTGTATGAAGCATTTGAAAACGTAAACCACCTTTTGTGAAAAAGGAGTTGACCTCATCAGCTAAACTTCTTTACTATAAGATAAATCAACCACTTTTTGCATGGACTGCCTCTTTGACACTCATCTAAAAATGTGTGACAGACTTCTTTATGCGTAACAAGGTCAAAAGGTCATATGATCGATAAACATCGTTTAACAAGAACACCGCAATGAAGACATACGGGGAGCCTGTCCAAGATTCAGTGTCTCGCTAATTCACAACATGTCTTAGAAGATACCAGAAGCACCATCCTTCTTGTTTTGTTGATTTAAAAAAGAAAAAGTCCTATCCAATAATTGTGAGATTCTTGTTCTTAGCATATAACTGCTGAAAACTTTCTTTAGCATCGGTCAAGGAACTTATTAAAAGCATCATAGCAGTTTGCAGTGCGATTGTTTCTTTAAAAAAATGACAAATGTGTGATTCAATTTTGCGACACTTTACTCCGCTCTGACAAGTTCCTAATGATACCTAGGTGAGTAGTTTTTAAAATTGAGGTATAAAGATGCTGTGTGGTTCAGTGAAATGAATTGGCTGTGAAATATGTTAACGCAAAATTGATACTTCACAGCATTACTATCCTACGAGAATGCCACAGGAGTCTATTGAGTACCTCCTGCTTATGATCAGCAGTAGCGTGAGATGAAAATTAGCTTCCAGTTTCACCACCTAATTTCATTGACGGGAATCACTGAAATTTGAGGTAAATTTGTGAATGCAATTCTAATAAGAGGAAGTTGTGGTATGATTTGTGGTGAAGACACATTTGTACAAAGAAGATCCAGAAATGGTGGATGAAATAAGTTATTGTTTTTACGAAACAATAAAATACCAATAGTGTAGTGGTATGAGAGCGTAGAGACTGTGCGCATCAAAAGAGATAGTTATAAATTAGAGCAGAAAATTAAGAGTAGAAATTTGTGGTTCGCACTTGCGCTTATTAAAAAGTGCGTTGTTGTATGTCTTATTCAATTTTGAAAGGAATTACAGGGCCACCACTGAGTGTTCAAAAAGAAAAAGTAACTTTGATTTCTTTCTATAACACTTGCTCATCATATGGTGCGGTACTTTACAAAACTATGTATCAAAAACTATATTATCACCCTGCCTTAATAAATATACCAACATTGCCATTTGATATTACGTCTTGAAAAATTTGCCATGGTTAAGGTGTTGTATAAGTTGAAATAGTGGGACCTGACATTAGCCATCTTTATAGCGTTTTCTGATTGATGTTACCTGATTTCTTTGTTATCACACACTTTCAATAAACCTCTATATACCTAATAGACTCCTCGTTGCAATTTCTGGTATCTATAAGTCAGCTTTTCGATTCCTACTACTTAGAAAAAGGTCGAAACCTTGTTTTGCTTTACCTAGGTATCTTATATTTCAACATATGCACACAAAACAACATTTGTCAATTCCAATAACAGGCAGTAAATTGAAACATGGTATTAAGTTTACACGAAGCTCTGTCTTAGAACTAAAAGATCGAAGTTTTTCGAAAGATACTTCTACTGATTACCTTCTGTTAGTCTTAACCTTTAATTCTTTTCTTTCTTTCTTTTCTAGGAAAAAAAATACAGGGATTAGGTTGTGTTTGTAAAGATAAACAGATTTTTAAAGTGTTTGATATAGAAAGTGGGTGCAGAGGTTACAGAAGCGAATTTGCATATCTGATTATAACATGGAAGCATTGAAACCTGTCTATTCTTCAGAAATAACTGTAAGACCAGTGGAATTGTTTTATTATCCCGTATTCAAGATTTTCAAAGTAACCTCCTGTACATACTCCAGAACTAAAACCTCATTCGAGTGAACCATGCTACCGTTCTCAAATATCACCTGGTTTTGAGCATGAGACAGTGGATTGTTACCTCATAGTGTCACTCAAACCACTGAAAGAATCTGATGAAAAAGTTCGCTAATCAAGAATTTAATTATATAACATTTTTAAAAGAGGCACTTTTTCTTATGGAACACGCTGACAATTTAAACACAACATTCAAGTATGAAGAGACTGATTTAATCAAATCTTCCAGCAAAAAATCACATGTTAACAACCTCACATTTCAAGTTTTTTATCAATTTTCAGTGAAGTACTGCAATTTATTTCAAAATTGTATAAGTGTTTCAGTTGTCATATCTGGTATAACATTTTTCAGCATATGTCAGAATTCTTGACGATGCTTGGTTACCCTGAGGATGGTCACTGTGAAACTAGCCTATAACAAACCATGTTTTAAGCATCTGGTAGATGTTATTCATAAAAAAATAACATCACGAAGTCTTTCAACCAAAGTTTATAAAGCGAAGCCATTGCAACCGGAAACAACTGTTCTACACCTTTTCACTTCTAAATTGTCAAGAGGAGACTACTGTCCTCTGTTTCTTGGTGACTTCGTCTGATGTGCACAAAATTTTGAATTTTGGGATATCCATCAAAATAACATCAACATTTTGTACTTTTTATGTTAGAACATTCAATCCCCAATGCATTTGTCATCGGTTTCAATTCACGTACATAGTACTTAGCAAGTGTCAGCAAAATACTTATATCGCTGTTTTAACGTCAAGCTAGTCTGAGTAATTTTTTCTTGAGGCCTGTTCTCAATTATAAATAATTCAAAAAACACTACAAAATGCTATCAATTTATTCCCGAAATAATGCTACTAATCTTTTTCATGAAGGCCTCTACAGATTTTTATGTCAAGGAGTTAAACCTTGAAATGATAATAACAAGTTTCAAAACTGAGTATCCTACGAAACAATTTCGGAAAACAATAGTCAAACAATTCTATATACAGTTTATAAACACGCTATGTAAGTTTTATTCATTGGACCAAGGCATGCAAATATCGCAGTACGTTACCTTTTTGCAGGATGATTCTACTTTTAATCGCCTTGTTTGTAAAATATAAGGTTGTACCGTTTCCTACATTAATATGGAATTTTTCAAATATTCCAGATTGTTGATGTGTGGGCACAAAATCTCATGTCTTTCTTCAATATTTAAACCTGTTAATTTCAGAGGTACTTTAGATTTATGTGCCAATCGTTGTGAATTTTCAACAGGACTGGCTATTTTATCTCAGCAATCTTCCATTTTAACGGAGAGTGGAGATTTAAGAACAAAACAACTGTCGTGTTTTTCCCACACAATAGCTAAAGGATCAACAATTCGAAAAGAAAAATGACTATCATTATTTGCATAAATTTCAATTTTTAAAGGTTTCCTGTCTTCCAGTGGATCAATTTTACTGTCAATTGAGATTTGGAGTTGCGAGGAACTTGTTTTTTCTAATGATTCAGGGACAGTATTCATTAATAATTTATTAGTATCTATGTTTAGATCTGTTTGGCGTGCTTCGCAGAAAACAGTAAAAATTTTAACTACTCCCTGTTCATAAGGAGTCGAGGTATTTTGATGCAGTTCTTCCATTGTTTCGAATTCAGTCATCGATGGTTGTTTTATAATTGATTGCTGCTGTTCGTCTACATTCCGGATACACTCCAGGAACACCGGTATTTCCTCTGCAAACTAGTATTTTTCCCAAAACTTGTTGAAGTTCAGAATTGATTTTTACTCACTAAAAATTTAAATCGAATTCTCCTGCAACGGCAAGCATGAGTACATAAGGGAAAGTTTTTAAATTTAATGTAATTCAAATCAATTTACACGTTCCTTCAATACGTTCACCCATATGTTTAGGTCACTGTTTTCTAAACAAAGTATTTGAACTGAGAAACATATTCCATACTTATAGTTATCAAAAATAAAGTTTGTGGGAGTTTGTTCTACCTAATGTGAGGGATATAAAATTTTTATAAGAGGTCTCACTACCAAAATCAACACCACCGCTTTACAAAGGTAAATCAACTTCGCTGGCGTCTCTCCAATCTTTTAGCAAGAATATTTCTAAGCGTCATCAAAGAAATCCCCATACCTGATCATGCAGAAATGGCGAGTGACGAGTTCGCCAATTTCACACAACTCTAAACTTATTTCAAACTACTAAATCAAACTGATAGTTACTTTTAAAAATCGGTTGTCATTTATTGTGGAATCAATATCTGTCTCATCCTTAAGCACCCTTACAAATTTTTGTCTGAAGCTTCGTCTGTAGAGCAGACTTGGACAACTAAATAACTCTAGTTTTCTAATTTGACGATATAGATCGAATTGACGATAATTCTGACTTTGTTATAATTTACTGAACGCTTCAGTGCTCTAATGTTAGGTCTAATCTAATTTCTGATTTTACAAAAAATGGTAATTTGTCCAAAGGTATTTTTGAAGATGACACCAGAATGCACCCTCGTGCAAGGAATGTGCAACAAAATGGTTACAAGGCCATAACGCCATTGTATCACTTTAAACAAGAACAAGAAAAACTCGATCAAATTATTTCCTCATTAACAGTTGCAGTACAAGCTATGTGGCCTTATCAGTGATTATTATTACGTCAAATTGCCTCTCCACTCTCACGCAGGAGTCAAAATAGTCACTTGCGATAGTCAGTCCGCTTTGATACGTTAGGGTAGATGTCTCCAAACTACGTCCGGCGAGGGCGTTTTGTCAACAATGAAAATTTTTTTTACAGAAACCTGTCGATTTGGTAGAACGCAACATGTCCCGAAACAATCACATTACGTACAGTCCCTTCGCCACGGGGGAGCTTTGGTGGGCTTATCCCCCAAAACAAAGCTCCAAGTCACCAAATTGAAACATGAAACACAATAAATCAGTGGAGTTTTTGTCATTTTTCAGGATGTCAAGCTCCCCGCAGAAACGCAATGTCTTCATATAGAAAAGTTTCTGCCGACGGTTCTGATTACGTAAGATGTCCAGCCCTTTCAAAAGCTTATGTGGCCGTCAGACAAATGCTTGCAGATATCCTGCTTCAGGACTCTGGAAAAGTCGACATCGTTTCCTTTATCTGAAGGCTGTTGCTGGAGAACGCCTGGGTATACAAACAGCGACAGCGACATAAGTTCCGTCGGAACGAGTCTTTAGCCATGCAGGCAATATCTACAGCAAGAAACGCGCCAATCTCGGCATACGAATCATTGCTATTCACATGCTTATGACTACCAGGCGCGCAACCAGGGGGGGAGCATTTGGGGCATTTGACCCCCTAAATTTTCAAAACGTTGCATAGCAATTTTGACATTTGCAGAAACGTTAGAAAAAAGATGAAATTTTTGATTCTAATCATTTTCAAGAAATCCTGTTGGAAATTTTTTTGTCTTGCTCGTCAATTATTATATCCTTACAAGATTTATCTTGAGGCATGTTATCTGATCGAAAATTTCCTAAATGATTGGTATTGAACCACAAATATCCTGGAAGTATCAACTTGGGAGATAGTTTAAATTGTTTGCAATTTTAATGCGTTTTTTATCTACTTGTTCGTGTACTATGTTGTCTTAGATAGGCCTCAATTTGCCCTCATGAAACTTTATAACATTAGGGCACTGTTGAACTGTGTGAATTGGCAATTGCTGAAACTTCCAAATAGATAAGAGAAATCTTGACATAGCAGTTAGCCCCTCGTCCAACCGCTTGCATATCTACGACTTTTTGATTACTATTTTTGTCAGGGCACAGCAGATACGCATTATTAACGTAGTACATTTCTTACAAAAGCAATGTTGAGCTGCATTTTGGCTTCAAAACCTGGTAGTTTTTAAATAAATTTAGATTGAGGACTGTTTCACATTTTAGTGTCTTTGGCTTGATCACAGTACCACGGTTTGGGAAAAAGGTTTAGTAAAGTGTCATATGAGTGTTAGTCAATGTTGAAAGCACCTACCTACCAGACCATTTTGGCTCCAAATGACACTTTACAAGACAAGACCCTAACTTTTGCAACCGGTGCAGGTCCTGAAAGCTCATAGGCCTAAACGTTCTTCTAAAAGCTTTCACACTACTCATGGATGCCAGAAAAAGCCAGTTTTTCCCCAAACACACGTGATGCGTTATGCGCCAAAGGCACAAGACACCTGATCCGTTTTTCCTGAAATGTTTGCATTCAAAGACCCCTCACCCTT
>JGI24158J21664_10001275_pt1 | contig 27890 bp, 10 predicted proteins | sample Ectturendosymbi3_FD_21664 | JGI IMG/M metagenome (IMG submission 21664) | reverse complement strand
GTTGCTTTATTTTTTGACTGAAGATGGATTAAGAATAATCCGAAACGTCTCAAAATAAAAATGTATAGTTTTTTGAAGGCTTTTTTAGTGTTGATGAAATTGTTAAGTCTATCCCAATTGTATGCTCCAAAGTTTGTGAGTACTGTTGCAAAGTCTAGGCCCCGTGTATTGTAAAGTCGTTTGTGTTGGAGATATTTTGGATGAACTTGATTATTGTTATTAGCTGTTCTAGCAGGATAAATATTCTACGAGTAATATGTAAGCGAAAGTAGATTTAAACTGGAAAACCATTTAGGTTATTCTGTACATAAATTTACCTAGCTGATATTCACATACGTCATAATCACGTATTCATTTTGACAAAGCGTTGTCCCACTTTCTACGGCACAACACCACTGGTTAACAAACAGCAAAGGTACGACTATTAGGTTCGGCAAACAAAGCAATAAGATTCATAAAGAATTAGCAAAAAAATATATTTTGCAGAAAACGAAATGTTAACAAATTTTTATTTTTCTGAAGGTTGTCTGTAAACTACAGAAGTCTCCCCCGAATTCACTTTTTTCCTACTGACGTGCTGTTTTTGTGCGGTTATTCAACATTCTTCACAATTGCCTGTGACAGATAACCTACCATTGTCGCTGCGCGATTAGACCTTCCATTACTCTTANCTTAGATTGCAACAAAACCTGTCGATTTCGAATAGACAATAGCTATTCTTTTAGCAGATCAACAAGTTCAAAATGTGTACTTTTATGCAACTTCAACCAATGTTTCTCATTACAGAGCAGCAATATCTATTTGGCTAAAAGGGATGCAAGTCAGTTTCGGACTTCTATAAAACGTACTTGTTTTTATTCACAGTTTTGACAAGCACAGATGATATCGTAAAGAAACTGGAAGTGGAATTGCACAGTCAAATTCCTGAGAGAGTAGAAAGAGATCAAGCTTTGCGAATGCTATTCGAATTTTCACTTTACTGCGAAAAACAATGTATTGGCAAGGAATTATTCAACCAATATTGTCAGAAAGCCAACCAGAAAGTCAAGAATGTCAACGCTTTGATGCAGGCCATTCACGGTTTCGAGGCAGGTACATTTAAAGTTTCGCAGCAGGCATGTCAAGGCTGAACATGTTTTTTTCGTCGAAGAGAAAATTTTAAATAAACATGCGTATTTTTTCTTCCTCGCTATTGACTACTGGTCGTGCTGATCAGTAACTGCATCATATTTGCATCCCTTGCAATACATGTAAATTCGACGTGAAGACATGTGGCTGACATTTCATCAGAACAAACAATCAACAGAAAGGCAACGATACATTCCTCATATTTCACATTCAGGGACAGTGGCGTGCAGAGGTTTGGTGGTGCCCGGGGCGACGCTTGATTGCATGCCCCCTGCGAAATTCTAGTATTGAGCAGTGGCGTATGGCAGTGATTGTTACTGGATATACGCTGTTTGTGCCGCCACAGTATGACGCCATGTTCATGTTTGCAAACCAACGTTTTGGCAAAGTTTGTTGACACAGCATGTGTATTATTCTACACCTGGGCATCGAAAGAATTTTTTCCATGGAGGAGCCAAAAAGTTATTGGGAAAAGTGGCAACATTTCATTTTATCTACACGAAACTAAGAAAACAACCTTTTTTTGCTAAAAAATGTCAAATTTCAAAATCCAGGGGGGCCTTGGCCTTCCCTGCCCCACCTTCGGACGCCCATGATTTTACACGCACTCTTCTTACTCGTTGTTGTACAATGTGTCACTTGATGAACATAAATCATCAGCTCTGCAAATTAGGAGACCGGAGCAAAACACAGCACTCAACGCTAAGACAGAGCAGTTCAAAACTACTAAAATGTACGGCAATTCCGCAATGTTAAGACACTGTTCACGCCAATGTTATTTTTAGAACAGGCCCGCGGGCGATAGCATAGCCAGCCGGAAATTTTTGGGAGGACCAAATATTTTGACTTTCACCGAGCTGCGGTGTTTTGTTTGGGACAACACCTCTCAAAGGACAAAATGACAAAAAATGCTATAATTTGAGGAGAATGCCCCTCCTGGCTACGCCTATACCCACGGGCGACCTGGCTCCCCCACGGGCACCACGTTGGTGACCCCTACTGTAAACGTTTAAGTAAGTTGTAGTGTTTTAATTTCAACACACTGCAGTGACGATTGCCTAATGTGCAAGGCTAAGCTATATACTATGTATTAAATTGCCTCCTTTCACTCTCCTTGCTTGAGACTTGACCTATTTGCAGCAATGTAATATTTTAGATCGCAACCTGATATTTTACTCCTTGTCCAGATTAAATGCCATTGTGGCCAACACAGCTGCACACATCTGTGCTCGAAAAGAGCAGATCTCAGTTATTAGGATGATCGTGTTGGAAGAACAGGTTTAGAACGTAGGCTTATATAAAAACCTGAAAATGAAACTGCTGAACACTCTCCACACGTGGTGGCATGAACAGCAATTTTTTGGGCGATTTTATTGTAATTAGCTAACATTTTTCAACACAATGAGTATTACCATCGTTCACATGTGGCTAGGCAGAATATTGATTGCTAGTTGAGGGCGTACGGCTTTGAACCCCGGTAATTGGTAATTGAGGCATGCAGATACCTTGATTTGTTTGCAATGGTACGTTTTAGTCTTAACATTAAAGACTTGCTCTTTATATGTTACTTGGGAAATACAAGATCAAATTTGGGCAAACATTTTTTGCCTCCCCAAGAATATGCACTCCCGTACAGCTATGCTTGTGGTAATTAATTCAGTGTTTTATTTCAAGCCACCAAAAGGTCTTAAAAAACACTGTAAAGAAAAAAATGTGAAACCTAGTCAAGCTTCAGTGATTCTTTCTCAGAACACTGTTATAAAAGAGCATGTCGTTCACTCACGAACTCTAAATTTGCTCTTCTGCTATTCACGACACAACCACTGACACATTACCCGACCCGCGCAGGGCTCTAATGCATACACTACACTCATGCGTTTATTCACATATGCAAGCACGCACGGCACATGCATACAAATTCCTTAAGTGATTATCCAATTGCTAAGTGCGCATCTACCAAATAAGTTCGCGCGTAGGCTACTGCTCAGACCGAAGTTGCGTTCAATACGGGGCTGACTGCAACAGAACGATTAAAATGATGAAAGGAGCACGTTGCACGTCGTATCAGTGAGAAACAGTGGCGTAACCAGCCCAAAAATTTCGGGGGGGCAAAATATTTGATTTTAGGCGAATAACACTATTTTGTTTGGAAAAATGCATCTCAAATAACAAAATGACTGTATGTTCTAAAAATTTGGGGGCGCATGGCCCCTCCCTAGCTTACGCCGATGGTGAGAAAAATGTTTTTGATTCGCGTGTGGAACTAAGTTTGCTTTGCTTATTAACATTAATATAGATGCAAGATTCGACGCTTGAGTAACCAATCCATCAAAGGATTTATCAAACAAGCAGAACCTTAAAAGTCTTCAGTGTGTTGGTCATCGTGCACCATGAACATTGTTGTGGAATGTTTAAACCTTAGCATAAAAGTACGACAAATGTTCAGCCACGTTCTGTAGACAAGTGGACAAATACTGAATGCTTTTCATAAAAAAGTGCTCGATTTGCATGCCTACCTCAGTGCGGTCGTCATGCCAAATCTGAATAAACATTTTACGTCCTACAGTTAAAATGAATATATCGTAGGTGAGTATCTAACTCTAAATAGCTTTAATCCATTCATTGTGGGTTTACAACAGCTCTAAACAAACCAGCATTTTACGTTGTGCGAGCCCCACATTACAGTATAGAAACATATGCCTATAACACCCAAAACGAGGGCCTTGTCCTGACTTTTGGAGGGGGTTGCGTCATGTTGGAGCGGCGTTGTGCGCAGAGGTAAAAAAGCTGCAGATTATTTTAAAGGTGGCTGAAGGAGACGAAAGAATGAAAGCAGCTCTTTCCATTGTTACGAACTATCTCTCGCCAGATGCATCTTGCAGCGTTGCCGGCATTTCGGAAGAAACAAGGTCGACTTGCGTTGAGGTGGTCACGTCAAAGTCAACACCGGACTACGAAAAAATCCGGGACAAGCTTAATGCAAAAAACAAAAGTAGGAAACATTTTGAAGCAAGCTGGCTGATAAAAAGTTGTTTGAAGACGTGCAGAAGGTTTTTACTTTTAAATAATGGTTTTTGTCGTATTCTCTGATGCTTTACATTGAGGAGCATATTCTCGTCGAAAAATTAAACTATTTCGGTGCGGCTTCGTTGTAGTGATCGAAACAAGAAATCTTGAAAAAGCTCTAAATAAGCTTTTAAATCAAGAACAGAAGTTCTCCTAGCTAGTGGTGTGTTTAAGGGGAGGCGAGCGAGGCACTTGCCTCGGGCCCCCTTTTTTAGGATCCCCCTCGAGGTGTTTCGCGTGTAAGTTTTTCTCGTTTTTGGTGAAAAACCTATTATCCACTCGTAGAACATACTCCGAAGCAGATCCTAAGTAAGTACTCTGCTTTCAAAGGGGTCCCAACAGCAACTGTGATGTGCAAGTAGTCTACTCTGCTTTCGAAGGGGTCCCAAGAGCAACTGCAATGTGTAAGTACTCTGCTTTCAAAGGGTACGCAACAGCCACTGTAATGCGTAAGTACCCTACTTTCGAAGGGGCCCCAACAGCAGCAGTAAGGTGTAAGTACTCTGCTTTCAAAAGGGCCGTCAACAGCAGCAGTAATGGGTAAGTACTCTGCTCTGAAAGAAGCTGCCAATAGCAACTGCAATGCGTAAGTACTCCGCTTTCAAAGGGGCCCTAAACAACAACTGTAATGTGTAAGTGCCTTTTTTTCAAAGGGGTCTCCAATAGCAACTGTAAAACTAAAGCAGTGAGGGGCGATGCCAGCTTGCTATCACTCAACTTTTATGTGTTGCTAGCTTTGTCTTCCCAGCTTTCAGTGTTTTCAAAGTGATGCATCAAAAATACCCTTTTGCATTTTCTGTGATGTCGGTCATGCCGTAGTCTCAGGAACGTATCCTTGGGTGGCCTGCATATTCCCTTTCTAGGCTTGATCAATAGGTCTTATCACGGTTGACTGAGTATGGTGACGTCATCATAGGTTCCCCTTTCAGCCTTGCCTCGTCCCATCAATCTTAAGTCCACCACTGCTCCTAGCAACCCTTTTTACTTTAAAGCCTTGAAGTTCGAAGTTTTTTGTCTTTTATTCCAAAACAGGGCGCCAGAGGTCCATGAAATGTGCATGGTCAAAATCCTTGTGAAGAGGTAGCAAAGGTGCAAGTCGTCATGAAAAGCATTATTTTACTGAAGAAGATCGAGAAACAACCACAGAAAACTTTTATTTGTGGCAACCAGTATCTCAACTGCAGGACAACGGCAGACAGTTTTTGGCAATAAGATTTAAGAGTTCATAGATGTCGGAAAGAGAGCGGGAGGGCACAGGGCCCTCTGGATTTCAAACGTTGATCTTTTGGCTGTTAACGTTTTACAAGAAATGTGCTTCTCTTTTTTTCGAGTTGGTAAAATGAAATTTCACCACTGCTGCTCCCCGCAAAATCCACTATTGGCCCCCCTAGGAAAAATCTTTCCGACGCCCATGTATGAGTTAGTAATAAAGCGAAAAAGGAAGCGAAAGTGCTTTAAACTCGTTAGGAAAAAAAGCAAATTAATAGTTTTTATGCGGCAGTACATGCACGAGCAGACAGGTTTGTAACGATATACGCCAGAGGTGGGCAACCTACGCGGCACGCGGGTCACATTTGAAACGCCAAGCAATTTCTAATGGCACGCAAAAGCTCAATGTTTTGCATATCGATTTTGTTGTGATTCACACAGAGGTATATTGGCCTTGACTTGTATAAAAATATGTGTGCTGTTGGCACACTGAATTATTTGAAACCTTTAAGTCGGCGCACATTTAGCAAACAGTTGCAGATGCCTACTGTACGCATTTAAAAGATGCAAGGCCGAGAAGCGAGTGATGCTAAAAAAGAGAAAAAAATTCAGAAGGATGACATATTCGGAAAAATCATACCTCAGATTTCAATCGGTAGCAATATTTTGTGACACAAGTATCTTTACCGATTTGCAGTTAGTAGTAATTTAAGTAAACAACTGAATTCGCAAAGTTTTGTGAAACTGTATTAGAAATGTTTAATGCTTCCCGTGATATTCGCATTGCCCACCACCAAAGCAATGATCCCTGACTATTTGGTTTCAGTGCTTCATGAAAGCATGCTCAAAATTCAATCACATAANTTGTATGTCAATATTGGTAGCATCACTGAAACATAGTGTTTTACTNTATNTGACTGATGCAAATCACAGGGACAAAACAAATCTNCAGGAGCACACNCTGGCAAAGAGAAATTGACTTTTTTGNTAGATAGCACGCATTTCCCTTCATAATCTACTAATTTATTTGTCAANATATTTAAACAAAAAATTTTATTAACTGACCATTTTTGACTTTTGTATTGAAACTNAAATTTTTTCACTCAACACCTACAAATCTTGTTTGAGCAGAAGCCCTTCAATCGACATTATCAATATTCTTCCTATGTAACACGTTCAGAATTATTAATCCCTCCACACCATTTTTAGCTTACCAGTACGGTACATTAACGCCGTAATATGTAACATTTAAAGGCGGTACAACGAATCTTGCTTCTGCTGTGAGTTCCAACCAACCCGACCTCATTCTTACGAGTTTGAGTGAGACTGAAAAAAGGTAAGAGACTTATGTTTCTTTTCATAGATCTAAAAGTTTAATATTCAGTGCCAAACAGTGTTGCTTGAAAAAATATTGTCTAAATCATAAGCAATAAAACTCATATGCTTGCGCGTTTCATTATTGCCGTACTGCTGGGATCAAAAGGGTTAGCGTTTGAAGCAGTTCTGAAGGAAAAGCATTTTTCGTTATTTCTGGACGTGTACTGTCAAAAGAAAAGGTGGATTAAGTACAGAAACTGACGACATACTCGTATATTGAGATTGTCTTTGGTGTAAGCAAGAAACTAGTTTATACTTTGTTCATAGAAAATCACATTTTCCGTATTTTCTGTTTCTTTCGCTCATAAATCCAACATTTCTGCTTCTCCGGTTAACAACCTTAGATTGTTTGTTTTCTTTCAGTTTAAATGCGTTTACAGATTGCAGGATATCATGAAACCACAGGCCGGTGTCGCTCGGTAGTCAAAAGGCGTGGATTTAAAACTGCTCGATACAATCAGTTAACACATTAACAACAAAATTAACAGTTGATTTAATACACTGCACATTCATTGTGTTTTCTATGCCATAATAAACTTTTCTTTGTACTGAAAACAACGTGTAAGTTCATTAATATTGTCAAAAAAAGTCGAAAAGCCTGTGTCCGAATTTGATATTTTGGCCGAATTCGGACAAATCAAACTTTTGAAGTGCGCTTGCATCCCCTGCACCCCAACCTCCAACACCACTGGTAACAACATCCTGTAAGTTTCATCGCTGCTCCAAAAGCATGCGCAACGCAGTAGCACACTGCATGCACTGTGAACGCTGGATTCCCGTCCCCATTGTAGTAACGCAACTACTGTATAGAATTAGAAANAAGTCGAAAAGTTCGCAACCATGGCTACCAGAAAGCATTTTTACGCAGCCGGGAATCAAAACATATGCGGGCGCTGATTGCTGGAGATAAAAACCACGCCTTAAAACGTCACTGTGGTTCGTAACTACTACTCCTCGCTTTGTGAACCTTGGCGATCTTGATGAGATTTCACAATGTACGTATACTAAAAACACTAAAACGGCAGGAAATGCGGAAATTCCACCAGTAGCACTTCTTGGTGGTCGATTGAAGAGCAAAACCGTATTCTACTCGAAGCTTGCAGTTCTAGATGCAACAGAGGTAAATTAGATTGAGACATGAAAATGTGTTATTTTCAAAGGTATTTCTTCAGTTTACCGAAACCAAACGTCTAGAAGCTCAAAATGGGTAGGCTAAGCGATAATTACGATGACAATTCCGATAACAAACAAGTGAAATTTTGTGCAATACTGTTGCACCTGCAAGTGCAAATTCTATTTTGAACGCAATAGCTTTTCTTGTCACACTTCAAGTAAGTCAGCCCAAATTGGCTAAATATTTTTTGTTACACGTATACAAAAAAGCTAAATTGGCAATTTACCCCCTTACTCGAAAAATACAAAACTCATCCAGATCGACAGGACTGCTCGAAAGAATAAAAATCAGCTACTGAAAGAATCAGCTTTAAGCGTTAGCTCTAAGTATTTCTAAAAGTAGGTTGAAAAATGGCTTGCCCAAATGTGAAAAGGGGGACCTGAGCAGTGTATTATGGAAGCTGGGATTTGCCAACTATTTAAAAACCTTTATGATCGTTTGCCACCGTTCAGATTTGAAAAAAACAAGTAAATGCTAGCTGTCAGGAAACAAATTTAAAGTATTTGTGTAAAATTAAGAATCAAATTTGATCACAGCATTTCAAACCTTGTCTGTCTCAAGAATCCTACGAGAAAGATGTACCTGACAACGACTTCATGGGTTTAAATTTCGCTTGCTGAGTTGTTTCCCATTCGAACCGCATATGTGTTTTAAGAGTAAATTCGATCGTAGTGATAGTGATTTGTTTCAGTTCTTACTTAGAAATGTATCTTGTACCAGCTTCAACTTTGAATATTACGGTAGAGCATAGGTTCACCGTCTGAAAAAGAGATTATATTGGTATTACTTCCATTGCACAAATTTAACAACTCTGGTGTTTTTTAGCCACGTATACAAATTTGGCTATGGAACAATAACCCTCAAAAGGGTGCTCTCAAATATTTAATGCAGCGCATGTCCCACAAAAAAGTTAAAAATTTGGCGAAAAATTTTTGAATCGTATTGAATAACAAGTAAACAAGCACGTGACCGCATTTGGTATGTAGTTATGTCATTCGCATGAACATGACCGTGAAAAATGATGTTCTGTAGTTCCAAATTCTTTAACCCTTTGGAGTTGTATCCCCCAGAGACTAATACCACAACAAACTTTTGGTTCCGTCGACTAAATAATACAGTATAATTTTATCAAGAATGGTTTGAATATTACCAAGCGATGTTTTTCGCTAACAGTAAAATATTAGCTGTGCGGAGTAACGTCAGTCAAGTGTTAAACGATTGTCAGTTAAAACATATTCTTTCAGATTTTATTTTATGAAGCTGCTCTTCGAACGCTGCAAGCAGCAAATGTATCCGTACCTCGCAGAGGAAGTTTATCCCACTTACAAAAAAAGCGAAGAGTTTCACAACTTTCTTCGGTGGAAAACAAAAGAAAAGGAACAAGTCTCCGATGAGGATTTTATTCCTTTTCGTTTGCTTGGCCGGGGCGGATTTGGAGAGGTTTTCGCTTATCAGGTAGCAACTCAGGAAATATATTGATCAACACTGACAGCCTACATTCTTGTGCAAAGGCAATTTTTTGTGACTTTAAATAGGAAAAAACAATTGTACGTTTCAAAACCTTTGAATTGTTGCAGGTTAAGTGCACAGGCAAGTTCTATGCCTGCAAGAAGATTGACAAAAAGAAAATGAAACAGAAAAATGCACAGGAAGTCGTAATGTCGGAAAAGATTACTCTTGAAATGGTTAACAGGTACAAGAAATGACTGTGAATTGAAAGGCCAGTGGGCAAAGATTGAAGTACAACACACACTTGGTTGGAAAAAATAAACTGCGTGTTACTGAGCATAGAAAACGTGAAGGTGGTATAGGAACCATGGGCGTTGGAATGGGTTGGCAGGGTGGCCTTGGCCCCCTCTCTGGATTTTGAAAATTTCAGCAAAAAACGGTTGCTTTCTTAGTTTCTAGTAGGAAAAACGAAATTTACCCAGTTTTGGCAGTCCCTAAAATCTTTTTGTACAAAATGCACTTGTGGCTCCTCCCTGGAAAAATCCGTCCGACGCCCATGATAGGAACACTTGCAGTCAGGATTGAAGAGCTGGGGGCCACGCAGTGAATGGGTGTTTTGCAAGCGCACGTTTGTCAGGATGACAATGTTTGATATTACTGGTGTGTCCCTTTTTGCGTTTGCGTAAGGACCTTTCCGTTTCGCCAAAGTGCTTCTGTTTACAGTCCCACACGGTAACGCAGTATACCGCGTCTCGGCGATCAAAAGGGTGGACACGCTCTTTCCAATTCCGCAGCATCGTGCGCATGCGTTTTAAAAGAGATTGATTTTGTGGTTGTGCGTCTTTGACGTTTTTCAGAGAAGCCACGGTTGTACCAATGAAGATCGATTCTCTAACGATTTCTCAGTGTTGCTACAACTTTGCAAACAAGTATTTAGTATGGATGGATGGATATAACCATTGTTCTTGGGAGCTTGGTGAATGCGCTGCCAGTAGGCAACTAATCTCAATGAGCGCCAGTCGACCTCACGCAATCCTGAATTCGTGAGAGACCCACATCCAAATGTCTCGTCCACACATGGCTTGCAATGCTGATGACTGTTCCAACCAAAAGTATGAAACCATTTTTTCGAATACGTCTCTCTGCCTCAGACCAGCGTTCGGGCTTTAGGCATAGGAACCTGTTTGAAAAATTAGCGACAGTCTCCCCCATGAGCTACCAACAAGTAGAGGCCTCACATTGAGATCGCTAGGCACCTAGAGAGGAAAATGGGGACAGCGGAGAGTGGTGCTCCTCTGAGAGACTTGAAATCAGTGGCGGACCCAGACCAGGAGTTTGGGAGGGCAGTCAAATTGGAGCCGCCAAAAATGTCTTCACTTGCTACCAAAGGTTGTCTGCGGCAATCGTTGTGTGTCACACAAAAGAGGGTATCTTTTGTAGGTCAAAAAGTGGCTATTTTTGTTGGTCGAATTATGTTATTTCTTAGGGAATAACCACAGTTTGAAAGCGCTTTATAGTATTAATTCAGCAAATGTTTGAAACGGGTCCCAAAGAGTGGGCCTCGTTTTTCACAAGCTACACAGATCTTGTATATCTACAAAATGTATTTATAAGGTACAAAAGCATGCTGCGAGCAAGCGTTTGCCGCTGTATTGGCTATCCCTAGAGAAATAAGTGAAGAACAGTGTCTGAAACGCACTCCCGACCTGGTTAGAAACGGAACGGTTCTTCTTAGACTTGGAAGTGACAATTCATGTCCCACGATAGGATTCAAATGAAAAGCTAATTGACGATCATGTTTCCAAGCCAAGCTTGTGCATTTACATGTATATGACAGACTTATTTATTGCTGAAGCGACAATTAAAAAACAACACGTGAATGAAAGGCATTTGCCAGGACACTACTCCCTTTTCAGGTAGCTTTGTTGACTATCGTAAAAAACGATCTTATAATCGCATGGTAGATTTACACTGGGCGCCCTAAGATACATTTAACGACACTTATAAAGATAGATTTTCAATCAAGTCTTTAAATACCGTTTCACATTTTTCGACACTGGATTGCTGATGTGAAGAAAAAAACATTAATCCCACTAGACCAGGTTATTAAAAAAGTTGTGACACTTTTCAACAGAAGTGGAAGCAAGCGGGCTGAGCCCCCCAAATTCACAATCAATACCTCCAAAGTCACGATCTAGTCTCCCCAAGAAGTCTTTTTTCAATTCATTGTATACTATTACGAAGTCCCCGAACAAACTCAAAGCCACCCCCAATGCTGTTGATCTGGCGATGGATCTGCTTCTATCCAGCCAGGCCAGAAAACACAGGGGGGAATCAGTCTATCACCAATTTAAAACCACGGTCACCAGTAAAAATGTTAAAGATTTCACCAGAAGATTGCTTTTTTGCTCAAATTTATATGATGCAAGCGGAAAGATCTAACAACCACTAAGCTGATCTTTTTTCCACTAAGAAACTGATTTTTTGTTTTCTTTTTGGAGGCTTGTAAAATCTTGAGTCAGTAGATAGTTTTCCACATTGCATTCCTATTTTTACTGCTGCCTTTCCTTTTACCTTCAGGGCAATCATCAGGCATTAAAGAATAAACTTGTAAAAAATCAGACCATTTTCATACAGCACAGCAGCAAGTCGAGAATTGCGAACGCGATTGCGTTTGTGAAGGCTGGGCAGTTCTCATGCGTTAAAGAAATAACGAAACAGTGGAACTATTACGAAACAATAGCATCGTTCACGCTATTCGATGAGGTTGGGTAAAGTCCGGCACGTGAACCCTGACGTTTAACCAAGCGAAAAAATTGTTTGTTTCAGAGTATTTTTAAATCTGTTTCTACTTCCATGGGCACCAAAAAGGGGCGCATTTATGGCAAAGAAGCGCCATTCCACAGAGGTTTTGGGAGGAGGGCAGTTGCCCCAAACTGCCCCCCTGGATCCGCCACTGCTTGAAATATTAGCTCGTATGGGTAGCCCGCTGTTCGGCGAAACAATAGTATAGAGAAGCAAACCAGCTTGAGCAGAAGAGCAACTATAAATCCGAAATCGCGAATTACTTATCCACTATCCGCGTAAACGGCAATCTTGCCACAAGTCGGTGAATGGAAACTGGAATATCACATCACTCACAGGAAAAGAGCACTAACTTGTCGAGCAAGCCAAACGACATTCCCTGGATGCTGTGGTCAGCTCTTGGACTAAGCGTCGTGCATAGGCGTAGCCAGGGGGGGCAAAAGGGGCATTCCCCCAAAATTTTTAGAAAATATATTCATTTTGTACTTTGAGAGGCGTTTTTCTAAACAAAAGTGTTATTCGCCTAAGATCAAACATTTTGGCCCCCCCAAAATTTTTGGGCTAGCTACGCCACTGGCGCCGTGGCTCTCACACTGTAGAGCTGGACGATGGAAAACTCATCTACTCCAGCGTTGAACCAGTAATGTTTGCCCAGGCTGGGGTGGGTATACTTGCCAGCCCTCAACTGGAAAGTTGTGTTGATAAATAGATATACCACCAGGAGAAAGGATGTGCATGTTGAGGTGAAATTGTTAGACCGCTCCCTGTATTCGATACAGCTATATGGTCTAAAGCAGTGTTTCACAAACTTTTTTCAATAGTGCCCNACTCAACAACTTAATGACTATCAAATGCCCCCTTCGACAAAAAATAAAAACACATGCGGTATTCATCATTTATTACAACAACATAATGTCGAACTCAGTAGCTCTTAATGTGGCGTATGGGGCTGGCGTACTGCTATCAGCTTGTCAATATCGGGTTTCATTTTTTTGAGAAACATCTTAAATCTCCCCGCTTTAATATATCAAGACGGTTTCTCTTATTGTCCAAAAGCATTGTCACTGGCTAACAGCACGCTCTACCAAGTAAGCAACAAAAACTATTACTGTGAAAATTGTCGCTGATCTGGTCGTGTACTCATATAGTTTAACACACCAAAGCGAAAAAATATAGCACAGCCCAGGTCTAATTTTAAGCTGTCTTTACACTTTTGATGCCTGAAGACAAATAGGTGTACTTTTATAAGCGTGGTGGTAGTTTACTGGTGGTGCTTACAAAATTACCACTGGATAGGCCTATCTGCTAGAAAGTCACAAAAGTTTCTTTTTTTAAACATCTTTATTTTATTCTTAAAACTACCTCAATTTACTGTCAGCGCCCCCCAATTGCCCAGTTTGGAGCCAGCGCCCCCTTTGGGAACCAGTGGTCTAAAGTAAACTCAAGTACACAGTGATCGGAATTCGTGGAGGAAAATAACATGTTCTGCAAAGAGTAAAGCTAACGAATCCACAATACTTTCGGAAGACTTCAATGTAGGCATTCGGAGCGACACTGGGATATGGAAGGGTGTGATTGACCTGACACAATCTGATATTTTCCCATTAACATTTTAGTAGAACAATGTTTTCCTTTTAGTTTCGAGTTGATAAAGTTAAATTTTGCCACTGTTACCCCCTGCAAAATCCACTATTGCTCTCTCCCTGCAAAAGTCCTTCCGACGCCCATGCTCCTTGTGCAACTGTGCTGTGTAACAACGCACTGTGCATCATGAGCACTTTCTTCTAACACACAGATATGTACATGTATACCTGGTGCATAAATTCTTTGGGTCAAACGGTCACTCATTGATTTCTGCATAGTTTCAGCTCATTTGTTCCACTCAGTGTTGGACGTTCATGACAAACAGAGTCCAGAACGGTCATCGCCCCAGTGATAGGGTCTGTGAAAACCAACAGGGCCTACACCTGTGGCCAGCCAGCCCAAAATTTTAGGAGGGACCAAATACTTTGCCCTCAAAAGGGAGTGACAGTATTTGGTTTGAGACACCGCCTCTCGAAGTACAAAACGACAAGATATGCTAGAAATGTGGAGGACATGGTTCCATTGCTCCCTCTAGCTACGCTTATGGCTTACACGAACGTGCAGAACTAGGAGGCCTTACCAAATCAAGTGGCAGGCGCTGGTGATAAAAATATAACAAAGACCTTTGCAGACAGCGTATCGTCCTTTCTCCGAGAAATCCCGGAATGCACAACTGACGCAGAGGTGGAGTGGCTGCTGTAACTTCATCCGTTGTTTGGGTATGTGGATGGAAGCGACCCGGTGTGGCAAATACTGCTAAAAAGTAACCCGATGATGGAACCAGGAGATGAAAGATGCTATTCAAGCGAAGAAATTAGCCTACAAGGCCTGGCTTCTGAACAAAGCCGAACGTTTTTGCATTCTCGGTATTCAGCAGCGCAGAAGTCCACAGCCCTTGTGGCAAAAAAAGTCCAAAATGAAATCTGGCGAGAATTTCAGAGATAAATCGGATTACAGTTACTGGCAAGTCAACAAAGGGTTCTGGCAAGCCATGCGCCATCTCCGTGGCAAAAGATCTAAAAATGAAAATGAATGAAACAATAGTTGTTCCAATAACGGTCCAAGAAACGCATTCAAAGTACAACTGCATGGGGGAAAGTTTGACAACTATATGTGAAGAGCATACTAAAGATCTGCGTCGGTTACATAACTCAGTGTTTCCAAGCCAGCATTTTCACAGATTTTGCAAGTTTTACCTCCTTTCATTCTACTTACGCAAGAGTATTTTCGCAAGCCCAAAGTTCCCGCGCCACATACTGTACAGTAGCAAATTGAATTCAATAAAAATTCATTCGATCTGATTTGATTTCTGAATTTATTGATGGACTTGTTGCTTGTTTAGGAACTTTCAAAATTGAAGATTTTGAAGTTACTCACACGCAATGACTGCATGAAGATAATATCGTTAATCATATGGGGCATGGAACTATGTAATTCCGTGCATAAATATTTACCTGTACGTCTAATACTGCAAAAAACGTCCTGTTCGATGAAATGCACGAACCTTAGCACTAAAAACCATTGTCAATTGTAGCTAGATGCGATAAAGGGAAAAATGTTACAAGGCGGGTTTACACCCAAATCCTCAGCTAAGTTCCTGAATCGATGTCATGAAAATATTTGTCACTCACATATTAGTTCAAATAAAGATTCCTGTTTGTTGTGCATTAAAAATTAAAAACTTCTGGTCGTCGAATTATTTTTTGTGTGAAGTGACCTGCCGCTGCAGTGAAAGCAAAAGATGAATTAAAAAGTTTTAATACACTGTTTTGCTTGTAGCCCGTTCGTGGTGAGTCTGGTCTACGCGTACGAAAACAAAAACCATCTTAATCTAGCAATGACCTTGATGGGAGCTGGAGACCTCAAGTTCCACATCTATGACACAGGTGCTGATTCTTGCTGTAGCCTGCATACTTTTTAGTTAAAAACAACGACGCACGGTGCGTTATGACATGGAATAAACTGAAGCTGTCTGCAAGTTAGGGTTCAAGATGTTTGTGTGAGTATGAATAATTGACACATTAAAGGCAGTGGCCCATTAAGTTTTCAAGCCTCATTACCTCTAACAGGACGAACAAAAACTTTTAAAAATATAAGAAATAGTTAAAAAGCGTTTGACTTATTTTCGGCATGTTTGTCTCATTTCTGGTTTATTGCAGAAATTGTTTCACGATGGCGTGCTTTAAACCTGACGAACGCGTTATAATGAGGTTTCATTGTACGATACATCTCTTACTCTGATGTGAAATATCACTCAATACCCCTGAAATATAATATCAATACCGCAAGTGGCACTGAGGCACACTCTAAGAATGCCTGCATTAAAGCATCGGCGCACACTTTCAAGCCGTGGAGTAAGACCACAGCCCATTCAACCATCCTTGGGAAGTTCGGAAAAAATCAACACACGATATCAGGATTTGAACGCGGAAAGTCTCGTTAGAACAGACCTTGTAGAAGAGCTGAAGCTAAGCGTGTTTGTATGTATACGTCTTGCGGGTCACTAGCATGGTGCCTGCTTGCACTAGATGGCCGGACCGCCCACGTCGGTCACCAACGGGCCTGTTCTGAAAATAGCATTAAGGTGGATCAGTGTTTTCGCATAGATGAATATAATTCATTTTATTAATGATAACATAATTATAGATAAATTGAGGAAATTTATTTCAGAATGTGTGTGAAACTGTTAACCCTTCGCATCAACCGGTACCCAAGAACTCATTTTCAAAAAGGTTGGTCCCCCTGCTCTACATGAATTCGTCATTTCCAATATTTTCAAATAATGAAAATAATAGCCGTGAATTCTATTTGAATAAGAGCTGATGATGCCTACTTTGTAGGCGAAGTATATACTCTGTAAGATCTTAGTATCTGATTCTGTGCTCAGAAAGCTTTTCTTTCCTTAGACAGTAACAGCCGTGAACTTTCATGAAAGCCTTTACAGGATTTGTGCAGGGGTTTTTAATATTAACTGTCAGTCATCACTCTGACAATGCTCGCGCATTTTCGGTGATCAAAATTCATCTATGTTCAGCAAATAACAAGAAACGCGGCATTTCGCCCGAAAGAACGTGGTTCTACACAGCACAAATAACTCTTGGTCTCGACCATCTTCACGCGAGTCAAATACTATACAGGTGAGGGGATGGAGTTTTAATCGCTAGTATTCTGCTAACCTTGTATAACTGCACATTCCATCCTTATTATCACATATTCACTAGAGTTAGATCAATTATAATTTGTGCTTGAGCTGATTGCAGTTGATTACACAGTTTAATATAATTTTTGTTGTAATTACGACTTTGTTTTTTTGTGGAATTATAATTTGCTAAAACTTGCACCCAATTACACATACATTCTTTCAACAACTTCACAAGGGTCGGGTACTTTTCGGCGCCGCCGTTTTGCTCCGACTATATGGCGTCAAAATGTTTTGGCACCATCCGTATGGCGCCAGGTTTAGAAAGTAGCAAGTGTGTGTAATAAAAATGGATAAAAACATGGATAAAACGTTAATGTATAATGTATATCATAATTGCAAGCGCCACCTCGTAAACAGTCAAGTGGTGTCCGTGAGTCAAAATGTTTTGTGGCGTTTACAATGCGCTCATCAGCCTTTTTAAGGAGTTTTGGGTTCGGAGCTTTGCCAACAATCAACTGCTCATACTAAGCATAAGCCCTTTCTGTATTTTCCTAATGCCATCAGTGAACTTCACGAGAACTTGATGCTTAATATCCAGTTCGGTATATATTGTACTTTTGTGTGTGGTGCCTCGGCATGATTGTTGGTTCTGTCCTCACCGGCTGCTGTTCGCCTACACTGATTCCACCTTGCTGTTGGAATAGCTAGTGGACGTTGTCCATTGTCTCGTCTCTTTGATCTCCCCACATAGTTATCATCAAACCATAATTATCCAAGAGGAATCAAGCAGATAAACGCAAGCAGCAAGCGCCAAATAAGCTCAAGACCAAAACAGTTCAGCGCTAAACAATCGTTGCCAAATAGTCCCATTCCGACTGCACAGAGCTGTAATAAGTGCATAAGCAAAACCAGTGAAACCTCTGCCATCTAACTTGCTGTAATTTTGCCGAGATAGAGGTGAAATATCCCGGATGTGCTGCGTGTGTGACTTGGATAAATTACAATGTATAATTGAGCTGCATGTAATTAACTACACATTTTCATTTAAGTGTAATGATAATTGCAATTGACAGATTTTGTGTAACTGTAGCCCAATGTAATTGAAAATTTTGGAGAAGTATTTGTAATTAAACTGAAGTATGTAATTGATCTAACACTGATATTCACCACAGGTCGTGTTTGACATCATACGATTAAACGAAACGCCGAAACATTGACCAAGCGATTGCAGTTACGGAGCGTATGAGTATACCTGTAGTGTGCATCATTCGCAACAATTTTGTTAACTTCTACCGTAGACTTTGTACATAGTCAACTCATTCATACAGAGCAGGGGTCTCAAATTCAAATTCCTCCGTGGGCCACATGAGGACTTATAAGGTAACCCGCGGGCCGCATTATGACGCTGACGTAACAATGGCGGTACCTGAACTTACTAGAAACAGCTTTTACATCTTATTTCTACGAAAGGTATCATGATTTATGGGCAAATCATTTCTAGCCGTCTCTACGTTCGTATCAATCTATTCTAGCCGTCTAAGGAACTTGTTCACTCGCTAGCTAGGCACTTTTAAACACCGGTGAATAAACTAAATAACGTAAATGGTATTCATTTTCATGCCCGAACTTCCCAAGGATGGTTGAATGGGCTGTGGCCTTTTCCTCTAGTCGTGAGGGCCATGGGCGTCCGCAGGGGGGGGCAAAATGGGCACTTGCCCCCCTGGAAATTGGAACCGAGAACCAAAAATTTCTAGGAAACGAAAAATCAGCAGCTTAATTCTGATTAGTTGAGTTAATTCTTGCAATGACAATTCGTTTGCCGATATGACACTCACACTGCACAAGAGTCAGGTTCACTGTTCTGGTAACATGCGGTGATGAGCTTGCAGTTCACTTGATCAGCTTTTTTGCCTGCAGAGGCAGGCTGCGAAACTCGGGAGCGAATTGTTCTGCTATTGGCCTTTGTTGCGTAACAACAACATGGCAACAAATTTTCGAAGATGCACTTGGAATTATGGTGGTAGGCATGTGCGTCCGCAGGGAAGGGCAAAATGGGCATTTGTCCCGCCCTGGAAATTGGGACTTAGAACCAAAATTTCTAGTAAAGTTAGTAGCCTTATTCGGATTATCTGATTTAATTTTTGCAATAACAGTTTATTTACCGCTGATACACTGCAAAAGAGTCAGGTCTAGTGTCATACAGTGATGAGCTGATGTCTGCTCCTTCGCCTGCAAAGGCAGGTTGCGATACTTGTGAGCGGAGTTTTCTGCTGTCGTTCTTTGCAGCGTAACAATAACACGGCAACAAATCTTCAAAGGTTCACTTCAAGTTACGGTAGTACGCCTTTTGCCGCATGATGTTGAACGCAGAAATCTTGGAAGGTAATGCAGGGAGACAGTGACTGCTGGTAGCGGCAAGGAACGTAGTTTTATACTGTGTGAAAATAAGCATGAGTGGATCTGTAGCATTGCTTCCACGAGTTTGAAAAATCCGTTGTTAGTGTGAGCAATGTGCCTGAGTGAATAGCTTAATCCAGTGATCGGCAAACTTTCCTTATGATGACTCAAACCACCTTTTCAGTTGTAACTCGTACTTATTGTTTATGGCAGGGGTCTCAAACTCAAATTTCTTTGAGGGCCAAGTGAGGACTCATAAATAACCTGAGGGCCGCATTATGACTACCCAGGGTCGCATTATCACGCTGACGAAACAATGACGGTACCTGAACTTTACTAGAAACAGCATTTACATCTTATTTCCTGCGAAAGGTATCATGAGTATAGGCAAATCATTCCTAGACATCTCTACCTTGGTTTAAAAGAAACTTGTTCACTCGCTGGCCGAACACTTTTAAACACCGGTGAATAAACTAGATAACTGTTAATTGTTTGAAAATTCCCGAAAAGCATCGCGGGCCGCACAAAATGCCCCTGCAGGCCGCGTGTTGGAGTCCCTGGTTCAGGGCCTAATTTCAAACTTGTGTGGAATGACAAAAAAGCTCTCAACGTCAGACGATCAATGTTCCATAATTGCTACAGTAGCCATGTTTTAGCCCAAGCAAAAATCGCACGACTTTAGCTCTTACGCACCTGTGAACCACAGAGGAAACTGTTCCACCGCCCAATAATTTGCTTTAATTGCCCACAATTGGTCGAGGCCCATAATGTTCTGACCACTAGCTTAATCGAACTAAGCATGTGCAGACTTCTTTTCACAAAGTGTTAAACAGGCTTGTTAGATTATGTCTGTGCAGGCCTATGGGACAAACTTTCAATCTCTAAGGCAGCGTGGTCCAACTACAGGCCCGCGAGCCACATGTGGCCCACGAGCTTTCTCAGTATTGATTTAATATTGTGTGTATGTTGCAGTAGGGAATTTTAAATAGAACAAGCATAACAGTTTTTAATAACTGTAGAAAGCTTCAAGAAATTAGTCAGCAAAAATACATTTCCCAAACTGAAAGATTTCTGCACACGATGTTTGGAAGTTTGCAAGCACATACGTGTGGCGTGTATGAGAGTAGACTACATTTACTACTACGAAGCAAGTCCACTCTAAAAACATAAATTGAATGACAGACGAAACACTGGACAATGGTCACCGTCTTGCTACTACTAACATTGGTATTGATATAGGAACGATAGCGTCAGAGAAGCCACGGCCACAGTCATCTCACTGATAGACATTTGTAATACTGTAAATTGCTATTTGGTATTGTGTAGTAATACTGTATCAATTACTCACTCTTGTCTTCCTTTTGTCAGTTCTTGTTTCATACATGATTTTGTTGGAAGTGAACCGCAAGTTGTCGCATTTTGCAAAACGGCCTTTAGGTCAAAAAGAGTTGGACCACGCTGCTCTAAGGTTTAGTTCTGACTTCTGAGTGGATAATGAGAGAAAAAGTGTATTTGCTGTGGCGTGTTTTCATAGTTCATCTGCTCAATTTTTAAAGCCTGCGTGGTGTTTTAACTTAAATTTCCGAAATATTCCTGGCTACTGCAGCCAACAAACGCATTTTTGTGACTGTTGCCGTAACATAGGACACTTTCTTTCTGATACAGAAAGGGTAAAGCGTTTTGTGAAAGTAGATTTGCATTGCATCGTCAGCAACCTGAAAAGGATAAGCAAAATTTCGACGTTGCCCCCCCTGAAAAAATTTCTGCGGATGCCCATGGTGAGGACAACAGCCCTAGGAGGACTTGGAATACCTCACGGTCAACAGCAATTTCAGATAGTTCTGCTGGCTTCACACCAATACGAAACCAAGCAAGGTCGNAGATGTGGTCACTCCACCTAGGTCTTGGACGACCTCTGGGCCGCTTTCCCGTGGGTTTAGCAAGCAGGTCTTGCCCCCGCAGTCTNTCGTGGGGCATTCTGAACACGACCGAACCAACGTAGCTGTGGTCTCTCAATTAGGACAAGTGGTTCGACATTCAGGGCTCTGGGAATTTCACAGCTGCGCACTTTGGCGCGAAGTGTCACACCAGCGGTGTAACGAAGGGGGAAAAGGAGGCACAATACCCCGGACGTCGAATCACTGGGGGGCGCCGAAAAGTTCTAACAATGTCACAAGTTTTTCTTCAATACAGTAGAATTACTCCCGAAAGGCCTTAGGTTCGAAAATGGGGGCGCCAAACTTGTTTCTTGGCCCGGGCACCATCAGGTCCGTAACCAGCTTGTGACACAAGGGGAGCGAAGAGTTTTCTGAGAGAGGGACAGGCCTGGGCATCATCCCACTTCAATTATTTCACGGCATCTTTTTTCATGGCACTTGATAACGTAAATGTTAATTATTTTAAAATTCCCAAAAAGCATCGCGGGCCGCACAAAAGGCCCTCGCGAGCCGCATGCAGCACCCGGGCCGCGTGTTTGCGACCCTGTTATAGAGGCAACGGTTTTTTCTCAAGTGCATGAAATCTATTTTGAAGAGGAAGAACATTGGGATGTTTTCAAGGTGATGATTGTTGAAATGAAGCTGTAACTCAGTTCAGCATAAAGTCATAAAACTGCTATTTTAATTGGGCAGGGACATGAAGCCTGAAAACGTGCTTTTGGACAACAACGGAAACGTTCGAATAGCTGACCTAGGCTTGGTTTGCATCCTTGGAGAAGGAAAGAAAACATCAGGTAAAATATTCAAACACGGCATCATCAGTGGGATGCAAGGGTGCAAAATAGGGTATTTCTTCGTAATCTTTTTCAAACCGAGCTGCTCTCAAATGTTTTTCACCGGGAATGGGAATGTTCCTGAACGATAAGACTTTTCAAGTACTGCGAAGCCACTTTCGTGGCTCGGAATTTTTGCAGTCATACCTTACCGACCAACAGACCTGGAGAGCTAATCGAACCCTCTAAAGAAAGTCCTAGCTTCAATTTCAAAATCCGCGCACTGTTGGGTTTGAACATTTTATGGGACAGCGTGACGTCACGTGGTGGTCTCCATAACGTCATCGTCATCTGAGAAAAAAAGTCAAGTGGCATATTACTTGTATTTTCCTGTAAAATAAATACGCAAAATCGGTCTCGTTAGAGCCCTTGATTGGCCATCTAGGGTTAGTGGTTGGCAAGATGTGGTCAAAAAAACATTAATTAACTGATTAATTATTATCGGTTTTTGGCTATTGCCAATCACTAATGCTAGATGGCCAATCAAGAGCTCTAAGAGGCGAATTTTTGCCGAATCTAATTTAAAAGAAAAATCAAGTAAATTGCTACTTGAACTTTTTTATTAAGCTTTGATGACGTCATCAAGGATCTCTTGATGAAACCAGTCGTTTAGGGTTCGAACCCACACCAAAAACGTTCAAACCCGAAAGTCTCCGGATTTTCTTTAATCGAAGCACTGACGCTTTCTGTTTCTCTAGACAGCTCGATTGGCTCTCTAGCTTTATCGGTCGTCAAGTGGACAAACAGAGCTGAAAAAGTGGCTTCGCAGTCCTTACAAGGTTAAAGTCATAGCCCTGCCAAGACAGAACGAACAAAACCGCAAGATAAAACTGGAACAGGTTAGGAAACTTGAAACCACCATTATTCAACATATTACCAGAAATATATAAACATCAATTGTGTAAATATGATCGCAGCGGAACATCACCGAGTGAAGTGCAAGGCATTTATGTTAAATTTTATTTATATTTCCTCTGCAACACAAACGCAAAAAGATCGTTCTACAACTTATCCTACATAAATGCAACGAACCTTATACAGCTAGTGCTCAAATCTGTTTACTTTACTCTTTTCTATCCTATAACTTACTCAATACTTGATTGGTGAAAACCAATAAAACTACTTCACTCCATCTAATTGGATTACATAATAAAGCGGTAAAAACCCTTCAAACATAACAAAACCGAAACAATCATACTTTACACAAAGCACAGAGTTTTAAATATTCCAGACTTACTGCATTGTCAGTTGCCAAATTTATGCACTCTTTTGATAATATGGTGAACTACCTAAACACCTTGATTACTATTTTTCTGATATTGTGTTCATCCACAGATATCAAACAAGATTTGCTTCTTTGAAAAATATCATTTACCCAGGATGAAAACGTCTCTGGGTCAACTTTCTTAGTATTTTGGACCAAAAATGTCGTCTGATATTCCTTAAAATTTGAAATCTCCCTCGCCTTATTCATTTGAAAAACAATACAAAAACGTCCTGCCATCTTGCCAAAGTTTGTGTGGACTTTTGTTTCATATGCTTGTCACTTTTTTCTAATATTGTTTTTGGTGTCCCTCTTTTCCCTTAAATAGTTACTCTGCAGTTGCTCACCTTACACCCTGCACATAGGTATGCTTTTCTCCTGTTTTTTAGTTTTTGACGTTTTTATATTATCATCAACATGCAATTAATTCCTGCTCTTTGATGCTGTTGTTTTTCCTGTTGTTCCATTTGTACTATTTCGTTTGAGTCACAAAAATACATGAATAAGCTATTAATATTACCAGCAAACGCATTGGCGTTTTGGAAAAACGCTGAAACTTCCACAAATACAAAAATTATGTGGGGAGGTTCAAGGTCTATGAAAGAGTTGATGCTCGCTGTTTCTTTTCAACCTATTTGTCAGACATATTAAAAAGCCTTTAATCTACGGGTCAGTCGGCTCTTTATAACCCCTCTACCTACGATTTAAGTGTCAAAATTCAAAACCCATAGTCGAATTCGTTTTGCTTGCAGGACGCGCAGGCACAATTGGATTCATGGCGCCCGAAATGTTGCAGAATGAGCCATACGCGTATGGCGTTGATTGGTTCGCTCTCGGCTGCACTATATACGAGATGGCGGAAGGAAAAGGGCCATTTGTTGTGAAAGGAAAGGTGCGGAATAAAATTAAATGCATTTAAAAAGTATAAACGCAATTTATAAACGTTGATATACTCACGCTGATGCTGGACTGGGACGTTTATTTGCGAATACATTTTACTGCAACTGAGCAGACGCGTGTTTTTCATTCTTTTGTATTATTTGGACGACAGCATTTAGTGCTAAACCCAGTGGCGTAATTGACTGGGGCAGGAGTGCGAACCGCCCCCCTGGCACGCTAAATGAAAAAAAAACGAACTCCATTTAGGTTATATTTCGGATTTAGTATTCATTAGATCGTTGTTTTTTGCCTTTTTCGGAGTATTTTCCGGTGATTTAGTGTTTAAGTATAGCCATCCGGATTTATTACCAATTCCCAGGTTTTTTTCTGAGTATGCGCCAGTGGGGCCCCATCAGCTGAGTTTCCCCCTGGCTCAAACCTCTAATTACACCACTGGTCAAACCGATCCAGGAGTACTTTTCTTGAGAGGTCAGGCAAGCCGGAGATTGGATTACGCTCTGGCGGAGATTAATGAACGCTATGCATGTAATTGGTGCCCAGGCCCGTAACCAGCTTGGGACACCAGGAGGGGCGAAGAGTTTACCGAGAGGGGCCCAAATTTTTTGAACTATGTCCAATATTTTTAAATTATGTCCAACACATTTTTCCAGGGGTGGCGAAAAATTTTCTAGGGGGGCTTCGCCCCCCTGGTTACGACCTGTTGGTGGCCATGATTCTATGAACTTACCTTTTGATTGATAGGTAGGCACTGGACTGTATTACTGAGCTGTCGCTGGCCTGAAAGTTTTGGTCAAGTGGCAAAAGTAACTTGTGCATTTACGGTGTTTGAACTTCGATGCATTCGGCAGAATTGCTAGCATGGGCGTCGGAAAGGGTGGGCCCCCAAGGAATTTGGAATTTGATATTTTCCTGTCATATTTTTAGCAAAAAAGGTTGTTTTCTTAGTTTCGAATGTTTCAAACGAAAATATGTCACTTATGCACTCTCCTGCAGAAATCTTTTTGGCTACCCCTGGAAAATACACTATTGGCCCCTCCCTGGCAAAAATCCTTCCGAGGCCCATGATTGCTAGTGGGCAAAGTAAAGGCTAACCACATTTCAAATCTTGACAATTTTTTAGAAAAATCAAAATCAGTCAACTGTAACCGAATTATAGACACATGCAACTGAGAAGATAGTGGAATACATTTAATTCTTTCATTTTTTTGTTTAGAACAAAAAGCGAATGAGTACAAACGCAACAATCGAGAAAACGATTCATGAAAAACACAGTTTTAAAAGAAGCCATTCAGAAGAGCTTGTCGACCTTATAGATCAGCTTCTACTGAAGGATGTCACAAAAAGGCTGGCAGGCGATGAACCGTGAGTAATTTTTTTGTCAAGAACGTTGTCAATGTGCATCTGTTGGTCGTTGAAATTCAATTTAGAAAATCGTTGCGTGAAAGACCGATACGTTAGTGTCCGTTATAACTTAAATTAAAAATAATTTCCAAAACGGAAGTGACATTTTTTTGTGTCTAGCCTTCAGTTGTTCCTACAAAAAGTTATTTTGAAGACAGAAACCTCTTATTAACTAGTCGATATATGGCGAATATTTTTGCAGGTCGGCTGGACCAATTAAACAGCATCGTTACTTTGCTACTCTTAACTGGGACAGGCTAGAAGCAGGGTTATTGCCCGCGCCGTTTATTCCTGATCCAAAAGAAGTTTATGCCAAGGATGTGTCCGACATCAGGTAAGACGACGCACTTTCCTCAATGACACTTAAGGCGAAAAGCTACATTTCAGCTGATGGCCTGCATAGTGGGTTTAAACGCATATATCGTTGTGGTGCATGACTATATTTTACGCGATACTCCGGTTGTATTCCTCCGGCTATCACCTAAAATATATTTGCATTGTGGTCAGGGTTGCCAGCGAAGCCAAAGGTGTGGTTCTCACCGATGAAGACAAGGATTATCACAAAAAGTTTTCCAGCGGCAAGTACGTCAGATGATTCACATTTGAAAATAAATTGCCATTTTGAATGGACGTCAGAATATGCCTTTTAAATATTGCGTTAAAATTGAATCTCAAAATGACAAGATCTTTTCGTTGATGTCGTTACAGAATTCCCATTCCTTGGCAACACGAAATAATGGAAACTGGTCTTTTTCACGAAGTTATGAATAGACAGGAAGCTGACGACGCCAAAGAAAAGAAGAAACAAAACCGAAAGTCATCTATTTGCTTGTTGCTGTAGAAACGTGGACAAGCGCAAACCAACTCTACCCGAGGCCGGATATTTGAGTGCGAATAGGCAATTGAAGTTGAAGTTTGCTACGATTTAACATAGGACCTTTCATTTAGGCTACAATCGTTTGAAACATGCTTTCTAGACCTTGGGAAAGCATCTTCATGATTTATGAAACAAAAAATGTGACAGAAAAAATCTACCTGATGGTGCAGAACTGTAGACGAAGACAACGTCATTGATGCTCTTATGAAGTGTTGATCCCCTATTTATTTTTAACAGCTTTAAAGCTCCAACGTTATAGTTGAACTCATAATGAACCAGTGGCGTAGCAAGACTAAGTGTCGCCCGGGGCCGACCACGAAAGTGCCGCCCTTTCCGGTCCGCAGATTTGCTTACAAGGATTAAAAATGAAAAAATATCATGTTTTGATTTTCGATTATGAGTCTTGCTTTTTCTTCTTGTTCACCTCTTTCTCCTAATTTGATTTTCCTATTTTTTCTGCCTTCTTTACATTTGCATCTATGGACTCGGCATATTTTGTTAAAATTTCTTCCCTATTGGTTATCTGTCTGCAGCATCACTTAGCGTTAATTGTTTACTCATTCCAGGGGATCAAACAAAACACAAAATAATGTGTTACTGCGGAACCAAGTTGGATGAGTGATGGGAGGTCCCTACTCTACAGATGTAAACATTTGTGAATGTTCATATTTCGTGTGGTATTCCCGTCTTAAACTAAAATAAAGTATGTATAATGATATAGTAATCTATAACAGTACGAGGATTTAATAATCTAATATCAGTAATATAAAAAATGTTTCATTGTTCACTTCACGTTTCAGTAGTGATTTATTTCTCTTGGAATATATATAAGGTTTCAAACCTTAACTCAGTTGGCACCGGCACGCGGCTCTGTTCAGGTGCGCGACCCATTTAGATACAATTTGTCAAATAGGTTTAAAACTGACTCTGGCTGAGAAGTGTTGTCTTGCAGCCTCCATCGTGACCATGAGCGTCCGCAGGGGGGCAAAACGGGCATTGTCCCCCTGGAAATTGGAAGTAAGAACCAAAAATTTCTAGAAAACGTGAAATCAGCAGTTTAATTCTGATTAGTTCGGTTAATTCTTGCAATGAGAGTTTGTTTGCCGATATGACATTCGTTTGCCGATATGACATTCACACTGCACAAGAGTTAGGTCCACTGTTTAGGTAACATGCAGTGATGAGCTTGCAGTTCACTAAATCCGCTTCCTTGCCTACAGAAGCAGGTTGCGAAACTCGGAAGCGTTTGTTGCGAGAAAAATCGACTGAGTCCAAGGGTGATTCCCCGGCGGAAAGCACTCAGACAGCGGAAACAATAGAAAGTGGCAGTGCGGGCACTGCGGGAAA
>JGI24158J21664_10001274_pt1 | contig 27893 bp, 11 predicted proteins | sample Ectturendosymbi3_FD_21664 | JGI IMG/M metagenome (IMG submission 21664) | reverse complement strand
GATGTTGACCGATGGCGGATTCGTGAAATTGTCGGGGACTGGTGTCCTTACCAGGGCGGGGAAAGCTTTGACGGATGTGTGGAGTAGGAGGATTGGTAATCAATTTTGGGATGTGTTGTTTGACTATATGCTTAGATAAGCACATCGTCCTTGTCAGATGATGTGAAACCATAAAGGCCAAAGCTAAACCCTTAACCTAAGCCATAAACCTAGACTTACCATAATTTCTTAGGCTTAAACCGGGACAAATTCAAAACCATGAATGAAATAACCTGACGAGCGGCCGAAGACCTGAGCTTGGCAAATTTTATACGTTTTTGTACTTAGATTAAACATTATTCTGCATTAAGTCAAGTTCTAGCTTACTTTCAGGATAAAATGACTCAAAACTAAGTGAAAGTTATCCTGCCTTCTCAAAGCATACAAAATGGCTTCTCACTGCAGGAGTTGCTGTAGTTCCATTTAAGACAATGGAAAAATGACGCAAGAACAAGCCCCCAATTTTACAAATGGCCATTGAGCGGAATTATTTCATAACAATGCGTCATCAGGCTGGAGTTCATTTTGAAAATTTCACTGAAGTGATATTCCGGGACATTTTGCTCACCGGGATAGTCCCGGCCAAACCAGGAGGTATGGTAGGTATGCAATATAAACATAAACTGTAAATCAAAATACTAAACCGAAAAAGTCATAGAAACTTAAGAAGTACATCATAAGATGCAGGAAAGCAAAAGCAGCAATGGTGAGTACCGAACTGGCAAGCATTCACACAGCTGCCATAAACGCATCTCGTGCGGTGTGCCGCTAATGTCACGAACACAGCTTTGTATCTGGAGAGTAGTGGAAGCAGTTCAGCACGGGTTCGAACAGCAAAATATATCAAGCAGAGCTTTTGCCCCTCTCGCCAAAATAAACACTACCTGAATGCATTGCAAAGCATTTGAAACCTTGGTTGGAACAGTTTGCATGCCTCTGTGCACCAATGTGCATCCCCATCTGACTTATCTTTTGCTTTTTTCTCTGTTAGATGTTTACCTCAAAGTTTGATGTAAGAACGCCTTTATTTCTCTCCCATTATCACATCCCTGTATTATGATGGGTGAATGACGTTATAGTTGGGACTTTGTTGAAGTATTCTGCTCCTATCAGTGTTGGTAATGTGCAAACGCCTATTACAGTGGCGTACGCAGAAAATTCCTGAGGGAGGGCAAGTTTCGTCACAATCGTGTGACATCACAAATGAACTTTAGGACGACCATTCTAGGGCAGTGCGGAGGCATGCCCCCGGGAAAATGTTGCAAAATTACACCAAAAAATACGCAAATTACACCTAAAAATACGCATTTGCACCTAAAAATACGCATACTGTATATAAATTTTTTATTTTGGGGGTTTGAGGGGGGGCCATGGCACAATGGCCCCCCTCCGTACGCTAGTGGCCTATTATGTATTGCTGTGTCGCTATGGCTAACCATTATGTGATTGTGCCTGTGATATGGACCACGACTCTGCAATAAAGAATGATTATATTGTTCTAGTGTAGTCTCAAACCTAATTCAAGAATGGGAAATCGTGGCATGCAGACTTGGACAACTAGAATTCTTTTAACTTTTCTGAATTAGATTAGAATTCAAATTAGAGGTAACGCAGATGTCACAAATTAGATTAGAATTAAAATTAGAGGATTTGTGAAAAACAAAAATTGAACTAAAATTGGAATTACAATTGCATTTGCTCAAATCAAAGCAACTTCAATCAAAGTTCAATTTATGCCCAAATCTGGATTCATTCTCACACGCATGAGAATAGCTAAGATTCGTACGCCAAGTATGGCGCGTTTCGCGCTGTGCAATTAGCCTGCATGGCTAACGTGGCGTGGTGACTGCACCACATAACATTGAAGCCGTGACAGTCACAGCGGAGTAAGCCTAGTCGAGTTGAATCTCCCTTGCTGTTATGCCGAGAGTCCTTGGTTCGACTCTCTCTTTAACCTCTTTAGGTGGCTGAGGGCGACGCAGGATTGTGGCTACAACACCAAAGACTCGTACCGACGGAGCCAATGCGGCTGTCATACCTAAGAGTTCTCGAGCAGCATCCTTCAGATAAGGGAAACGATGTTCGTTTTACCAAAACCCTAAAACAAGGGTGTGCAACCCATGGCCCACGGCGTGGGGCAAAGTAGCCCGGTAGCTAAATTTTTTTGGCCCGCGGAAGGCGGAAAGGGACAGATTTTCTAAGCAAGCATCACAGTTTTTGGAAAGACTTGCCAAGGATAGATTAAGGGTATTGCAGGCCTAAGGCTGAACAGATATTTCGTCAAATTTCATAAGTTATAGGAGATAATTCGGTAGTTACTTGCAATGAAAACAATAATCAAAAAGTAAATTGGGGGCCGAATTTTTCCAGGATCTAAGGCTATGGCCTTAGTAGTCAATTGTTTAATCCGGCATTAGGTATTGCCAGTCTTGAATCTTTCGTGGGTGGTCAGCGCGTTGCTTAACACGCAGAGGTTGACACATGCAACTGTGGACCGTGGACCAATCTGGTTACGTGAGTTTGACNCGGCAGTGCTGTATGGTTGTGTTGCATGCAAATATGTCCGCCGAGCAGCACACATCTGCCCTNAAAGATCACAGCTGACTGACTGTCGTAAGAACCAGATGATTATTGTAAATTCTACGTGTGAGTGGATGGGGAATGTGACGTAATAACAATCACTGATAAGGCCACATAGTTTGTACTGCAGCAATGAACGTGAAAAAAATTTGATAGAATTTTTAAATGTTCTCGCTTTTCTGGTGATGGGATGGCGGCGTGGCACTTGTCGCCATTTTGCTGCACTTTCATTGCATGAGGGTACATTTTCGTTTTGTGTTTAAAAATATCTTTGGACAAATTAGCATTTTTGGCAAAACCGCTAAATTAGATTAGCATTAAATTAAATTAGAACTAAAATTAGAGCACTGAAGCTTTTCGCGAATTAGATTAGAATTACCGTCATTTCACTCTAATTCTTCGAATTAGAATGCTAGAATTATTTAGTTGTCCAAACCTGGTGGCATGCCGGTATTTGAAAGGCACAAAGCCAAGAGTTAGCGCACAAACGTTTGATGAAAATCATCCCACATTCTTTAAAAAGTAATCCGTGATGCTGAAAGTATGGCACGTCGCAAAAGGCTTCATATGCCAAAAAACTAATGAAAATGACTGTACTGACATATACTGTAATGGCAGTGTCTAAACAACTGTATCCTGTTGTTGTTTTGGAAAGACTACAAAAACGTATCCAGCGGATTTGTTGACCTCTAGGGCAGGGGTTCTCAACCTTTTTTCTCCCGTTTACCCCTTGCCAGATTCCTAACACAAAATTTACCCTTTCTTTTTTGTTTACTCACCAGCACTGTAGAAAAAACAAAGTTTTGTAACTTCAGCATCATTAAATTTACCCCCAGTATAGGTAAAATTTATCCCCAGGGGGTAAATATACTCCCGGTTGAGAACCCCTGCTCTAGTTAAATGTCTGACCAGTTCTCAGTTTCTTTTTGAAGGATTAAACTGGTTATAAGTTTTTTTTCTAAATCTTAAACCCTAACCCTAGAACACCCTAACCCTAAAAACCCTGAAACCTCATCCCATTCCACGCTGTTGCGTTATTTGGATTCCTAGACACTAGCATTAGAATACAGTACGTTTGTCACCGTTTTGCATTCAAATCAAGTTGGGATGGCACAAATCAGAATTACTGGTGTATGTTGTAGAGATGGCACGGACAGCTAACAATCCAGTCTTCGAGCCGTCCGCTAGAGGTTTTGAAACAGTCCGCAAACAATTTTTTAGCGATGACGTCATTTCGGGTCGTTACGGGCCGCTGCAGTCTGCTTGCAGAAAAATTTTTGTGTTTTGCAAAGTTTCAAAATCTAACAACGAATTTTTTTGGCTGCTGTTCTCTCCATTTTACCGTTCTGCCAACGTTCCCATTTCACTTGTTTCCACGCAAATCAGTGAACCATGTTATGAATCAATCAAAGCAACGCTTTCATTTATAATCTGCCGCCGAGGTTTGGGACAAGTATTCCCAAACTTTCTCCGGGCATGTACCCCTTCAGCATTTCGTTATATGAGCATGTACCAAAAATTTCATATGACAAAAAGGCTGAGGGAAATAACAAAAATATATTTGCCAATAAGCATATACTGATTTTGAAAATAATATGCACTGATATTGACCTATGTATAAATACGAGTATATTGACCTATGTACAAATACGAGTATTTCGAAATGAATAATATGCAAACATAAATTTCCTTTCCATTGCTAACCTTAAATGTGTCCTTTCAGATAGGAAAATCTACCTACCCCTAGGGGTCAGAGATGAGCACTGGACTGGACCCGGACTATAGCAAATTGTGTTAAATTTTGGTTGGATCCGGGCTGTAAATCATTTCAAAATTTAGGATCCGGACCGGATATGGATTGAATTAATGGAAAAGAAATGAGGCATTTTTGTTGTGAAAAGGCTGCATTTTCAAATATTTTGGATTTCATTTGGACTTGGATTCTCCATTTGAAAAATATTTTGGCCTGAGGTTGGACTTGGACTGAGTTTTTAAAAATCAGGACTGGATCTGGATAGCAAAATATGACAGTCCGCTCATCTCTGCTAAGGGTACATGTACTCCAGGTTGTGAACCCTTGGTTTAAGATAAGGGGTTAGGCTTAGGTTAGGGTTTAACTTTAAGGAAGGGGTCACCAAACATTTTGAAACTCAGAGCTGTTTCTTGGTACAGATTCATGCGAAGGGCTACCAGTTTGATGCACAGACTTCTGAAATAAAAATTAGCATAATTTGTCTTCATATTATGTTAACATTAATAATAACGATTAAAAATATCCATCATTGTGAAGACACTGATCAGGTTTATGCTATTGTCAGAACAGGCCATGGTCAACCCATATGGTCCGTACGGGCGACCTGGTTCCCGACCTGGTTAGATTTACTATGTTACTAGCAAGTGTAAGTGCAGCCTAGGGCACTCTTGTCATGTGTTAGTGTCACGTTACACGCGACGGACGAATAAGTTTTCAAAAGTGAAGGTCCGCTGGCGGACCTATAGCCACTGCCTTAAGATTGCATGGGTTTAGTGTCCAAAGGACAATGAACTGAAAACATGTTGTTACTTTGCATTTGAGTTTACTTTATATTACGGGCCGATCCGGGCTAGAAAATAAGTTGTGGTTTAGCATAAACGGGCCGGGCGGTTTCTTGTTAGCTCTAGGTGGGCCGGGTTGTAAAAGTGCTGGCCCGTGCCATCTCTGGTATGTTGTCTTGAATTTATTCTTTATTTTGTTCATCCCTTTAGGCTTATCACGCTTGGCTGAGCACTATAATGTGAAGGTTTTGGGAGCACCTGGTTGAAGTTTCTGTCAGAGTTGAGATTGCTATTTTGTGTTTTATGAGTGGTAAAGGTAACGAAATATTCTTGCTGAAGCTGTGCAATTGCTTCTAGTTCCTATTGAAAGCTGATAAGCAGCCTTTTTTTGTGTTTTATGATGATTACATTCTTTTTTTGGTATCCTGTAGGGATACACGAGCGAGGTGTGTTTGAAACGAAACGCAACGACAACGAGACTGTGCGCACAAATATTTTATTCCAAATGGTAAACTACACAACATGTTGCCTTCGAAGTAATCCCCCTGAGATCTAACGCACTTCGCCATCCTCAGTCCTCTACCATGCCTTCATGCACTCCTGGAAGGATCTGTCCGGGATTGCTCGGAGTCGGAGCTCCTACGTCACGGCCAGTTAAATTATTAATCTAATGGCTTCTACAGACTACATCAGGAAAACGTGTTCCTTTCATGACTCACTTGAGCTTAGGGAACAGGAAAAAATCACAGGGAGCCTGGTCTGGTGAGTGTGGAGGTTGCTCCAGCACAGCAATGTTTATGTTATTTTTGGCAAGAAATTCCCAGATGCCCATGTCTTGTTGTGTGCCAGAGGATTGTTGTGGTGAAGAACAAGAAGAAGAAACCATGATTTTTTTGTACATTTTTTGCCTCTTGCTCTTGCACTAACAGCATCAAACTTCGCAGGACGTCCCTGTAAATGTGCTGGTTAATGGTCTGGCCCCGTGGCAAGAATTCTGTGCGCACAATGCCTGAGGACTGGTCGGCGGCGTCAGTGCCACCAGCGTAGGGTTGTACCTCCAGCGTAGGGATGTACCACCAGCGTAGGGGTTGATTTAGAAAGCAACTGTTTGTACCTCCAGCGTAAGGAGTTNATTTAGAAAGCAACTGTTTGCACCTGCAGCGTATGGGTGGCTTAATNAGAACGCAACTGTTTGTACCTGCAAAGGGATTTGATTCAGAAATCAATCTGCTTGTACCACCACACCAGCGTAGGGTTGTACTTCCAGCGTAGTGTTGCAACCTTTCCGGTGGTGTTGCGTTGATTGTGTGATTCACCATGAACGGGATGTGGTGAAGAACAAAAATATATGTATGTGGCCCGAACAAGGAATAATAGAGTGATCTCGTCGGGTGATCTCTATTGTTGCTTGCTGCCACGGTATGAAGCTTTGCGCACATGCCGCTCAGGATTTCCAATCGCAGCAGTGGGAATGTACCAGCAACGTATGGGTTGATTTAGAAAACAATTGTTTGCACCTCCAGCAAGCATAGGGAGTTGATATAGAAAGCAACTGTTGGTACTTCCAGCATAGGGAGTTAATTTATAAAGCAACTGTTTGTTCCTCCAGCGTAGGGTTGGCTTTAGAAAGCAACTGTTTCAGTGTTTGTGGCATCCCCATGCTGGAGGTACAAACAATGTACAAAGAATTGCTTTCTAAATCAATCCTTACGCTGGAGGTACAAACAGTTGCTTTCTAAAGCCATCCCTACGTTGGAGGTACAAACAGTTGCTTCCTAAATTAATCCCCCACACTGGAGGTATAAACAGTTGCTTTCTAAATCAATTCCCTACACTGGTGGTACATCCCTACACTCAAGGTACAACCCTACGCTGGCTGTACAAACAGTTGCTTTCTAAATCAATCCCCATGCTGGTGGCACATCCCTATGCATATGCTGGAGGTACAACCCTACACTGGTAGTAATGACTGACGCCGCTGACCCTTACTGCAATGCCCCTCACATAAAAAAAGCCATCAACATCACTGTGACCTTGATTTTGAACTTGGCCATCCCCACTTTCTTCAGCCTAAGCAACGTTGGACTCTTCTACTAAAGACTGGTGCTCGGTCTCTGGATTGTACTAAAAAATCCATGACTCGTTGCCTGTAATTATTGTAATTATTCCTTCTACTAGCAACTTCGGTTTCGAGCTGTTCCAGGATATTATGACATGCTACTCTTTCTGCTCTTCTTTTAGCAACTTCAGAACCCTTTTAGTTTTTGCACAGGTCTTCCACATCCCCAGATCTTTCGCAATGATTGTCTACACTATTGGTTCTTAACCTAGGGTAAATTTATCCCTGGTGGTAAATTTCATCTTGCAAAGGGGTAAATTTATTGAACCATAAATTGCAGCCAATGTAAATTTCTATAAATCATTGTAAACTGTAAGAGTTTACTAATTTCGTATTTTTAATAAACGGCCACCATTGAATGTATTGGATATGTAAAAAATGTTTGAACCACTGGTCTACAGTACACCCACTTGCAGTTAATCTCCAACTAATTTGCAATCATTCTAACAGTGAAGTGGTGATGTCCATGCAGCTTCTGGCAGACAAGCTTGACATTTTCCTGAGTCCTGCTTGTGGCAGGCCTACCGCTACTAGGGTCATCTTTCACATCCTCCCTTCCTTAAACCTCCTGTGCGACTAGAAAGCCCAAGCTTGTTCGGTGGTCATTGTGTTACAGCAAAAATTACAGACTTAAATTTTTTACAACGATCAACGCTAGACCAATTACTAACGAAACTTGCAAAAGAGCGTACAGTTAACACAAAGCTGAAACTGCAATTGTACATTCATGAGAGGTTGACCTACATTGCAACGTTTAGCGCTAATTTGAATGGACACATAACTTGCGCAGCACATACTGTCTTGTTACTTTTTAAACACACCTCGAATGTCCCTACAGTATTTGATGCTGGGCTGTTTTTCTCCCAACAATGTTGGTTATGCTAGACTTTTGAGGCATAGCTAGTGTAACATTTTAACTTGATGAGGCTGTAAAAGATGTTTTTTCCCTTGGTGAAGTCTGCAAAAAAGGAGAATGAAACCTGTAAAATGTGGAATGAAGGCTGTAGGATGTGGAGCAAGACTATGAACAATATGTGCAAAAACTGACTATGCTTATGACCAGGGTTGCAAAGTTGGAAGTAATATATCCAACTCCGACCCTTCCAAAATTTCTGTCTTCCGACTCTGGCTTTCTAAAAGACTACCGACTTAAACTCCTTAACATAAAGGGAATGACATTTGGCTCTTAAAATCAATGGAAATTGTGGTGCCCTGCAAGAAATCTCTATTTCAACAAAATTGAACCATCTCAACGGGAATTCCCAATTTAGGAGTGATGTAAAAAATTGTCCAAGTGGACATCCGGATTTGGAGTGTCCAAATCTATGACTCGAACTCCGACTCCCAGTGTTGTCAGGAATCAGACTCAACCCAAAAACCTCCGACTTCTTACGGCTTCGACTCGGCAACCTTTTGGAAACATTTTGGTCATGTTTAGGTGAGACGTTTTGGTCACTAAAACATTTCAGTCATTTGTCTCACAGTTTATATTAAAACTTGCGATAACAGTGATTTTTAGCCTATATTTTGAAACATTCTGATTGAAATAACTTAATTTTTTTTCAGTCATTTCAAAAGCATTTTGGTCTATGACTGAAAAAAAACTAGGTATGACAAAAATTTATCCTAAAAAGGGAGATTCTTGCCTCGAAGGGAAGTTAGTGTGAAAGAGTGGTCGCAAAGCTGTCCCAACCAATCAGAACCAATCATCATGTTGTTTTGGTGTTTCATTGATTTTTACATCCACAAAATTGATATTCACAATGCCATTTCCTACAAATGAGACTTACAAATCTACCACACATACAGTACACTGAACATTTAGCTGAATGTCTAATTGATCATGGGCATGCCATTTTACCATGAAGAAAGAGATGAGTTAGAAAGTATTTTATTGCTGCAAAACTGCTACAATATGTGGATGAACACATTCCACTGAAAAAAAAACTTAAGAAGGCACTGTGTCCTATGTGCAGAAAAAAAGAAAAGAAACAACTTCACGTGCCAAAAGTGCAACCTGCCTAATGTGCACTGTTTGTTTCACACCATATCGCACCTAAAAGATGAAATAAGGCAACATTTACAAAAACAAAATGTTATTTAATTGCAAAATGAGTTTTTTGACATTGGTTGTCTTTATGTGTCTTCAGTGTTATTGGGACATATTTATCCCAGGATGCAATACTGTTGGAACAAAAATGTCCCGCTTCCGGTTTATACATTTTGTAAAGAAATAATATAAAAGTGAAATTACTGCATTTATTTGTTCATAAAACAATGGTCTCATGCCAAAAATCAAGATTCAAATCAATTTGTTTAAAAGCAGTATTGAAAAGGTTCAAACCTAACCCTAAAACTCAGGGTGGTGAATAACTCAGCGTTAGAGTGTCCCCCTCTCAATTAGAAGGTTGGGTGTACAATCCATGGTCACTAAGTGAATAGCTGTAGTGCTGCTCCTAGGTAAGAGTGTGCTAAACTGCCGTGACAAAAGCATTATTCAGGCTTCGGTCTGCCACCAATTGTTGTTAAAAAATCTGTATTGTATGTGATCAACCAAAATAACTTTAACCCTAAACGTTAACACTAATACTAACCTTAAATCTAATCTAAAGTTTTAAGAAAGTACATCAAAAGCTCTCCCAAAACAGATCATGAAACATAATCTTATGTCACGACATCAAAAACTCCATCTGTGCTATCGAAGTCAAAACAACCCTAATAAGAGTAGAACCAACAACCTTGACACAGGAGGAATAGAAACTTCCCACTCGACCATGTTCAAAATGCTGCAAATGTCACAAACTCAAATTTGTATCTGGCACAAAACCGGATATGGTTTTCGAAGCCAGATGCAGTTTTTCATTCCTTTTGAAGTGAAACCTGGATATGGTTGTTTAGATACTACCTGCAGTAATTCAAACGGAAACGTTTTAAAGATGTTGATTTTATTGTAAAATTGCTAGTCTATTACTACCACTACTAGCAAGAAATAGTGTTTTAAAATCCTATTTTTGGGTAGAATTATCAATGCTCTCACTCTTAAGTGCATGGAGCATGTTAAACAGTAGCAATAGCATGTCTGAGTGCCCATGGACCAGGAAGTTGACCTACAGTGTCTACAAGCTTGGTCATTGACATCACTGGGCTATATTGTTAGATTTGACATGTTTAGAATTGCTTGCATATCATGAGGTTTTAAATTGAAATTTGGTTATATACAAGTTATGATGGAATAGTTAGATATTTTCAAAGATTATGGTTTAGAAGTAAAGAACAACATGCCTTTGTTGAACGTTCATTTTGGTTTTCTTGAAGATTACTTTTATATATATCCATATATATGGCATAAGAAAGAAGATTGTGTTGTCTAAATGTTTTCAACACAGGGCATTGATGCATAACTGCCTATATGCTGAGACCTTTCTACTAAAAGAGCACTATTGCCATGAACTTTATATTCTAGCATGGCCACGGTGCAACAGAAAAGCTTTCCAAGCAATCTCTAATCGACAGCAAACCATCAATCTCTCTCAAATAATCTGCTTATTTTACTTCACAGTCTATGTAAAAAAATGTTCATTTATCCACTTGCAAAAAAGCTTACAACCAGTACCCAAAAAAAAGATTTTCTGGCAGATGCATTTATTTGAGTAGACTGGTGCCCAGGATTATCTGTACTATCTGGTACTTAAAAACATAAACTGGTATCAAAAGTGTTATTGGGGAGCACAAGGCTTAGCAGCTACCATTTTTAACAAGCATTATATCATGAATCAAACCAAGCCTTCTAGCTTCAGTAACAGTGCTCAAACCATTGTCCTACTTGTACAAGTTCATCATTAATCTGCAAATGACTGAAAAAGAAAAGGTCATACTAATGTATGGAGACATTAAGTACTGTAGGCATTCTGGTACCAAGGTTGAGAAAAACCTGTTCTTTTAAAAAACAAACAACCCACCTGTTTTTTTCAGCTTTTTAATCTGTTTTTTTGTTGTTTTTTTAAAAAGAAACAAGCTTTTGTTTTTCTGTTAAAGAAAACAGAAAAACCCTATTCCGAATTGTTTTTATTCCATCATGCAATATCACTATTTTCAGAATCACACAATAATAACTTACTATGCCTACTATGGCATTCAAAACTGAGGGTAAAGGAATGTACCCCATCTTTGTTTTCGCAATGTATTGTTGGTCAGTTCACTCCTAAGTAGTAAGGCTTGACAAACATGCGCACAGTAAAAAGAGAAAAACCACTCCCACACAAACTTTTGCAGTTTCATGTCAAGTTTATGTGCATGCCCTGCTACTTCACTATCTATAGAGTGTGTTTTTTGAATATATGATTTGGTATGGTCCAAAATCAGAAAAAGTTTAGATGCAGAGAAGGCAGAAGAATTGGTTAAGTATACTGATTGTGCAGAGCTGAAGAACATAACTATTAGAAGTTACTTAAACTGTTTGAACTATTTTTATTTTTTTTCAAGTCCTTTGAATTTCGTTGTTGTTCATTTTGATTGATTTGAAAAAAAAATACAGTTAACTGTACAATATCCTGCTTATTTTATTTTTTACTTTTCAGTAGATTTTTCAAAGGAAAAGTAAAGAGTGGGTTTTTATTTTAAGTGGGCTTTCCAGGTTTTTTAGGTCGCTTTTTTACAACAACCCTGTCCAGTACCAACGACTTTTTTGAGTTAACTTACTTGAACTTTTGCTGATGAAATTATTATATAAGACTTATGGAATCAAGAGTCCATGCAACAGCTCTTCTGGAAGGGAATTTCTAGTTGCACTTGCAAGTCACACATGTTGAGTGTCATGTCTAAAAATGTCATGCCAGTATGTAATGTGTCATGTCTAAAAACGTCCTGTAGGATCAGATAGATATCATTTGACATGCCAACACCTGCTACAGATTTTTATTCTGGACTATATACATTACACCTGCTGTCAATTACAAACTAACATTGGATGACATTATTGGACTTGTGTACATCACTTCTTCACCGCAATGTCATAAGTAAACTACTTGGATCGACAGAAACTACACCATAAGTCAACTTTGCTATGAGTACTAAGCACAGTTACTTATTTTGTTTCTTTGCATGAACCTGTGTTATGGTATTAACACACATTTAGCTACTACTGCAGAGTGCAATAATCAAAGAAAAAGAAATTAGCAGGTGTTTCACAGAGCAAGAATTTTTACATTTGTTATGTCAGATGTAATGTACAGCCGTAGTTATAGGCAAGACTTTATTCAAGATAGACATGATGCCCAAGACATAAACCTGATCATTGTGGTCATAATTCTGAATCTTGGTGTAATTTCTGGTAATTTGCATCTTGATTGTTCCTTGTGCAAGAAATGCTGTTCTGAACATTACCAGCTCATACAACTGAGTTATCAAAGTTCAAATGTGTAACAACCACATGCTTCAGCATCAAGACACCACAAGGATGACGCAGCCGAATCTGATCACCATTTGCTTTGGTAGAAATCGATTTCACATCGGCAACGCATCTTCAGTCCAGCAAATTTGTAAGCAAAAGCTTACAAGTGAAATGACAATAAAGACCATAAGCAAGATCAGAGAAAGGGTGCAGACTACAGTAACAATTCCATAAAGCTACTAACACTAGAGCTAAAAACCAGCTAACTCCAAACCAAAGCAGCTGATGGCGAGGAGTGTAGTGAATGAGTCACTCAGCCTACCAAACATTACAAAAGAAACTCCTGTCAAGCACAAGAACCACAGACGTCATGTGTTATATTTTTTCATTAGAGTGTCAACAGTTTTTCTCTTCGCTAGCTATTTCAACTTTTTCAATGTGTTGTTCATTAGTTTTAAGAATAACTATTTTGCGCTGGCTTTTTATTCCTGACACACAGAGTTCCTTCAACTTTTTAGAATCAGGTCCGTTTAAGTTTTTCCTTTGTTTTTGGTGTTACGCTTTTTTGTGTGACAGCATGAGCAGCAAAATTGTTGAAGATTTCAAACCTTTTCAAAACTGTAGCTGTAGTTGTGAAAAAATATTTTGTTGTTACTGCATCTAAATTCAGGTTGATGATTCATGCATGATTCTTAGTTTTCAACACATTTGCAAGCTATTGAGGGGTTAAGTTAGTTGAGGTTACAACATTAATGTACTCAGCGGCTATTTAAGCTTTATAAAGCATGTTGAAAAGATCTATAAGGACTGCTTCATAAGAAAGTTTCTCAAATAACTTTTCTTCAGCTTTGCTTTATTTAGCAAGTTATTATTTTTCATAAAGTAAGAGAATAATGGTTAATTTTTCATATAATACTTTTCCAAATGTGCTATTTGGTGAGTATGTAATTTGCTATACTTTTTTTAGACATGAAATTTTCCTGGTTGTAATGCAAATTCACATAGTCAAGGGAAGTGTTGCCTGTGGAAGTTTTAATGCAGCTTTTTGATTAGTTCATTCTCACATCATTAAATTGTGTAAATGCAAAAGTATGTTTTGTAGGTAACTCGGGAGCAGTTGTACACTACTAGTTTTTAATTCCTAAATATGGCTAATGGGACAGAACAGATGCATAACACTGATTATGATTATTTAATTAAATTCTTGGCACTTGGTGACTCAGGTATGTTTCTTCTTTTGTAATGACTAGCTATTACTTGTTGTAGAAGGTTAATCGATCTTTTTTTTCTGACATATGTACTCTTTTGCTATTTTGTTGTATTTGCTCTTGCTTCTGTTTGTAATGCGTGTAGTGCTTTTGAACGCATGTTTCAAACTCTTCATGTGTGAGAAGGCTAATTACTTGAATATGGATATGTGCAGGTTTGAATCGCAGCAAAAAAATTAAAGCAAAGCCCATTCGGCTGATTCCTTGAAGCAAACTAAGAACGTTTAATAATAGTATTGTCATAAAGTAATGTTCATGGTTGCTGGTTCAGTATGTCTACCTAAATTTTTGTTGTTTGTAGGTGTTGGAAAAACGTCATTTTTGTTTCAATACACTGATGGGACATTTGAAAGCAAATTTGTGACAACTGTTGGAATAGATTTTAGAGAAAAAAGAGTGGTGAGATAATACCAGAGTAGTTGTATTCATTGGTTTGTGAAAATAATTTTGATAAAGTGCACTTGTCAAGAGGGTTTATTCAAATACATTGACAGTACCAGATAACAGCAGTTTAGGTGCTCATTGCGCTTGTGACAAGTGCTAGCAGCTAAGAAAAATGCTTTAATTTGGGAGATATGTTTTCAGGAAACTTTACACCTCAAACCTGTCCTAATTAGTTTTTTGATTAGTCGTTAGTTTGATTAACTGACACTTCCTCAGTGACTAGACGTTATCAATTGTGATGAAATGTAATAAAAAAACTAGATCAACCTGCAAATTACACTCCTGTGTTTGTCATACTGCATCCCAAGAGGATCTGCTTTGTTTTTGTTAAAGTTACAGCATGAAGTAATTGTACATCACTTGCCTTACAAAGGTTGTGCACTGCATCACTATGGGGATGCATATAACTTCTCTCCGACGTCAGCATCAAAATCTCCAGTCGTAGCCGATTCAACTTACGCGAAGAGTGCCACTAAATCCACACGTCAAAGCTCCGAATTTCGCTAAATAGCACAGCTTGGTTTGAAACGCAGGACATCACATGTTTTTGCTAGAGGTCAACGCAGGTTTTGCAAAGTTTATTGTAAACGAATAATTGCTATGCCACGTTGGTACTAAATTACAAAACACGCCTCTAGATAGTAATATAAATTGTAGTGTTGGGTGGATTTCGAGTACGATGTCGCTGAACCCACTTTGATACTTCAAAATTTTTTAAAGTGTTTTTTTAATCGATGTCGACAAGGTAAAGAAGGCATGACTTACCTCTAACCAGCTGCTGTGATGTTGTTGACTTTGCATTACTTGTGTATACATACCGGTAAATAATTTTGGTGGGGTGCTTGTCTGCATCGTTTGTATGGAATTCATCACAGTACCCTTCAGAACAAAAAGTTAGCTGTGAGCATTGAACAGTTTGTTTTGTAGATAAAGTTGATAAAAGTTTGTTTGCTGGCACCGGTAGACGCAGGAATGGGATATTAACAAGGTCTCGTTTAGGTCCACCGCTAACAACAGTGCTGCATTATTTTTGGAAGATGTCACTTCCTACTTAGTCTTCCAACGTTCTGCTAGCGCCTTGTCTCCAAAAAGACCGCAAGACAGCTTTTGTTGCCATAACAGAATAAAAACCTTGCAGAGGACCAACCAAGCAAGTGTTCCCAGTGGCAGGTGTAACGGTTTAACTTTCAAACGTTCCTATTTTTACTGCTGCGTATTTTTTGACCTTGCGCGTTAGCGTGTTAATGCACTTGTCATGACCAGTGTTTTTTAAGGCGTTTTGAGAGACCGAAACGGTTTCTCAATTTTTCAACGGTCTCTCATAATACAGTTGAAAATCGCTTTATTGCTACCATCAGAATACACTAAGACCATGCATTGCGACCATCTTGGTATTCACATAAAATGGTTGCGGTTTCTCAAAATATCTTTGCGGTCAGCAAGGTCAAACCTTGAAAAAAACCCTGGTCATGACGAAGGTATCGGGGTTTTCCACACATTTTTGCTGTTTAAATCCAGCGCAAAAAGCGTTAGCTACTACAGTGCTTCAACCTTTTTTGTTAGGGTGCACCCTTGAAGATGTTTTGACGAACTCATGCACCCTATTTACTGAAACGTCCCCCGTGTCCCCCACCTAACTGCGACCATGTCTGTAAGTGGCGTGGTCTAAATAAGCAAGTACCCTAATTCAGTAACTCAGGTACATAATTCAATTGATAATTGCTCATTGTCTGTTGTTAATAAATTACAAATAATCAACTAAATACAACAATTAACTTGACATGGTCTGATGCTTACGCACCACACTTTAGAATATGCAAAGTCTAGGTTAAATCCTGAAAGTCATTGGTTGGTTAATGATTCATTTTTGCTGACAGAGTTTTTGTAAAAAGTATCTGTTTAGTGTGACAAGTTTGTAATGGATCCTTGGAACCCTTTCGTAGTGGTGCACCCTAGGGTGCATCGTGCACACCAGTTGAAGAGCGCTGAGCTACTAAACACTTATAAGATTTCCTTTTAAATCGCGTTGTTGCATGGAGGGTTCACGAATTGGAACTAAACCAAAACAACTCCAGCTGTCGAGAATACTACGGCAGTGTGCAACTAATCCGATATGAACACCACTTTACATCATCTGCACCTAGAATAAAGTTTATTTTGTAATTACACGCAGTTGAAACACTGGTGAGCAACTTTTCATAGGGAAAAAAGTGCCAGTGAACATCAATATTTTATTATTCGCATTGGCAAAGCTCGAATCGTATTTACTGTACCTAAATGTAGTGAAGGAGATTGTGGAAAGACTTCAGCGTTAAGCGACACAATTTATCTCCAAAGTGCTGTGTGAATTTGTGAGCTGTACAAAGGTGTGGACACAAGTTTTTTCGAGTTCTCATCTGTCATTCCAGATCATTTTTCTTTGTATTATTTCTACAAATTTTTGATTGATACCCACATAATAATGCAGTGTGGGCTCGATGCTTCTTGTCGCAGTTACTTAAGCCATCTATTGATTCTTGCCATATGAACACATGATGCAACCACTTTATCACATCTGCACCCACCGTCGGCAATCTTCATTACAGTGTATCCGTCAGAGTAAAACCAGAACTCGACCATTTACGCTGTAGTCAAATCAAAGTCAATTAGTATTGAGAAGAGAGCGACCGAGAGATCCTATCAAAAAGCCCGCAACTGGCTGCTGAAGGCGTAATTAGTGCAACACCACTCCAGATGAAAGAAAATACATTCTAGGTTTTAAACCCGGTTTGTAAACAACGACATCATTTCAAATACACAGTATTTTGCTCGAGTTACGCACTACCCTTGGCGCTGTGATTAAATTAATATTTTTCAGGAAGATAGATGCGCCACCATGTCTGGCAGTAGCTAGGCTAATTTGGTTGAACGGCAAACTGTGCCCATATGACAAGTGCATGTTTGCTTGGATTTCGTTTGCATTGCACAATTACAGGGTATTCTGTTCAGCATAAAACACGAAACTTTGCCTTGTGCGTGCGCATAAACATGTAAATTTAAAGGTGGGGATTAGTCATGAAGATATGGGTATTTGATTTCTTAACACAAACGAGAAGGTAACTGGTAACTTTCAAGTTGTCCTTGTCCATGACTTTTGGCAAGGGTCATTAGATTATTTCACGATGCTTTTTTGTATGGTGCTTGACCTTTTTAGCCAGCATCCTGCAAAATTTCGTTGTGCAGGGCTTGACAGCAACTTCGTTGCGCAAGCTCGTTGAAGCATAACTGCAGATGGTTGCAACTTGTCGCTTTGACAGGTATTTGGTAGATCAGACGAGCGTGTGCACGGCATGCAATGATAATATTTGTAATTAAAATATACTTTTTACTTTCGTGGCTATTTTACTTTTGGCTTACTCGATACTTAAATGCATCAGAGGTGGACTCGCTGCTTGCGAAAAAAGCTGATTGTCTGCGTTGTGCAGCAACATGGTGTTGTCAACTAACATGTCTCAAAAATAATTTAATTGAAGTACGCCGGTTTCAGCGCATGCTNCATGAATCGTGGCTGCGTTTGATGTACGGTATGATGTTGCGCGTNTGTTTGACAGAGCTTCAGACCATCCGGNGTAGATTCCGGTCGGGCCCAAAGAGTTCATCTGCAACTGTGGGACACTGCTGGTCAAGAAAGGTGAGCGTGAGATGTTCATAAGGTTTGCTGAAATTTTGAAGGGATGCTGAGCATTCTTTTACGTTGCGATTGAAAAACTCGTGTGCAGCATTTTCTTTCCCATGAAATGTGATAAGGAGAAAATATCTTATGGTGTTGTTAGAAGCATTGGTTTCTTTTCATTTCTGTGCTGAACGCTCTGCTATGCATAAAAATCAAAACTGCATACTCATAAATCTAAATCAGGTTGGGTTGATGAATAGCTGTGACCAATATTAGTTTTCTCCAAAACCAATGACTACAGCCAGATTCTGCAGGGCAGGCTGTGGAGCCGAAACTAAAATTTTGGGCCCTGGCTTGAACCTCTGAAAGTCTTTGGCTCCGGAACGATTTGCTCCATTAAAAGCTAAAAGCCATTGTATTGTGTTTATACAACTGGCTTGCCCAACAAACTATATCTGTTGAACGGGAACCCAAATTTCCGGCTCCACCATCTAAATTTTTTTGGATCCGGCTCCAGCTATCCAAAATTGCTTGGACTCTGGCTCCACAGCCCTGCTATAGGGTAACCAACTAGATTTTGTAGGATAAACCAAAGTGCTTGTAGTTTTCGGAAATTGAAAGATGATGATGACGTAATAAAAATAAAAACTCAAGCTCGTTTCTGTTTCACACCTGACAATCTCGCTTGGGAGTTGTGGCGTACGAAGAACAATCGTTGTTGCTGGTTGCTGAACAATTTGCGTATTTGTGGTTAAGCTAATAATCTCAGTTGTGTTCCTTTGCAAGAACTTGTTCTGTGTTGCTTGGTTCCACCCGAATTTGATTTGGTGTAGCACGATTAATACTGGTTTGTGACTCAAAAAGATATGCAATGCGTTGTGATGATTGATGGGAGAGTTCGGTTGTATTTTCGAAATCAGTTCTCCCATCAACGATTTGCATCTGACAAGTGCTTCTAGTTCTCACGATTGTTTTGCGACAGGCAGTTTATTAGTATTTTTGGTCGTTTAAATATTCAATGCATTTATAAGACGTGTATTGTGGCAGTGCAGAAGTCAATAAACCAGCCCTTTACTGAAACGTTTCAGTAGTACATGAAGCGTTGTTATTGTGCTATTCAAACTTCAATAAGAGGTCGACAGTAAAATGGTAGGTAGTTTATGGGTCTACTTTTCCTAAGAAATCTACTTACAGGCCATTCGGCCATTCACTTAAAAAGGAACTGCGCGTTCCTGACATTTCACTGACGCGGCATTCGCTCAAGAGCGTCCGAACTGTCGGTTTCTGTTATTGACATTATGACCCGGCAGGTTGTTTTATGTTTGCAAAATGGGTGTGGTGCCGGCGTACTTCTGAGGCTGAAAAGTACGCGCAAATTTTCTTGGACATTTTTGAGGATATGACATGTACAACTTTAAACTTCGTGATTTTTTAGCTATGTTGTGTGAAACGTTTCTGCCTGTTTTAGAAACAATGTCATGGTAATCTGTTTGAATGAGAAAGCTTTTATATCATTTTGCGCCATTTTGGGCGAAACCTAAACGTTGTCACCACTGCTGCTGAATGCTTTTTCTTATTCTGTACTGCGTGTGATGCTTTGGCAGGTTTCGCAGCTTGACAACGGCTTTCTTCAGAGATGCTATGGGATTCTTATTGTTTTTTGATCTGACAAGCGAGCAAAGCTTTGTGAACATCAGAAACTGGCTTGGTACGGTCGTTCTGTTTTATGATGATGATGCTGTTAAAATATTATTTTTTCGTGTTGTAACATGTAAGAATATTCAGCATTGTCACCGTAGTTTACAGGAAAACATTAACTATCTCCAAAATGACTGAAGCTGGTATCTGCTTAGTTCCGTTTTTTCTACTGGTTTTCTTCCCTAATTCGTATGCAGGTTCTATCAACTACCTTGTGGTTGTGTACTATCAGCTGGGTACTAATAATTACAGTGTACAATGTGATGAATTGCGCTGATGTGAAAGTATTTTTTGTGCAGATCAGCTTCGGCAGCATTCATATTGCGAATCACCTGACATTGTCCTTTGCGGAAACAAGTGCGACCTCGAAGACATGCGGGCCGTGTCTGAAGATCGAGCCAGACAGTGCGCCGAGTCGTATGGGTCAGCGAAAATCTTTCTTTTCAGATCAGTTCACTTTGAACTCTGCTCAGCTTGTTCCTGACAATAACAAAGCTGTTGCAGAGCTTTGGATTTGAAATGCACGAGTTTTGATCGTTGCCTTCTCATTTCATCAGGCGTCACTTCGTCATGATCAAAACACGCCAATCAATCTTTCGACAGCGGTGTAGAATTTCATTCCTTTGCACGAGAGTCGTTTGCGTCAGGCTTGCTTAGCTAAGTGTCCAGATGGTGGCGTTTTTATGCTGCCATCGTCCCGGGCACGAATGCAATGCTTCAGATTAATATTTCATAACGCGATGCGGCTGCGAGAGAAAGATACCAATCGATGTGTGTTAACTAAACGCTAAACGTGTGCTTCTGCACTGCTTCTTGAAGCATTAATTTGCGACTGTTCCTCATATTGTGATTTCTTTTTGCAGGTTACCGTATCTCGAAACTAGTGCAGCGACTGGACAGAATGTGGACAGCGCCGTCACCCTTTTACTTAATCTCGTCATGAAACGGTATAGAAACTACAAGCTCTATATTCTTCATGCGACTGATTCAAACGATTGGCGCGTAAAATCTTTATAAAATCATGTAATTGTTGCGTATAACTGTTGCAAAATTCAAGTCGTGGAACGTGTCGTTAACACTTCACTGCATTTGACTGCCACGGTCCGCTTCCGGGTTTTTCGTCGGTAATTTACTGTAACAGTAATGGAGTTTCGATGTCAGTCAACCCTTCATTCCTTTGATGTTGCTGAATCGATTGGTTGTTTGCGACGCAAGTGNTTGCNTGCTTGAATCTGATTCGGCCTGTTGGCTGAATGCATTTGCTCTGCGCTGTAACCCTACCAAGTTGACATTTTTTGTGTACAGGATGGAAGAAGTAGTTGATAAGACGATGTTGCCGGCGCAGCAAGTTGAAAAAGGCGACGACAAATCAATTACCAAGCTTGACACTGATTCGTCGAAAGAAAAATCTTCCAGCTGTGCGTGCTGAGTTCGACTTGCGTTTACAAACCAATTCTCAAATCTGGTTTGAATTTTTTCTGAGACCTGGACAGCCCGGAAAAGAGCACCTGATTTCGGTGCCGATGCTTTTTCATCTGTTTTCTTCAACATACATAAATTGTGAGCAGGCTTGTTTCTGATATTGTAGAAAACCACCAGCAGTACTCTTCGACAAACTTGGCATGTAGTGTGTACTAAAAGCATGAACTCTGCGGAGTTCTTGCTGTTTTCATATTTTAACTTTTTGTAGATTTCTTTAGAAGGGCTGATGGGCAGCTTAATCACATTCCTCACGTTTTATTCGATTTGACTACTGCTTGCTGATACTACCGGTAGAAAACGAGTGAAGTGTTCTGGAACGTGTATAGTACAGTAGATACTTCTGTGGCTGCAACTAATGGAATAAGGAAACCGTGGCTGTCAATGTGGAAACATCTGAACAAGTTTAAGGTTCTTCACCCGTGACTCCGGAATGTTTCCATGTTTTTCGAGAACTTACTAAGATGGTCAAGAATTTTGCTCCGTTGGAAAACACCATCGCTCTTCCGATCTAGCATTCGTTTGAAATCACAAAAAGAAGCGTGAAAACAGTTATGCGCAACGTTTGATGTTTTCAAAGCGCCATTTGTCGCTCGCTACGCATGCGGCGAAAGCTTGTCAATGAGGTTACGACATAAAAATCGTGATCATCGGTCACGGTGCTTTAGGTACTGTATATTTGCACTGATGCGTTCGGAGTGAGAATGACATGCGATGCCTCGTTTGCACTTAAGACTCCACCCGGAACGCGTCCGTATCAGTTCGTACACTCGTGGTCGATGATTGCCCGTTTCTCTGACATTATAGCACCGTCACCTGCAGCCTACGGTACTGTTGCGTCCACTCTGTGTCATTCGACGAGATGAACGTGTTTTTCTTGTTGAAATGAGTGCGTCGCGTGCCGTTGCGTGGAAGCAATGGAGACGGCTTCATTGTCGCTTCCCTGCGCGGCAGCCTGAGACCGGCGAACACAAACCTTCGCTTTCATGTCCACTTGTATCATCTTACCGCGACTGCGTCCTTGCTTGAGCACGCCACTGTGTTAGGATCGCTTGTAAAACTATTAAGACGTTTCGATTCACACACGCAACGTTGAACATCAGCGCTACGTCGTGACTGCTACATGGGCTTGTGCTGGCACAATACCTGTCTTCGCTCGCTTACCGCGCTCACTTCCAGTGACCGAGGTCGCCGCCGAGCTGTTTCGCGAGCGACGTTTCGTCGAGCAGCGCCTTCTCACGTGTCTTCAGCTAACACACGTCGTCGTTCAAGACGCCAACTCGTGGCAAGTGTTGTTAATAGCGACCAGTGCGCACCGCCCTCAAAGCAAACTCGCGGTTAGCGCCTCAGTTGTGCGCAGAAAATTCTACCGCAACTGACCGAAACGGTTGTATTGCTTCTGCGGCGATGCAGCGAAAGCAACAGTCGTTGCTGTAAATACGGGTTTGACTAGATTTTCCCGACTGGAATCACGGCAATTGCATTGTTTGTTAGTTTGTTTTTTGTTGTAGATTGACTTTTTTGTCGACGTGATGTTGGTGAAGTGTATAAGAACATAGCTTACAGATTACGAACCTGATTTAAATTGGCTTGATTTGTTGCCCAGGTCATTTTACTGTGGCATCAGTGCAAGTAGACGTACCGCAAGTTGCCAATTCTTTAACCGCAATATTTCTGATCTTGTATTTTTTTACATTGTCTCAGCAAGTACAAGTTTGCCAAGACGCTCAAACAACGCCCTTGCGCCAGGTCTGTGGCGGTTTACTGCTGAAAATCTTATGTTTGGTACAAAAACAGTCATGAAGCTTAAGCCTGATCGAGTGTTACCCTTGCATTTTTGTCATTCCGTGTACGACGCTTTGCACGATTATGTTCTAAGATTGTCTCCTTGCAGAGTAGTTGTTATTTAGCACTAAGGTACCTGCAGTTACAGATTTGCTTTTTTGCCGTTGCCCTTTGCAGTTCGTGACTTGAAGACGTGCAGTCCACTTTGGCAACCGTCGACCTTCCTTCGACGATTGCTTTTGTATGTTTGCTAATCGTGTAATTCGCAACAACAATCGCATAGCGTGCCACTACCGTTTTGTTGATGCGCATTGCTTCAAGTGCAATTGTCGCTAGAGTTTTATTTTTGTTTGTCTCTTTTTAAACCGAATGTTCCAATTGCTGGTCATAATCGTTTCACATAATGTTTGTTGGTGACTGCGAATCGGGCTGGCTGTGGCGTTCACGTGTTTGTTGAAGCAACTTTTTACTTGACGGCCGTTACTGCTGTGAATAATCGCCTCGTTTATTTGTTGTTTTTTTTGTTTTTTTTCCAATGCACATATTAACCGTACATCAATTTCCTGATAGGATAAAATTAATCAGTGGCAAAATGAAGTTTACCGCTTCACTATAATGCGCATCATACCCTTCTCCGAACAGAGGCTTGCTTCACATGACCTGCTGCTGGGTTCCGATCCAGCGTCTCGTGCCCTCTTCCACCGAATGCAATAATCCTTGCAAAGAATCTTGCTGCACAAGGCAAGCCACGATAGTGTTTCGGATCGTGCGAGCTATTGCCGTGCCGAAGCATCAGACGTTGTGACCGATTGATCGTGAGGCCGATCCCTTGTCACGTTGGGTTCTTGAGTTTTTCTTCTTAATGGCCGTGCACAGAACACCGGGCCAAGCTGTTCACACATTATTCGCCGCTTCTGATGCTGTCGCCCAGCATACCCGTGCACAGACCCAGCAACGTCCCATCATTGCAGTGCTTGTATATGATGTCTTTGTATTGTCCCCACTAGTATGAATGTCGAATTTTATCTGCCCTGGAACGAGGGTCCTATGCGAGCATGATGTTGGGTGGAATTTTCTGGAAGCAGGAGCTCCTGGAAATTTCCTTTAATCGCTGAATTTATTGCGTTAACACATGTGTGCTTTTTCGATCAACGATCTAAGACCTTGTAACGCCGATTAGGGCTAAAGTGTGTAGTTGGTGCCAGGTGCGCGGGACTTGCGCTCTGACAAAGCTGCTTCCTGTGTGCCATGAATTATATGCGCCCAGGAATGTAATCGGCCTTTATGCAATTGAAATGTAGTATTTCAAATAGAACAGACTATTACAAATTACAGTACCAGCAAGTTATAAAAAAGCAACTTAGCATGATGGCTGCATCTTCATGAAGAGCGGGACTTAGGTAATTGCTATGTGCGTCATTTGGAAATAGGCACAGCGAAGTTCACCACCGAACGTATGTTTAAAGAGGTGGAAGTCTAAAAACACGTTGCTTAACCGCTTCCAACAAAATTTGTTGTGCAAGTTGTGCTGTCTTCCAAATGAAGCTATTGGCGTTCAGGTTTATCCTGTACAGTCAGTACGTTTGTTTCCAAAACTGTTAATGCAGCTGCGTGTGCAGGGCGTTGCCAGACTTGGTTGGTGGAAGGGGCAGCGAAAAAAACGGGGGCCACTTAATGCTGTTGCGATCGGAAATCCCGAGCGGTATATGCGCAAAGCTTCGCACTGTGGCAGCAAGCAACAATAGAGTTCACATGCCATGATCAGTCTATTATTGCTTGTTCGCGCCACATATATGTGTGGTGTTATTCTTCGCGCACATCCCGTTCGTGGTTAATCACACATTTAACGCAACGCCACCGGAGAGGTTGCAACAATGCCAAAGACCGAAAAGATCACTCGTTACCAGCAGGGGGGATACAATTACAAGTGAGGACTACAGACCACTCGTCCGGGTGACTTCTTACTTAGCATGTGCGATAAGTCAGTGAGCAGTTGGTTCTGTGCGCAACTGCAGCTAACGCGTCTTCAGTGCAAGATAATGCTGGATTCCAGCATCTTTTGTTTGACAATACTTTGCCTGCAGCGATTTGTGTCTGGGCAAAAAGCCCGGTGTACGGGTTGCGAAATTCTGATATGTCGTTATCCATGCATACATTAGCGTGTATTGTTGTCGGGGCTCAGTGGCGCATACTGCGAGTCTGTCGTGGTCAATGCGCCCGGTGCTTTTCCAAGTAGCGATTCCGGAATGTCGATTGAGCTTCGCAATAATGCCGATCATAACTGCACGTCAATAAAAGCAAGGCTCATACAGCCTTTTTCTGTATCGGCTTGCAATTGGTTGTGTTGAATACCACGCTTTTAACTGCGCGTTTTGCCGAACAGCGTAGAACTGCACATGTTCCGTAAATGCTTCGCACAGTGACTCTGTTACCAACGTTTGTGGAATATAAAGGTCTGTGTGTGCAGAACCTGTACGTCTGCTGCATGCCACTGACTTGGTATAGTTTGGCCATAATGACGGAGCCACAAATCTACCTGCTTCAAAACAAATCCCAGAGGATTTAGTAGGTTCAACCGAACTTCATCAGAGACGCGCGTTCAACGAAAGTTGTTGAAAATCTTTGTAGTTTGAACTGATTAGTATTGACCGAAATTTCAAGCATGGGTGACGACTTCAAGGTGCGTGTGCAGGGCCGGCCTTGAGCCGATGCAGCTGCATTGGGCCCCGCGCCATGGTGGTTGAGCAGGTTGTTCATTGTTGCCAGATACTGCTTGCGCACGAGAATTGTGGAAAGGCTTATAAATCTCATTGTTAGCAAATAATTATCTCGTTTGAACGAACGGTGATTTTCCTCTACTTATTATCAAACGTGCTCAATTCCCATGCTGATCGTTGTATCTGCGTTCCACCACGTCCCACTCTTTGTGGATTGAATTTAAGTTGAGACTGAAGTAGACCTACAGCTACTGCAAACAAGGTGTGTAGTGATTCAACTCACACTGAACAGGTCAAGACGAGTGTATGTCGTATTGACTTTGATGGCAGTTCCGCTAACGTAATGTTGCTTAGTTCTCGATAGCGTTTCTGTTTTGGAAAGATTTTGGTTCGTTGCGGGTAATCTTCATTTTAACAAAGTCTTGCAGTTTTGCTTCACGGAAGATTTTGACACAAACCAGATATTTTATTGTTTTGTCAAACGAAAATTAATTGTACCACATGAAGTAAACGACAAAAGATGAGAAGTTGGTCCTGTGGAGGCAAAAGTCTCATGCAAACCAGGGAAAAATTTTGTGAAGTGTTCGCACTTAAATTTACTCCTTTGTCCACAAAATTGTTCGGCGTTATTTGTCGATCGCGCAAGTAGCCTGCTTTTATCATTTGCCGCCCCACCAAACGTTTATTGTGATTTGCCTATTTGGGTGCATAAATAGGTAGAAAAGCCTCCACTTCGAAATCCATGCAGGTTCATAAACGTAAAAGACACTTAAAGCTGCTCTACAGCTTAACTAGCCAAGGCAAAAAATGTGAATGTCATCCAGCACACTCGTTCCTGTTTGTCAATATATTGGACGGATTTATGCTTTCATTTCATCAATCAACCATGCGCATTATGTATTACGTTTGATAAATGTTTCTACAAGTGTGACGTGGTAGTTGAAAAATCTTTGTACATTATATTTCTAATTCATAAAAAACAGTTAGTATTCCACGTCTATGCATAATGAAGCATAATGATGTTCTATGTATACATTGGGTTTGGGGGAAGTTTGCGCGGATGCATGGGTTGCTCTCTTGTGAAGTCTGCTTTTTTCGTGAATTGCGTCATAAAGGGGGGTAACGTTTGGGCGCATTGATCTTTGATCATGCGCCCAAACGTTACCTTTATGCAAGAACGCGTCTGCAATTGCGATTACGGAAAGCGAGATGAGCAATCAGTTCATTTCAACAGTTTTCTCCAAGTCAGTTGTTTCTTCGAACGAAAGTGTCGTTCAACAAGAGCGAAGTAATTGCATTATAAGTTCAATTCGCTTGTCAGCTCGGTTTGATTGACGTAACTTTGCACTTGCGCCCACCGCTCCATTGCAGAGCTTCCTTTACCACTTTCCGCTTGATTACGAGTGGTAGCGGTGCACTGACTAATGTTCACCACAGCAGCATACTATTAGTCATAAACCTGACCGTAGCTGGGGGATACGTGAGGTATGTCCACTCCCCATAAAACAAACTGTTGTGTTATCATGCCGCCTATATACAGATCAACTCCAATTGTTTGCTGTCTTTTTATATTTTCATATAGTTATTTTTGCGAAAAATCTCCATCAAAAAGGTCATAGGACGGTTGACTGAGAAGATGACGTAATAACCACTGCATAGAGGTGCCCCGCACCTAGGCCTTGCGTTGGGCCCCACACCTGCTAGGGCCGGCCCTGCCTTACAGAACGCCATTGATAAATTTGTAAGCACCCTGGCAAAATGCATTCCAGCACCAACGCCTCCTTAACAGAGCTCTTTATTCTATATATCGTCACGTAGTACATTATGGAAAAAAGGACGTTTGTTTTACATGAGAAAAGCCTATTAGATATAAAATTTATACCAAATTGCGACATAGCATATGTCTATACACTCATATGAAATTGATAAGGATAGTCCTTTTGCACCGAACTTGAAATAGTGTAGTACCAGTATCAGGGGCGGAGCCAGACATTTTCATTTGGGGGGGCCACTGGAGGGGCCAGTTTTGCAACAAGAGGAGCTCTCAATGGTCTGTGTAGGACTTTCAGAAAGAGACCTACTCCGCCTTTAAAAGGATAACTTCACTTGATTGTACAGCGTTCAACGTCACATCATTATGTTTCGCCTTAGTGACCTCGCTGGTATGACTAGAAAGGTTGCGCTGCAA
>JGI24158J21664_10001272_pt1 | contig 27916 bp, 16 predicted proteins | sample Ectturendosymbi3_FD_21664 | JGI IMG/M metagenome (IMG submission 21664) | reverse complement strand
TTTTTTTTTTGATAAAATGATTCTCCAAGACTGATATTTACTGCTGCGCCGTTGTGAGGGCGTTAAAGGCTGCTGTTGAATCTCAAAGTAACTAATTTCACCAAATATCTATCCTATGACCCCAAGACTAAAAACAAGCTTAAAACTATTCTTAGCTCTGAAGTGAATCAAATAGCGTGTGCGAGGCTTGATGTAAAAAATAATCCTTTTTTGTCTGACTGTTCAAAAATCGGTGTTAGTAGTTTAACTTTATGCGCCAGTGCTCACGACTCCAACTAGAACGATGCTACTTAAAAACACAGTAAACTCATCGAGTGGTTTCCAACGAGGTTGTAAGTTGCAAACTGGATGTAATGGCTCCACATCCTCCACTGGTGACGAGGCTACATAGCAGGGGTGGGGAACCTGCGGCCCGCGTGAACATTTGATATGGTCCGCATTAAAATTTCGCTACCCAAGTTAGAATACAACATCGCTTCAAAACGAAACTCCATGATAAGCAGGTACTTAAGGCAGGGGGTCACAAGAAGCCTAAGATAAAAATATAATTTTAGGATGCGATCAGTTGTTATTTGCCGCTCGCCAGCAACAATTCACAATTTATGCAGCCCGTGATAGTAAAGAGGGTCTCATCCCCTGCTGTATAGTATTCATGAATATTTTGTCGCTAGAAGTCCATCGATTTAGAGTAGACTGTGTTTTCTTTCAAAGACACTGACGACTGCGATGGCCACAAGTGCACAAACAATGCCAGCTGCATTGATGGCATTATGACGTATTCGTGCCAGTGCAAACCGAGATTCTCTGGTCGGTTTTGCGAAAGTAAGTAAAAGAGTTTTGCAAATATATTTAAAAAGCGCGATTGACGAACATTTTTTAAACAGTACTGTTACAAGGATGATAACTTTCATTATAAGTTTTGAAAACCGCATTTCACGTTTTGTTTCCGCATCTGGTTTCGACAATTTTCTACTTTACTGATGTATTGACGTCCGCCTGGGGGCGCTTTAATACTGGAAGGTTCGGTAACTTTCAATCAGACCAGAGCTAAGTTTGGATAATCTGGATGGAAGACAATTTGTGTTTGTTGCATTCAACACGATGTTGTCAGGGTCCAGTACATACCGTAAAATAAGTTTTTAGGCGAGCCAAAAAAATGATGTAAACCTATATTTTATGAAGTGAATGAGTGAAACCAATCTTCAAAAGAACAGAATAAAGTGAATGAAGGAAATGAAATCGAAAATAAACTTCGTTACTATATTTGCAGTTGCTGAAAGTACTGAAACCGCTCCCCTGATGACCATCCTGCTGGCTGCATCTGTCACTGTATTCCTGGTGCTTGTTGCGGCGGCGGGTCTGGTCTGGTGGCAAAGCAAGAAAAACCAGACGCAAATCATTGGGCCTGGAAAAACTGCGTGGTGAACAAAAAAACGCATTTACTGGACTAAAATTCAGATTTCACCAAAGAGATGGTATTTGCGTGCGTTGTGTCGCACAATTGTCTCAGCACGCATAAACAATTTCCGTTGATGTGAAACAACTATGTTTCATGGCAACTACGCGAAAAACTTTACTTTTGTCCATATGATTAGTTTTCCATATAAGCCAGGAACTCATGATATAAAAGCCAGCAAGTACCAGATGTTATTGCACACAAGAACTACCAGGGCCGCAACCAGCTGAAATTTTGGGGGGTGGGGGTAGGGATGTAGTGCTAACAAAAGAGGTGTGGGAACGCACCCAAAAAACTAGCCATTTTAAAATACCTTCGAAAGCAAAACATGAGAAAGGTGTGGGAACGCCGTTCCCACGCGTTCCCGCCCCACTACACCCCTGGGCGGGGGCAAAATGATTGTAACTTGGCGTCGTGCCTAACAACTAAACATGTTTTTGAAAATTGTTTTGGGGCAATTCCCTTTTGCCCCCCACTGGTTGTGGTCTTGTGAACGAGGCCTCCCTGGTCTTTGTAGATCTTATTTCCTATACTTTTATCAACCAGCTAGCAACCGCTTGCCTCTGCTTTGTGCTCTGCTTTCTTTCAGCAGAGAGCTTCCGAACCAACTGGCAGCTGCTATTTCACAGTTTATGTAAATCAGCTTTTCAGTTAAAAAGCGAAAAATGGAAATTTCGTGTGCTTCGCTTGCTTTGAGCTAAAATTTCAACTTTACTTTTAGCATTTATAAAATAAAAACTCTTAAGTTTTCTTCTGCGCCTGTCTTACATGACACATAATCAGGAAATGATTTGGTTTGGCGATGTCATGCATCTCGTTTTCTCAAACTGGATGCACTTTTTCATAAGCTCCCTTCTTGTATTCAGATGCAACAAAATAGGATTTGCGATTGCTTGGTTACTTTCTGAAAGCTTTGAAAGTTTAGTTGTTTGTGGGTTTCAGCACTTTTTGACAAGCTGGCCAAATTCATGAAGCGAGAAGCGTGTTGGAACAACCAAGAGGATAAGAAAAGTATGTTTAAGAAATCGATCCCAACCTTTAGTTTAATCCATTTCGGTGTTGTTTTCGAAAACACGAAAGTCACCCTACAAAGGAATCGGCACATTGTGCTTCAATAACTTACAGAGATTCAAGTCGAGATGTGAAGATAACGATATACTTGTTTGCTCATTTTGAAAATATCTTTTCATCTTTTGCCAACAGAGCAAACACTTGCACCTGTTACTTGCAAGGAGGTTGGAAAGATTTCAATGAGAGTGTGTATTTAAATGCATTTTGCAAATTGATTACAACTTATTGGTAACATTTATATCACTTTGCCTGCACTAGTGCTCTCTGCAATCACTTGCTGCGTTGTTGGGTACTAACTTGTTTTAGATTCAGATTGAGAACGCCTTCAACAAGTGTAGCTCATGTTTTCAGACTGCACACTACGCCCGGATTTTTGTTTCTGGAAGCTAATTAATGATTGCCTGTGTAGTTGCGTCAAGTTGCTGTAAATAAACCCTTCCTTTATGACGTTTAAAAGCTTCTGACTTTTATGAAGTTTAAAAAACTTCATTTGTGGCGTTTGAAAGTTTCTGAGGAGCTTTAAAAAGAGTACTGCGTGAGGTGATGGGTGACACACTGGCAGGTATTGGAGAGTTTCACTGTACAACATTTTGTGCGGTTGATGCCAATATGGCTGAGGCCAAGACAATTCAGTAAATGTTAAATATCTTCGAGTCCAAAATTAAAAATTCGAAGAGGATCAACCTGCAATATTGCACCAGACTAATTGAGAAAAACATTTTTGAAGCAATCATTTTAAATTCATTTGACATCCAAATATCAAAAATGTTTTTTTCATCGACTGTGAAAGCTATTTTAAGTTACCATGCTTACCACATTACAGTCTCCAAACCAGACAAAATTTTATGAATCTGAGACCGACAAAAAATAAAATTTGTGAACAAGACGTATTTTCAAGGCAAGTCTCGAAAAATTTCCAATATGCTGTTAAAACTCCCAATACGGGTTTTAAGCCAATTGCGGAAGATAACGTTGTCAGGCACATATATACCCTAGGTCAGTTGAGGGACGAAATCTGCCGTTGGGGAGGATGATCGCAGAAGGGGAAGCGGTTGCGGTCCTCTGGGACTAACGCCTGGACATTTGAGACAGGGTTGGGGGCTTTCAACCAGCATTGAGCACATGGGTTCTGAATTATGAGCTGAGACAAACATTTTATTTTGTCTTACGATGAAAAATACCACCAAGTACAAACAGTGCTTTTGCAATTTAAGGAGACTAAGGATAGAAAGCTAAGTGGATCACGACCGACTTCTTGTGATGTACGGTCCGTGCTTATCATGGAGTTTCGTTTTCAGGCTTTGCTTTCCACTTTGGTTAAACAATTCTAATCCGTGCCACATTTAAATGGCGGCGCGGGCTACATGTTCCCGGCTTTGATTAAAAAAAACAATATTTGAACAGTTGGTTGATTCGATTTTGTTGGTTGCTGACTGCGTGCCTGTCTACGAACTCTTTCGCATTTATTGATGCAGCCTGACTTGCCAAGTGACAAGATTGCATTTTCTCACTGTACTTGCGCCTGAAGTAAAAAGCTAATCTTTTGCTGCAGCAAATAGGACAGTGAACACCCCAACACGATCAGTGCATGGTCAAGTTGCCTTGCAAAATGTTAACAAAGATCATAAACTTGTGCTTCGATCAATTCAAAGTACAGAGTCAAACTGATTATTTATCAGACTTATCTATTTGCGATTAGGTAGACAACCGCAGATGTTTACATACGAAACATCGGGAATATATGTGACTCAACAACCATTAAGGCCTATTTTGTAACGGCTTTTGCTGGAAGGAAAATGTTGCGTTTGCAACCAAGGAAGGAGCATCCGGGTATTTAACCACCCCGAAATTTTCAAACAGTTTGAAAGAGAAGTAAAGCAACAAGTTGCAATAATCCCCCCTCCCCCAAAAAACATCAGCTGGTTGCGGCCATGTTTATAACAATCAACAGTATTGACGGGATCAGTTGGTTATAAAACCTTTTCATGTGCTTACTTTTTACAACCTGCACGTATTTTTTGGACAATATCTTCTCTCCATTTTATCTTCTCTCCAAAAGCTAAAAAATAGAAAAACAGCGCTTCCTTCAAAATCCTGTTTAACCCAGATGAGGTGAAATCGGTGGTCTTTATTCGCACTCAAGTGTTTAACTTTTGACAAAAACCACTGCGAATGATGGAAAACAACAGTTCATCGTTCGAGGGAAACTCAACAACGACCAGAAATTTAAACAGGACCCACTTTTACGCATTTATGATGCCTCGTATAGAGCCAAGAACATGAACTCACCCATTCGCATGACTGCACAAACCCAGTGACGGGCAGTTTATCTAAATCGGAAATTGTCATCATTCGCGTCAAATGTTCTCGATCATAAAATTTTGCAGAGACAAGGCGGTTCGTTTGAAGATTTATAAAACGTAATCAGTTTTCCGAAACCTTTGTTGGGTTTCCATGGAATTGTATTTTATTTTTCTAAAAAAGGTTTCAGAAATTGTTCAGCGAGTCATTTCACACCCTAAAACTGACTTGGCGAGTCATCCAAAATGCAACTCGAGTGAGTCTCACTCCAAGCACGGATTATTTGCAAGCAATTCAAGTGCAGAGAGCAGAAAATGCACGAATTGAACACAAACTGATGACTGCTGATTAAATGAATAGTAAAACTATTCAGCAGCTGTGTGAAAACCTTCCAGTCCCTGTAACTGAGCAACACAGTGTGAAAGAGTCGCATCAAATGAGGTATGGTTCGAACGGTTGTATTCAAATAAAACCCAACGTGGACAAGGACGTTGGTTGCAGCGATTAACTGAACGCAAAGAATACCTGGAAAATATTTGAAGCATTGTAACTCGAAAATGGTTACGGTATGGACGCAGCAGGTGGAAATCAGACGAGTTGGTGTTCCTTCTCTAAACTTATCCAACCACGCGTAATAGTTCCATTCAAAGACAATTACATATGACAACAAATCTACACCTGGATTGTGTTGGTGCTTTCGACAAGTCAAGTTATTCTAGTTGAGGCGACTTATCGTCAGCGTAACTTTCTGTGAAAATTATTTACAAATCAAAATCATGACATTTGCTTCAAGTTACAAATGCAGCAGACCGCCACAAACCAAACACTGCACAGCTATGGCGTGGCGTCTTGCACAATACTCAATTAATTATTACGTCACAGTATGCATTGTTTGCTGTAAATTGCTGCTTGTTTGATGAATCACGCGATATATTCGAAGCCAATCCAAACGCATCGACTACTGCTAAAGGATTATTTCGTTGGTTTCCACACCACGAAGTGCGGTGATCAGGTTTGCAGGATTTCTCACCAGGAACGTGACGAGTGTCGCCCCACATCAAACCTGTGCCGTGTGCAAAGCTTGATGGGACGAACATCAGGACAACACAAGATCGGCGCAGAACCACCGCCGGAACGTTTCCCTGTGGGGGGGTTTTGGTTCGGGGGGAGGGGATTGACATTCTAAAAATTGACAAAAACTCCACTGATTTATAGTGTGTCATATTTCAATTTGGGGGGATTAAGTTCACCAAAGTCCTCCCCCCCGTTGTGACGGAACTGGATCAGCAAAGCTGAAATTGTGGAACCAGCATTCGAAATGCGTCGCTTATGAAACATGTCACTGACCCTCCATAACATCCTAAGTTACACGTCACAATCAGACGAACCAATGGGTGTAGACAACTGGTAAGGAGAAAATATCTCTACGCGACGGGTTTTGTACACACGATGTCATGCACAGTGTATTGCGCCGAACAGCTTTGAGTTTGAAAGCATGTGAAAATAAATGAAAGTTGCTTGAGTTGTTTCCTGTGATAAGAAAAATTCATATGAAAGAAAATATGACAAGAAACAGGAAAGCAATCGTGCATTTGCACACAAATTAAGCGAATGGAGATATTATGAGAACCACGTCGTGAATGGAAGTCGCTGCTAAGTCGCGATAACTTATGAAAATCACATAAATTGCTATTGTTTATAAACAACGTTATCGTACACAACCTGAATTGTATTCTTACAATAAAAACGTTTTCTTACGCAATACAAGAAAAACTCTTTCGCAATAAACAACGTATTTCTACACAATTATTGAATACAGTGCATTTGGTGAAAGCTGCTATTTCAAGAAATAAATCTAAGGAAATTATTTGTTACGACATAATGGCGCCGAAAAGTCACAGCGAATAGAGAGTTCCGGAAAAAACGAGCAGAATGGAATGCTTTAATTTTTGAACAAATTTGAAAGCAAGTAGTTGTCATTCACATAATAAGCTTTATTTCTCAATACAGCATGTGCACAGGTAGGTATTAGGACTTACACATAGCAAGCTATATGAACATCAGATAAATGTTAAGTTAAGCGCCATCAGCCAAGAATTTTCAACGGGGCGAGGAAAACGTTGGGTACTTAATCCTTCTACAAAAGTATCACCAAATTTTGGCAATTTTATTGAAAATTTGCTCGCGCTTTCAATATGAGCACATATTTGTCTCCAACATAGGAGCACGGCTCCGTATGACGCCATGGCCAAAAGCCAATGGCCCTCACACGAAGTGCCAAGCACGTACTGCGAACACCAACAGCACCAGTGTATGATCAGTCAAACGGTTCCACTGCAAATAAAACTTGTGCAGGGAAGTGAGGGGGTTAAAGTGAGGGAGGGGGTTAAAGTTTCACCCTCGTCATCGACAGTTGCTCGAAACCAACCATGCGTGCAATGCAGGCAGTGACGTCACAGGAGGAACGAGGCTAGGTCTTGTTTTGAAACACAGCGATTTTAATCATTAACTGACCCAGGTTTATGCACAGTGCAAATTGTAACAGAGCCAGGAATAAACATGTTCCAAACAACACATCCATCTTAACATCTCAAGCAATGTGTGCAAACCATGCCAGAATTTTCGAGAATGTCTCAGCAAACTCGCTAACCGGTGTCAAGCAAAATTTCTGACTTCACGCCACGTGCGCATGCACAGAGCAATATTCTACATATCAAATACGCTCAGAAAGTTGATGATTAGGTCTCAGGGATTCGTGTTTAGGTAAGTGTGTCGGGTTAGGGTTTGGGTGGGAAAAAGCAAAATATTTGAGGTCAACGACCAAGTCCGAAAATTTTCAGTGGTTAAAGTTATTCCTGCACTATAACTTGTTGGGGGTATCTGACATCTAACCCAAAAGTTTTAATTTACGCAAGACACGTCAAAAAATTTATTACCAAACTTCATTTCTTTTTCTGAGAAACACAATAACAGATCAGAAATTTCGCTTGACACCGGCAACAAGATCTGACGCAGCAAGAAAACCTCTGGGTGTTGAAGAAAACTCGTCCTGTTCGTGATTTACATTCGCATTTGGGCAGAAGCTTAAGCGGCTGATAAACCACATTTGGGTGAGCACAAAATCAGAACTTTTACGCCTATTTTCGGTTGTCTCACAGTAGTGCAGAGGATACATCTTTACCAGTAGCACAACTCTCACTGCAGGTAGAAACGAAAATGTGGACGGATAAAATGAAAACAACAAAAGAAAGAGAATACCTGCACTTTTAGCATAACAACGTAATCAAAATCTCACTTGTCAGAATCACCATAGTAACGGAAAAACGTAATCAACGCCAAACTACAATCTACGCTTCTAGCTATCAGCGTCATCGTCAATACTTTACATTCGCTACTTTGAGCGGACGAAATGCATAGATGTGGCGGTGTGCAGCAACAACACACCAGGGTGTGCAGCAACAACACACCAGGGTGTGCAGCAGCAGCACCGGGATGTGCAATAACAACACTCTAGAGTGTGCAGGAACACACCATAACGTGTAGCAGCACACCGGTAAGCCACTTATTAGATCGAGTCATCTTAGCTCCTGTCAATCAACCATCTTCACTCATGCGTTCAATCCGTGCCACGTGGCCTCTCATGGTTGCTTGCAAGAGGGTGACGTCATCACTGGTTAAATCTGCAGCAGAAGCGTTTGTTGAAGTGTGCGGGGGGTTAAAAGATGTGTGAGTGGGTGAATGTGCGTGCATGGCGCGGGATTCAAATCATGCGGACATTTCATCTTACAGAATCACTGTGACATCATAAGACATATTACAGAATCACTGTGACATCATAAGAGAGCATACGTGATGCTTGTGGTTCAATCAAAAGTTTGCAGAAGTAACTGCAGACCGTAGCAGTGAGTTTGGGGGAAATAAACCCAGAATATCCGCGCAGGGAAAACGTGGGTTGCTTAGTAACGGAGTAAAAACCACATATTTGTTATTAATACAATCAACAAAAAAATGAAAGTAACCAAAAATCTCTTTGAATACAAAGCAACTGGTAAATGTCCCAAAATGATTTTGCAAAGTTTTGTAAATTATCTTTAAATTGCAACACGTGACAACAGCAGAGGCCGCGAGCAAACAACGTCACGCAGCAGATTTTCTCAATGCAAAGATCTCACATAGCACGTTTCACAAAAATGAGCCTTAACACAATCAGCGATGCTGCACCTGGAGTAGGTCCATGTCCAGCTGTTGTCGCCTGGCTGTTCATAAACTGCTGTCGCGCGAAATGGCCTTGGAGGGAGGACTGGATCAAACTGACCGCTTCTTCAGCTTCCAAGTTCTTCTTCTGTCAAATAATTATTTGTTAGAACCAAAACTAAGCTTGCTGGCACCAGGAATAGATCTACACACGACATTCGTCTGATCTGCGTCGCAACAATGGACGCTTCTTTCGTAATAAAAATAACTTTGACGTCATAATTCATATCCTGCAACCTTCACAACATGGTTAATTTTCAGTACAGCACATTATTTCAATAGAAATCCTTGCTTTATCCACCAGCTTCCTTTTGGATACGCTGTTGGTAGAAATGGGTATATTTAGTAAGAATCTTCATATTCAGTCATTTTAATCTTGTGACAGACTTCGATGAAACTATCGTTATTTTCAAAAACAAAGCAAATCAAACTTCTTTGGGCAAGGTGAACATGCAACAGGTGTTGGGGGCTACAAAAGCAGCAGCCCAGCATTTCTCCGAAAATGATGTACTTATAATGAAATAACTTTGATGGATTGAGCAAGTACAATCATTACACGAGAGGTCAAGGTTCATAAACATCTCTCGGAAGAAGAGCAACTTAACCTTGCATTGCACTGACGAAGCGTTATACCGTTTATATTGATCCAACACATCGACCGCTATAAGAATCACTCCAACTATGCGTAAAAACAACATGCAGTTTGTGAAGCTATCCGTGACGTTCAACATTCATAAGAAAAACAGAACATGCAAGTGTTTGCAAATGTGATTATATAACGACAAACACCTCGTGATGTTTCCTCCAAGATCTCTGGATGGATGTGGCGGCTTTTTCTTGTTGACGCAAATGCATTGTAACTTTCTCGGCAGCTTTCAAACGACTGAAAAATTCAAATAATAACAACTTGCATTATTACGACATACTCATGCAACCGCGTAAAGCGAAAACCTTCTACTGCTGCGAGGTATTTCAAAACACAACCCACTTAACAAACACAACAACAAAAGTACGGGTTGTTGAGGCGACAATAATGGCCTTCCCATCATGTGCAAGTTGCAGTTCGCATGTGTTCGAGACACAGCAGTGAACGAACTTTCACGTCCTGTCATTGTTTCGTCAGAAACGAGAAGGTTGCGTGGGAGTAGGGGTAGGAGAATGTGTCGGGCAAGGAAGGTTGTATTCCTCACAGAAGAGCTGAGACGAGCAGCATGCACAGGTAGCTTCGGGCAGTGTTTCCATCTAGAAACCACAGAATGGGGCAGTGACTGCCTCCCCATNGGATGGTTACAGAATCGAGCTATGAGCGCTGAGTGAATCACAACAGCGAGGCTCAATGGCAAGAACGTCAATTCCAACCATTCATCAAAGTCCAATAACGGAAAATCACCCAAAGACGACATTCAAATCAATCCTATTTGGAGAAGCATTTTGATTGAGACGTCTTAACCAAAGAAAAGAAGACTACCTCAGCAGCTTAAACCGACTCAAGGAAAAAGCGATCCCTTCAAATTTCCTTTGGCCATGACCAATGACATGATAGCAATGGCATCAAATTGGGAAGAAAGACTACACCCCCCAAAATGCGACAAATTTGATCCACAAGTTTGGGTTACATCTTCCCCCCACCTGGTAACTGCAACAGTGAGAGAGAAACAAATATAACCGAATGCAATGACAACCTACAAAAGACCTACTGAAAATGGACAAAAACTAACGAACTACAAACACCTTTAAACAAGACACAAAAGCAAATCGAAGATGTGTCAGGGTCTTACAAGCCCTGCACATTTAATGGTTGCCATGGAAACTTCAACAAATCCGTTTGTTGTGGTCCCAAATGTTTCACAAATAATGACAAAAACAAAACTTTTCCACTGAACCAAAACTTGGCATGCGCAAATTGTGGTACATACGCACCAACTTGTGTGATATGCCACGAACAATATGTCGGTCAAACTTAATTAATATGATCCTCCCTGGTGTGAACAATTCTTGCACCTTTTGACGTTATTCTTCCTATTTCCACCACACAGTGGATTAGATGCGTCGGTGACCCCCTCCTCGTAGTGTTCAATATTTAATTTCAAAGACGTTTCCTGCAGTTGCTCACCACTCCCTGCAATCGATCTCATGTATTCCACCAACGTTCTGTTGCGGGGGACGTGGCCGGGCGGGTGTCGGCGAGACGGTCACGCAAGTCAAATGAAACAACTGGAGCTGATGGATTGCAAGCTTGGAGATGAAAGCGTCTGACTCATCAGTTATTTGATGGAAACTAAACATGACCTTTTGGTTAATTTTAAAGACGCTGCTTAGAGCATGGCTGCCAACTTTCTCAATGCAGTCATTTCTACGCAATCTTCCAACGTTCTGTAGTTATTATGACGTTGCTTGGTTGTTTGTCTGTTGAGTTATTCGACTTTTGGCGTCATATATTTTTGGAGGTGCGGGGCCAGGAGACCACATCATCGACCCCCCACCATCAACGACGCCTTGCGAATTGTGACTGGATGTCTGCGTCATACACCAGCGGACAACCTTCCAATCCTCGCAGGCATCCGACCTGCTCAGCTTCGTCGCAGAGGAGCCACACTGTCTCTAGCACGCCGTGCCATGGAGCCTGGACACCTGCTCCCCTCAGCGCTCACCCGTCCATCGAGTGCAAACGCACAGCGCCTCAAATCGAGACACCCATTTGTACCCGCCGCACAACAACTCATCAGTTCATCTGACAACAACAACGTACGTGCGGCGCAGTGGGTGGATCACCAACGGAATGCGGAGTGGATGGACAACCCCACAAGACTCCGAATTTTCATCCCTGACATCGGCACCCAACCCCCCGGAATGACCCTCCCAAGAAAAGCCTGGGTCCGGCTTAACCGCCTCTGGTTTCCTCTGCGGCCTGTGAGTGTGGCGCAGAAGGACAAACCGTCGACCATGTTGTCCTCTAATGTCCAATCCATCGACCTCCCCCATGGACTGCATGGCCTGACGGTTCTGGATGATGAGACAACCGAATGGCTGCTCAACACCTGCCCCGAGATCCAGTGCGGCCAAGCAGTGGATAGAAGAACTCGCTCAAATGATGATGATGGAGATCCAGTGAACGCAATTATTTGGCAAAGACGTATTTTGAATATTTTCAATTGTCGCAGCTTGAGTTCTGGTTAATGTTTATTTTTGTCCGGATTTTGTTTGTTTTCTCTTTCCTTATTTTAGCCTTCCAACGTTTCACCGCTTCTTTGCTTGCAGATTTCACGGCGGAGGATGTGCTGATAAATGAGATGGATTTCCTATTAAAAAGTTTTCTGATGGATTCAAACCATTCACCTCTGTGGAGACTAGACAGGTATTTGCAAGTTTGTTTCGTCACAAAAAGATGGAAGCAGAGCCCAGTCGGTTGAATCCTCGAAAGTATACAGCAAACCTAGAGTACCACACATCACGTGACACGACCCAGTCTGGTCAGTTGCCAAGAAACCAAGCTCGCATATCCAGAAACATCCGGTGACCATGGAAACTCACCGTTCGTGGCTTTCCTGCGCGGCCAGCATCTTGTCGCAGTGCCGTTGCAAGTCCATCTTTTCCTCCTTCAACTTTTCCAAATCTTCTTGTTGACGCTCTGTCTTTAACCTGCACACAAGACTCGCCTCGTCAACCAACAACCACCACATGCCTTTAAATCACTCTGCAACAGGTAAATGTGAAAAGGCAAAACAGGAAAAACAGCACACGGAAGCTGGTCTAACCCTTTCGAACAGCATTATGATGAAAAACGGATTGTGAAGAAGTTACAAAAATTGTGTTTCGTGCACGGGCCCGATGCTTTAATCGACACATACTGTATTTGCGTAAAAATTTCACAAAATGCAAAAAAAGCACGGTCAGCAGGAAACTAGCAACAAAAATCGCGAACAAGCGACACATCAGATGCTGTGCATGTGTTGCTAGCAACACACCAGTTTCTGTACATGTGTTGATCAAGATATGAGGAATATGAACTTGAGAGTGGGTGCTGGTCTCAAGTCAATTCAGTCATTTTCTTATTCGATTCATTCAATTTTAAACCTGCACTCCCAGGGCAGCAACCGCCGGACTCGCATGGTTTCTGTCGCACCCAGCTAGACCCAGATGCGAGACAAGCAGGTTGGAGATGACGTCGTCTTATTCCAACGTTATTTTTGAGACAAAGACGCGATTTCAACCCGATTTGCTCAGATCCAAAAAAGTATACGTGTGAAGAGTTCATGCGCAGATTTTTAAACTGCCGCTTGGGTTGATTGCAATGAAACACCCTATATAAGAAAACAACACACCAACTACACATGGATAAAAACAACACACCAACTACACATGGGTAAAAACAACACACCAACTACACATGGATAAAAACAACACACCAACTACACATGGATAAAAACAACACATCAACTACACATGGATGAAAACAACACACCAACTACACATGGATGAAAACAACACACCAACTACACATGGATATAAACAACACATCAACTACACATGGATGAAAACAACACACCAACTACACATGGATATAAACAACACACCAATTCACATGGATAAAAATAACGTACTGATTTTCCACGAATAAAAAAACAACACATCAAATACACAAGGATGAAAATAACACACCAAAACAACACATATTTTCACTGCAGTCGTAACACATTATAATAACATACCATGCAAGGACGAAATTATCACTTCGGCTGCAGACAAAATTAAGCACTCTAGTTTTGAAATGAAGTGGCAGGTTATCGAGCGCGATGATGCCATGGCAACCAGACCACGTGAAACAAACGTTGGGTGGAAAATTCGAGTTTTATGAAACAAGCATTTGAACTGGTATTGCGCGAACGTTTTATCTATGGATGGGAGAGTATGAGTTGAATTCACCGCAAGATTGAACTCCTGAGCTTTGCCAACGAAACTTAATATATTTTCACAGACTTCCACTTAATCGTGAAAATCCTTTCCACCAGACCTGTGTTTCGTGAAATGTTTAAACCTTTTAAACATATTTGAGCAGATTTTTGAACTCTGGCCTTGTTTGTGCAGTTTGGAACTGTTGCATCCTCTCAGGTGGTGTTGCGTTGAATGTGCGATTCACCACGAACGAAATGTCCGCGCAGAATAACACCATACATATGTGGCACGAACAAGCAATAATAGAGTGATCACGGCATGTGAACTCTATTGTTGCTTGCTGCCACAGTGCGAAGCTTTGCGCATATAGCGCTCGGGCTTTCCGATCGCAACAGAACTCAGATTCCTTTTAACTGTATATAAATGGAGAAAAAAGCAAATGGCAGACATCACCAATACCATTTTTGTTTGGATCATTATTGTTTTTATTTGCAACGAATATATTGTTTTTCATTAACTTGTTGAAACGCCTTTTCACGATGTTCAAACAAACACAAAAATCTATATACTTCACACTTCCACGCACGAGACATTTCACATTCGCAGCAAATGAACATATTATGATGCCTCATTTACACACAACTCACAGTTGTTCGCTGTTTTCTTTCCTCAGTTCGAGATTATCTTCTTTCAAACGCTTCACAATAGACTTTAATCTCTTCACTTCACTTTCGTACCATTCTTTGTCTGAAGCACGTGTTCAACAAAGCAGTTATCACAGTACCGGTCTTTCGTAAACTATGAACTAACGAAAGTAACAATTGTCTGTCTGATGGAAGCGTCATTGGACCAGCGGCCGACGTTGTCATTTCATGCAGTCTTGAAAGGCAACGCTGGTGGTTTAGGATTAGATTTTTTCAAACTTGCACAAAGGGGAGTAGGGCGTTACGCAAAACGACAGGTCATAGTTCGTTAAACACCGTGTATCACAGGGTGGCGGTACACCTACATATCCACATCTCTAGGTGATGGCAAGAAATATAAAAGTGATGGATATTGTAGAGCGTGAAAATGTGACATTTATTCATAATTTGTTTTTCTGTGCAATGATGCGTGACTTGATGTTGTGCAATGATGCGTGACTTGATGGTATGCAATGATGCGTGACTTGATGGTATGCAATGATGCGTGACTTGATGGTATGCAATGATGCGTGACTTGATGGTATGCACTGATGCGTGTTTTGATGATATGAAATGATGCGTGACTTGATGGTATGAAATGATGCGTGACTTGATGGTATGAAATGATGCGTGACTTGATGGTATGAAATGATGCGTGACTTGATGATATGAAATGATGCGTGACTTGATGATATGAAATGATGCGTGACTTGATGGTATGAAATGATGCGTGACATGATGGTATGCAATGATGCGTGACATGATGGTATGCAATGATGTGTGACTTGATGGTATGCACTGATGCGTGTTTTGATGATATGAAATGATGTGTGACTTGATAATATGAAATGATGCGTGACTTGATGGTATGAAATGATGCGTGACTTGATGGTATGCAATGATGCGCGACTTGATGGTGTGCAATGATGCGTGACTTGATGGTATGAAATGATGCGTGACTTGATGGTATGCAATGATGCGTGACTTGATGGTATGCAATGATGCGTGACTTGATGGTATGCACCGATGTGAAACGAGTTGCTTTTCAGGCGGATCTGAAATTGTCAGGAAGAAAAATTGAATCAAGTCTCGTTGGAGACAAGTTGTTCAACAGCTTCGGGGAGGATGGCTGTGCGGGCGCCACGACTAGAGATCAAATTGTTGAGAAGAGTATTTTGCATTAAAAGCACTGTATAAGGGAAAGGCTAGCAAAAAGCACGCGAAGAGTATTAAGCACACCTTGACATTATTTGTGATTTATCAGTGAAGTGGGATACCGTATTTATTCGATTGTAAGCCGCGGCTTATGAAGAAGTTTGTATCATTTCGTGCGGCTTCATGTTTTTATTTTTTTACTTGATCAAAAGGTATGGATGACACTCAGTCTTTCCTTGGCTACGTTTTTTTCGACTAAACTTTCGTTTGTTCGCAACAATTGACGACGACGCCAGTTTTTGGTTGACGCGAGACTCACCATCTTTTTCTACTTTCGATGTTTGCTTTGCGCGACCGAGCGCTTGATCCAGGTCTCTTTTCAGAGTTTGGATTTCGTCTTCAAGCTGTGAATTCCTCCCTGACAGCTTCAGCACCGTCTCGCGGAAGGACTTCTCGCTGCGCGAACCCCCATCAGCAACAAGCCTTCTGTCGCTCAGTGCTTGTTGGCTGCTGGAAGCAGAGCGTTCAGTAAATATCAAAGTTATTTTGAAGCGTGACGTTCACAAACAGAGCAGCCGAGTTTTGCAAAAGTAAACACTTTGGCACCAACCTCAAGCCACACTTGTCCATGGTCAGCGAAACACGATAAAATGGCACTGAATTTGGAATCGCGCACATTACGTAACTTGAGTGCGTGGAGCACAAACACAACATGGCCACCATTTATGGCATTCGTGATCTGTACGCCCATGTTTTTTGCGCAGTTAAAGCCTCAGTCAGGCTTATCTCCAACATTCAATAGTCTGCCAGTACAGTAGCCACCAGACAAAAGTAATAGCATTCCTGGCTCGCGACCCTATAATCACTGGAAACATCGGCATTATAAAATACCACGTTGCTGACAGTGAGGATAGGCTTTGTCGTGCTGTGGGATTTCGAATCTACAAAATGGCAGGGCGTGTTATCGCGAATATACACATTGGATGCGCCTTAAATCGGCACTAAGCTTGTATTAGGAATGGAGTGAGGCTTATTAACTCGACAATGAAAGTAACCAAGCAGAAGTTTCACGAAAGGAAATCGCCGAATGTGTGTCACGCATTGTTGACACTGCGGTCCACGTGTTTGAAGATTCTGCTTTAGAGCTACGACAGGACTGCATGATAAACATTTTTACAAATTTTACTTTTTTTTAGTTAAAAGCAGTGCTCTGGCAAACACCAAGAATTTGTGACCTTACCGTGGAACGCACATGTCAGCAGATCAATTTATTTTACAAAATTGCCGCTGTTGACAATAATCCCGAAATTTCCAACAACCCTTGTACCAAAAAACAAATTAAAAACGCTTTAATTGAATACTGACCTGGATTAAATTAAAATTTGGTTCGATCTTGTTGGGTAAGACGTTTAAGTGGTTACAAATAACGAAGAACTTGATAGTTTTTGTCCTTAATGTAAAAATAATAGAAACTGAGATAGTAATACAGCACTAAATCAGTTCGACTTTAAATAACTTACAACGAACTTAGCCTTACATACTCTCTTTCTATCCCAATACAGAAACTCTGCTTCAGACGCATCATCTCGAGCCTTAGATCCTGTTACAAAGCAACTCAACTTGCATCTAGCAACGCTCATGACCAGCAACTCATGCCTGTAATCACTTCGTCACTCCTTCGTCTTCATATTTGCAAAGATCATCAAACCACGAAGGTTGTGTGGATCTCCTGCTAGTAAACGAATATTTTGAACAAAAACCTTCGTTGCTATGGTAACAACAAGCGTGATTTTAAACTAACAATGTCTAGTTATTCAAATGCGGATATTGCCAAAATGAATGCAATAAGTCCTTAGCAAAAAAATTAAGACATTGCAACAGCTGAAGGCAGTAATACAGAAGTTGGTTTACCAACTACAACTACAGGTAACAGTGATAAAAAGAGATTGCAAATGCACTCAGTGAATCAGATATACGAGAATGGTCCAAATAGGAAATCACTGATGTGTGATGCGTCTGTCGCTGGTTTGACTGTTACTTGCAATCGATCAATTTAACTTGACTGTTCCAAAGAAGTACATCTAGCATCGGGTTACTACTGCACAGGAGATGTGGAACAATGTTGTAGGGGGCTTGAAATACTTTCCAGATGATAGCTGTTGATAAGAACTAAGACAACCATTTGATGAAAAGCCAAGTCCAAACTTCAGTAACACTCGCTTTGGGCGTCTCTCGCGACCGACATAAACTGACAAAGAGCAAAAGTATCCCAATCATGATGCTGGTTGTGTACACAACCTGTCAATCTTGCGGTCTGGCTGCTGATAAATATCCCTATTAATTAAACCTGCACCGCTTCTTCCTTTCCACTGTTCCTGTGACATTCCTTTCTATGCATTCCAAATTGCAGTGGAGCATGTAATAACCGTGGTAATAAAGACACGAGTAAAAAAAGTCGGAATCCGATCTCTGAAAGCGAATCGGACTTTTTCGAAGCCGGAACAACTATGATTTTGCATGAATGGAACTATTGTTTCGCATGAATGGAACTATTATTTCGCATGAATGGAACAATCATCGGTGTGGTTTTCAAGTTTTATGCGATATCTTCATACAAACTTCTAGACCACTGCAGCCAGTGTGGAAACTCGTGTTGGCGCGAGCGACATTACTACGCCTTACTTAAGACATTCGGGAATGTAAAGCGGTTGCCCGTTCAGTAAGTTACCGTTTCTAATTCTGCTTCAGTTTTGTTTAAACTTGTTACAGGGTTAAATTTCATTGAAAGATGAATCCCTGCGTATTAGCACCAATGCTACTGTTAAATAACAAGCATGTTGCGCTGTCACCTGAAATTTCAGGAAAATAGAAAGATACGGCCAGAAAATCGACAACCGATATTTTTGAAAATAATTTAATCGTGCGTTCGGTCGACATCGCAGGAAATATTCCGCAATTTTTAACATTACAAGTTTTGTTTTTTTTCAAATGATGCAAACTCTCACCCGATTTCGTCGCCATGGCAACGGAGAGCTTCTTGCAGTTCTGAAACCTGAAATTAACAGAGAAATGCGTGAGGCATGTACAAAGGATTTTCATACCTACAACTATCTGCATCAACCGAGGCAGTAAAACTACACGAGGTTTCGGTGGTTTACAGAATCAAATATTATTCCACCATCTCCTGAGGAAGCCCGCTTGAATAGGTGGGCGACACGTCGGCTACTGATAAAATAATCGCCAGAAGAGCTGATTTATCTGTTTGATTTGAAACCTGGTGGCAAATGCTACGAAATAACAACGTGAGTAGCAAAAAGAGCAGCATTTTTCAAATATGAACTTCTGTTTCCTTTATCACAACTCTAGTCAGAAGTAAGCAAGATTTCTGACTCGAGGGCCGAATCGGATCCTGTAATTTGACAGATGGCGAACACATGCAGATGGATTCTTTGTGTGCTGTATATTGATGTGAATGCGATCTATAAAATAAACTGCTGTTTTTTCAAATAATTTGGACAAATCCTGCGGGCGGATTAAAGAGCATAACGGGCCTTACGTGGGCCGCAGACCCTAGTTTGTCCATGCTTAACCAAAGTAATTTAATACAAAGTATAACATATTTGTCAAAACTGCAAAAACGCGCTCTGGTAAAATTCTGAAACTCATTTTAGAGAACAAAGGGGAATCCCCAGTATATACTCTCAATGTAGACGCAGAATCCAAAACAAACAGTTCATTTTCCTGAGTCATGAAACAAACTATAAAACGAGCGAAGTTCAACAAGAAACAAACGTTTATCATCTCAGCACAGAAGCGAAAACAGTTCCAACACATCCAAGCTCATCATGCTGGGAATCGGTGAACGAAACAAACGTAAATTCGCGGAAAAAATTCCAGGTTTCAAATAAGTGCGCCTGACGCACCTGCGATGCTCGAGCAACATGAAGTGTTGAAACCGTTTGGAAAAGCAATCTTGTGTTTGAATAATTACTTTATTGGCAAGAAGATTCAGGTAAATTTCTTCAGTCCAAACATGGCAAGCACATGTAACATCACTAAGCTAAAGGCGGCTTTCAATAAGTGTTGTGACGGTCTTGTGTTAGTTCATGAAACTGCCCAAAGGACTGGGTTCACATATTAAACAGAAACGAGAACATACATCGGAACGAAGACGTTCTGATGTTGAAGCTCCAGTAAAGAGCAGAGACCACAGAATGGATTTTGCATTAACCAGAAAAAGGTTCAAAATTCACTCAATCATTTCACCAGTACCGACAACAACCGATTTTAACTGGGAGTGTTTACCTCTTCAGCATAGGCCAGTTTAGCTTTGCGTGCCTTGGAACGAAGATCTTTTATACGATCTTTCGCTGACTTAAGTTCAAGGTCTTTTTCCGCTATGTCATGTTCCAGCTTGGATTGACGCTGCTTCAACGTTCGACTTATTAACTTTGCATCAACGCGGCTCTTCTCCTGAATCAAGAAATGAACATTTATCGATTTTCAAATATACCAATTTCTTGTCACCACAACTTGCAAACGCAAAATGCAATATAGAGAAACATCTTTTTGCCACTATATTAATTTAAAAAAAACTACTCAGCAGGTATCAATGCTGCACAGCAACACATCGCTCCCTGCACAGCAACACATCGCAGGTACCAGTGCTGCACAGCAACACATCGCTCCCTGTTTGCTCACAAACTATTCATTTTCACAGACATCTTATTAACAATACAGCAGACTGTCAGTAAACGCGTTTACAAAAACATCAGAGTAAGATTAAAAAAGTAATCAAGGAGTACCTACATCCATCCTTCGTTCAGTTTTTGTTTAAGAAGCATTATAAACATGTTTATGATGTTTCGACTGCAGCATTATACTGCTTGATGAACGTCAAGGATATCATAAAGAAAATTTGTTGAATTAAATTCAAGCTTTCTTTCAAATAACTTATGAAAGTTTTATTCAACCTCAGAATAGTAAAATATCGTTCAAGTAGTTGCGAGCGCATCGATCTCTTGCAAATAAGTTTCACAATTATTTTGAAACAATCTGCCAACCAAGAGTTTTTTCAGTCTAATAAAACAAAAGTTGCGACTTCTGATTGTGATTCAACCTCCCTTGAAAATATGGTTAACACGGCTAGGGGTACTTCATTCCCTCAACTTAATCTAGTGTGGTTTTACTGTAATTTGCAGAAGAGAGCTATACCGCACAGCTGGTTACAGGTTTTTGAAAACCTATGGAGGTTTGACATTCGACGAGGTAACAAACGTCAGAAACTACTTTTTTTCTGCATGTATAAGTTTGAAGAAGTTCCGACCGAGCACGTACAAATTGCAACAACATACTGCTCGCAAGTAAGTATGACGTAACTTAATTTGCATATACCTGCTTTTTAAAAGAAGTGAAATTGCAACTTACGCTTGTTGCATAGTCAGTAAGTTCATCAATGCATTTGTCTTTTCTTTTGTTTTCCTCTTCAAGTCTTCGCAACTTCGCTTTCAAGACGTCGATTTCAGCTTTGTCCATCACAATGTTCTACAGCAACGTAACATACAAACAGTTACAAACACAAAGACCCAATTGTCTTTATTCTTAACAGCAACATGATTTGAAACAGTGCGTCGGGTGTTCTGTTTGATTTCAAAACAAACAGGAGTCTTAGGACAAACGTCATGGTTCGTTTGCATGTGAGAATGGTTAGTCAAATCGCATTTTATTGATTTTAGCGTAACATTTCGAAAAATGGCTTCAATGCAAATACTGAGCTGCATAATAAATGCATTACTGCAACAAGCAAGAATTTTGCTGAACTTTAATTATGACAGAAATCAATTCAAAAAACGCTAATAAACGTGGTTATATCTGATGAAAATTGGTTAGCTTACCATTTTCCCTGTATTGCATAATAATATGGATGAGTAAAAGATAGGTTTGACTTCTGAAAAAAGGTTGTTACGGGATTCACATGAGGCAAGATACATGTTAGCAGCTTGTTCCTAATGACAATTTATCCAACAGAATCCTTCTTCGTTAGAATTCATGTAATTGTAAACCACAAACATGTTTGCTAAATAATCATTTTTGTCTTCACTACAGTTCAGAGAAAAACTAAGGAGATGAGATCAAAACGCAAATCCTGAAAAATTTGTAGTCCGCTAAATATGAGAGTTAATTAGTCCACTAAATATGGGAGTTAAGTTAAATAAGTTACTGCTAAAAATGAAGTTTGTGGTGAGACTTTAGATCAGTGGTTTTCAACCTTTTTTGTACCTTGACCCATTATAGCAATCCACTACAGCCCAACGAACCCCATCTAAAACTCGAATAAAGCAAATGTAATACAGCTGTGTACAAAAAATATCTTCTCGCGACCCCGCCAGAAATGGTTCAGGACCCCCCTCAAGGTTGCGACCCCCAGTTTGAAAACCGCTGCTTTGGACGCAGTTCCTATTTTATAAACTCAAACATAATCTTATCTACAGTCACAAACTCAAACATAAACCACAGTCATTAAGGATGCTTAGAATATATGTCATTTACAAGCTTTAGCTTTGCAGCAAGCTTGTTGAGGAATCTCCTGCCTGGTCTTCCATCCTTTTGCGACAATTCAAACTTGTACTCATCATTCAGCAATAATAGTGAAGTCACAGCAGTGACCCACACCAAGAGAATCAATCGCAATTTATTTGCACAAGGAAACTAGTTTCGTGAGTTTCACATCTTCAGTCCTTATTCAAATAGATTTGGAGTTATTAGTTTTGTAGCCGGTCTAGTGGAGGTGTTCTTATTTGGCTTAATAAATTTATTATTGCGAATTGTCCATGGCAACAGTATGTAGTTTTCCATTTTGTTTCACTGTCAACATTTCCTAGTAACTGTTTAACTGGCTTGCACTGAGCTGAAGATGTGAAACTCACGAAACTAGTTTCCTTGCGCAGATAAATTGTGATTGATTTCCTGGTGTGGGTCACTGCTCTGACTTAGCTATTATTGGCATGTTATATATATATATTACACATAGGACTTACAACCAAACCCAGGGGCATAAGGTTAAAAATGCCTTACAGTAACACTGATGCCTCTGATCATGCAGAATTGTTATCAATCAAAACATTTTTGGCATTCATTTCTTTACAAAATGACATTTTGTGACATGTATTGGTGACCCAAAACTTATATATTCTTATTACTTTGTTTACAATTGCTATTAATGAAGCCTTGATAAGATTCACACATTGAGAAAATGTTGTGCTATCACAGAACTGATAAGGAATTGGTATCAACATGAACAACATCCTAATGTTAAGCTGATGAGAAATTTTGTAAGAAAACTCTTGACATGTTAATAGCCTGCTGCTACGATCAGTTACAAATACAAGCTTGAATGATTTTGCATAGTGTTATAAGCTTCAACACATTTTGTACTGGGATTAAAAACTGTATTAAATCATTCATTTTCATGCCTGCTTTTCCTCATAGGGAAGTTCACGGGGGCTTAAGCCCTAGGACTCCAAACACGTCACGATCAACTGCAACCTCAAATAGTTCTGCTGGCTCCACAATAAGACAGGACCAAGCAAGGTCAGAGATTTAGTCACTCCAACTGGTTCTTGGTCAATCTCTGGGGTGCTTTCCCATGGATGTAGAATTAATATTTTTAGGTTGGCATAAAAACCGTTGAACAGCATGAAAACTGAGAGTTTTATAATATCAAAACCTCTGTGGACAACTGATGCTGCTCTGCTTGTTAAATGTCATTCCAATTATTGAACTATATCACAAATATAAAATTGGGCCTCAAGTTGTGATAAACTACAAAAACAGCTTTAACAAAAGAAACAAATATGCAAAAAGCAACAACTAAGGTAGTGTCTATTTTGCCTCATGAGGCAAAAGCTGTGCTGGGGTTATTTTGCCTTTAGTCGAACATGATTAGTTGAAGTGATCACATGACAAGTACGATATGCAGAGAGACAACAAGAAAAGGTTTGAGATTTAACATTTATGGTTAGAGTTAGGGTGTAGCCTACAGTTCACACAATGCAAACAGGAAGCTGCTAACAGCTTACCAGGACTGAAACCATGACAACACTCGTACATCAGACTCGATTACTGCAAACCTCACAGTCAACCACATAGGCCATGGGTTCCAAAATTGTAATGTGACCATTTCAACCACTTATATTCAGCTAAAGGCTAAATAGTTCCAGCGTTTTTGCCTCATGAGGCAAAATAGACACTGACAACAACTAATTTAAATCACAATGATAGACATCATGAGTTCATTAGGTCATTAATTTTGTGCAGCTGCTTTCTATATGACTTTTCAAGGATTTTTAGTTTTACTTTCTTTAAAATTTTTACACAACTTTGTCAGTGAGACTTGTGCAATCAAACAAAAAGCACTTCATTAGATCTCACCAAATTTACCAGGAGATGCAATTGCAATGACGCCACACCTTTTTAAGTTGAATAATTTCATCATACATATCTTCTTGAGGCTTGTATGTTGGCGTTGCAGATTTCACACTTTTTCTCAAACTTTTCTGACTTTGAAGTTCATGTAAAAAGTCAGCTTTAGAACCCATTGAGCTTGCCAGAGAATTTCTTGATGGGCTGTACACTGCTTTCACAGGATTATTCCGCATATCTAAACATAAAAAATATTCTAATGACAAGAAACACAACACCTTAATCCTTGAAAACGTTTTCCTGATAAAAAGCTTTACATTTCATTTTTATTTTTGCAGCAGACATTTTGTCAATTTGGCAGTAAAAAAAATGTAGGCTTAGTTGCTCTGAAAATAACCAACTGTGGAATTGATCTTTGAACTTAATGATTCACGTTAACTTGGTAGCCCCACCTTAATCATGGAATCTAGCATGTGACTGCTGCACAAAATTAATGTATAAAAATGAAGTTTATTGATGCTGGAATGACAACAACAAGAGGAAAAGTGTAACTTGAAATAACAACCTCTCAACTAAAGACGAGCTCTAGCTTTGCAGCAAGCTGCTTGAGGAATCTCCTGCTTGGTTCTACTTTCATCTTATTGCAATGACTCAAGCATGTATGTATCATTCAGCAAAAAGTCATAGCAGTGACGAACACAAGCTAATCATATCACAATTTATTTGCGCAGGGAAAACTAGTTTCATGTATTTCAACACATCTTCACCCTTCAGTCCTATGCAGCCAGTATAAAAGTTACTAGCAATGTTGACATTGAAACAATTGTAGAAAAAACACGTACTGTTGCTAATAACAATTCACATGACTAGAATAATTTAGCCATTTACGAGTTCTCTTCCTAGAACTCTTCAACTAGACTTGCTGCTGCACTGTAACCTACGGATAGCAACGGCTATTTTGCACTGCTGATTAACAAGGGATATGCTGGAGCTAGCAGTTCCTTGTGTCAAGTGAGAACGATGTGATTAACAGAGCATGACGAGCGAAGATTCTAGAAGTGTTTAACATAAGACTAAGTCTAGGCAGCAATGCAAAGTGGTACAATTCGGTAAAACCAAATAATTTGGATAGCAATTTTTTGTTCACACTCTTGCTAAGGCAAAAACAAACAAGTGTAACAAGTGCTAAGTTGATGGGGCACTTTAAAGAAGGCCATTTTAATCAAAAACATAAGAAGATTACCAAAACATATCCACACTTGTTGAAACATCATTTAAGTTGTGGCAAAGGTGCTGATGTGACCACTATGTGAAAAAATGCTGAGTGGTTGAGTAATAGGTGTTTAGTGACATAGTCCAACTTCAGGTTAAATTTTAGTTTACAAATTAAATGGCACTGCAAAATTTTCCTTTAAAAATTAAAACACAAACAGCAAAAAAATCAGCTTAGATGCATGCCATTCTTACCTTTTCTCACCAACTGTGCTTCACTAACTCACTACCAGTGGTCTTACTTTTAAAATGTGTAAAAATAGTCTAAAATCTTTTTAGGGATTTTATCAGATGAGATTTGGGGATTTTCAGAAAATTTCAAAATGAAAAATTTTTAGGTTTCTTTGCAAATGTGTTTTGAGACTATTTCTACACTTTTCATGTAGGTCCAATCTCATGCTACATCCACATTTCTTAAATAAAAAGATGAATTCCTTCAACAATATGTTTAAAGCAGCATGTGGACAATTGAGACCACCTTATTTGAGACCACGTTCATTTGAGACCTGTTGGTTTGCAACTCATTCATTCGAGACTTGTTGAGTTGAGACTCGTTCATATGAGACCACATTCATGTGAGATTTGTTCACTTGAGACCACTTTCATTTGGGAGCTGTTGGTTGGCGACGACGTTCAGTTGAGACCACATTTATTTGAGACTTGTTGAGTTGAGACCTGTTCATTGGAGACCACATTCATGTGAGACTCGTTTTCTCCTGTGATCATTTCAACCAACACAAAAAGACATTTTCTTCTTTTCTTGTCTTTCATTTCTCAGTTAAAAACTGAAACTATTGTAGCGATGAAGGAAACAGGCAGAAACACAAAACATGAATCTTTGACTTGGTCCAACAAAATGACATTTCAGATGTGCTGTGCTCCAAAGCCCGAGGTATGAAGAGTTTTCTGACTTCTGTGGTGTGCTGAAGTGCAAGTGTCACCACAGACATGGAAGGGTGTAACTTCAGATCTCCGGCAAAGAAGTGGAAGGTAGATCATAAAAATGTGATTCACAGTAAATCAAAACAGCTTCACTTTAATTTAGCATAAAATGGATGCAATCTCAAATGAATGTGGTCTTTACTGAACATGGTCCCAAATGACAAAGTCTCAAATTGATGTGGTCTCAAATGAACAAGTCTTAAAAGAAAGTGGTCTCAAATGATCATGGTCTCAAATTGATAGGTATCAAATCTCGTGGTCTCAAATTAATAGGTATCAAATGATCATGGTCTCAAATTAATAGGTATCAAATGTCATGGTCTCAAATTAATAGGTATCAAATGTCGTGGTCTCAAATGAATTGGTGTTAATAGTCATGGAACCATTTCAAGCAGACAGACAATGCTTGCAGATGCTTGATTGCTTCACCAATCATTATAAGTGTTGAGGCTTTTGAAAAAAATACTATATGATTTTATTCATGTCGCAGTTGTACTGTAAACTGACCTATTTAAAGTTGACATTAATCAACCAAGCAATAGAGCTCCAATTAAGCATGTGTACCTGGTTATATCAGCAACAGCCAAAGCTAGTAAATGCTTTTTGCAGTGATTCTGCTGGATTTATTAAACAAGTGTGGCTGTCATGTCTTTATTTCACAAATGAGGTTGTTGAATAAATCTGGACGATATTTAAGAAACTGCAAGGCAGGTCTTTGGAATGTTACTTTTGAAAACTTCCAATGCAGTTAAGTGTGCCACCAACATTAAAATGTTAATATTTGTGTAGCTTATGCAGGTTTCAAGCTTATCAAGGATTTAGCATCACTAAATAGGTCAGAATGGAACAGAAGAAAGCAATTCAACCTTGCAACACTGGCAATGTTGCAATGATATTATTTTATGGAAAAAACAACCTCATCAAAAATAGTTCTTAGAGATTTTAAGATACTCCAACTTACAAAAAGAACCACTTTGCTTGATAATGTTGTCATTCTTAAATACTGTAAACTCTGTATATGGTGCCTACAGCAATATGGCTTCTGTACCAACCATTCTGATTTAGCAATTGTTGCTATCTATGATGACATCATTTTTAATAAAGATAACAAACTAGTAACATATATGATACTCTGTTTTAGACTTGAGCAAAGCTTTCAATTGTGTTGATCATAATATATTACTTAATAAATTGTTTTACACTGGATTAAGAGGTAAATCCCCAAAACGTCTTGCTACTTAATCCAAATACGGTTCAATGTACTGAATCTTTTTTTAATTCTGTAACATGCAGCATACCTCATGGATCTGTTTTTGAACCTTTACTAGTTGATTTTATTTGGCGATAATTAATATTCAGCTAGAAAAAAAGACAAATCAGTGCAAGGACGCCAGGGCATTGAAGGAACCGGAAGGTTGTCGAGTCGATGCCCCTCAGCAGTTAAATTAGCTTTGTTAATGTCCAGTTT
>JGI24158J21664_10001271_pt1 | contig 27921 bp, 21 predicted proteins | sample Ectturendosymbi3_FD_21664 | JGI IMG/M metagenome (IMG submission 21664) | reverse complement strand
CAGCAATTGTTAAAACCCAGAACCATTTAGGCTTTTAAGTATGTCTCAGCAGGGAAAAAGGAAAAATAAAAGTTTGCTGGACTTCTATTCTAAGAAATCTCTGCGTACGCCACTGAAATACAGTACTACTCTAAGAATGGATTAAGCTTTCAGAACGCAGTATTGTTGCATATGAGAAAATAAATTCCGTGGTCTTCAACTACAACAGCTGTCTGCAGTACAAAGCTGCGAGATCGTCCGATGGCGATGTCTGATGTTTCATGTGATAAAATTAGAGTTTTCATTGATTTTTTCCAAGCATCTTCTAAATAATTATTTGTGACTATTAAGTCAAACAAATTTTAGCAATGAGCTCATATCGACCTTTCCAATCTTGTTTGTTCCCTATCTCTCTGTGTTTGTATAGCCTTTCCTGTCGTGTCCAACGATCAATTTGGCGGCGATTGCAGTCTGTGATGTGCGTTTGGATGGAATACGTTCGTCTGTTTTGTAGGAAAGAGCCCCAGGAAGCACGATCCGCAGTGCCAGTTGTTCTTAGTTTTTGTTTCCTTCAAATCCCTATTTAGTACATCCTTGTAGCGGAGTTTGGGTCGACCGATAGGTCGAGGAGCAGAGGATTGCCCATAGAAAGATGTTCTTCTAGTTGCCCATAGATGTTCTTCGGAAGCCGACCATCTTCCATTCGGCACACATGGCCACTCCAACGGATTCGATATATTCCAAGGCAGTGGTTATCAACCTTTTTTGGCGTATGGACCATCACTTAAAAAAATTATCCTATGGACCACTTTGCTTCCTTTGCTGACACCTCGTGAACACCTAGTCAAAACTGTAGGCTGTTGCACAAAGGTCAGTGTTGCACAAACGTTTTATCAAGGATTTATGGAACTCTCTGTGTACCACTAGAAATTTTCAGGTGGACCATTGGACCACGTTGAGGATCACTGTTCTAAGGAGAGAGATTATACCTGGAGGACCAGTTCTCTTCCAAATTGTAGTACTGTATTTGGTTTATGGTCACCCCAAGAGACACCGGGGATCGCAGGCAGCGGAAATGGAACGCATTGAGCCTCTTTCCTGTTGTCTGTATCAGGCAACTCCAGGGCAAACGCGTCAATCGGGCTCATCACACGATTTATACCGAGGCCACTGACCAGTGTTGCCACTCTGTTGTTACGGATAAGTACTAAGATTAATGATAAAAAACACTCGATTCACAAAAAAACACTAGATTTCAAAAGCAAACTTGCACACAGTGAAAATGAAAAATATCTAATTGCAGAGGGCAGCTCGGGCTCTAACGGATGAGCCTAAGTAAAGCGCGAGCGGACGAAGTCGAGAGAACGCTTGCTACGAACGATACTTTTTTACTCAGGTCACCTGCAACATGAACGCGAACGGCCAGACATGGAACGAAAATATATGAACAGTGACAAGGCCCAATTAAAAGAGCCCGAGTTAACAACCCTATTTAGTGAAGTGAATGGTGGCACAAATATACACAGCAAGCAAGCTCACGTTTTACAATATAAATCGTAATCGAAGACGCCGGCTAAGCCCGAGAAGCCCGTGTCACCACTGGTCGGTATATTGCTCAGGTTTTACAACCGTAGAGCAGCATGCTGAGCACACAACACAAGTCACATAAACCAAGGCCCAGCATGCTGCTCTACGGTTGTGAAACCTGGGTAAGGCCTCTCTTTCTCAGCCGCGTAGCCAGGGGGTGGGGAATTTCCTCTCCAATCCGAAAGTTGAACCAAAATTTTTCAGGTTAATTAAGCTTTTGATGTGTAAGCCAAATAAATACTTAAGTGCAAATCAACGAAACTGCTTAAGGAACCTACATCCTATTTCGGCTTTTAGTGGAACCTTACCAAAGCAGTATGGTTTACCAATTGTCCATAATTAATCAAATGTTGTGTATTGTAAATGCTGGAGAATTCATATCGTGGCTGACCTTTACGTGAGACTTCTGGCGCACCAGCTTATTGTATCCCACCTAACGGTGATGTAACTTCATTTCAAGACCATCACAAAAATTATTCTCTGATATCTCTGGCGTGCTACAAATACTGCATAACTTCCTTTGTCTGCAGCATCAGCCGTAGCCTATGAACATCGTAGATTTTTGTTTTTGTATAATTTTAAAACTATGGCTGTGATATACGTTTTATATGCCTTAAAGCTCAAACTTTGGCTCAGAACCAAGCAATCCAGTCTCAAAGTTAGCACAAAATGAAGGTGGTAATAGTTACTTCCGGTTTAATAAAAATGTGGTTTCCAATGAAACGCGTGGAATAAAATCTTGATAATTCTAATCTAACCGATAAAATTACTTTAACATGGATTCGAAATATGTACTATCTATGTACGTGTGGTTCCTCTGCGGGCCGTAGTTTGCCAACCCCTGAACTAAGTTTGTTCCCAGTCGATTGAATTTTGTTATTGGATGATACCTTGCGACTAAGTTCGTTTTTAATATCAGCAATTTACTCTTTTCTCACATACCTACACTAAAGACAGACACAGACAAGCAGTGGTAACGTTGAAAATACACAACTCCGGTTTGGATCGCCTCGACGCAATCCTTTTTTGACCATTCGCCACCCTTTGGGTTTCGACCCATACTTTGAGAACCACTGGGCTAGATAAACTAAACTACGTTTGTGTTGGCGATACGTATTTTTTAACTTTAGAGCAGAGGCATGGTGATAATCCATGGTGCCTTCATTTTTGGCAAATACCCAACCTTTGTCACACGTTGTGTGAAGCGGGTCAAACATATGCAAGTTTGTTTAGAGAACATGTGTAAGTTTCCCCAATTTACGATATTGTCTTTATTATATTTGTAAATGATATTTTTAACTCTAAATAGCTAGGCTAAATACCTAATCGTATTTGGGAAGCATGCTTAGTGCAAGTGGCGTACAAAAATACTACCGCAGTTTCATTTCACAGCGTTTAATGACACAAAATCCAAACATTTTTCAAACGCTTTGAGGGACTATAGCCTTTACGTTGTCAGCTACATACGCCAACTAGTCGCTCAAGAATGGGACAAGATCCACCTCTTAGATGCACGCAAGTTTTGTAGACCTACCTCGGGATCGGCGTCTTAGCGCAAAGTCGCTACTTGGCTTCAATTGAACGTATGCTGGTGTACATGAGAAGCGCGTAAATATAAAAAGTGCAATCATAAAGGCGGGCACGATGACTTTTGGCTCATGCAATATTGGCTGCAAAAAACATACTGCAGATCTTGCACTTATGGCACTGAGATTTTCACATGCGTTTTTGCAGGAAAATTTTACGAGAAAATGGTGGCTTTGATCCAGAGTAGAAGCTATAGGAACTGTACTAAAAAGAAACTGTTAAAACCAAACGAAAATAGAATTTCTATTTCCGGCTTAAATCTGAACTTAATGATTCAGAAAAAAGCGCCAGCAAAATGCACATTTCATTGATGATGTTTTAAAAACAAGGGGCATTAAATAGTTAAATATTGAGACTTGGTTGTTGTTTGCCCCCCCCTATTAAAATTTCTGACTACGCGCCTGCTCTCTCTAGGTCAGGAGGCCTTGCATTAACGCCAACTTTGACCTGAACGGTGGCGCGCTGGTTTTCCCACACTCAAGAGAGACATTTTCCAAACGTAGAAGTACTGTATCTGTTCCATGCTCGCTTTAAATGCAGTGACATGATTCTTGGTTCACCGTTTTCGTACATAATTTTAGGCAAATCGATGGTATTTTATGATTGTAGTCTAGAATCTGTACAATTTTGAAACTCTGCGATGCGGCTATCTTTCCAAAACCTTTGCTTCTGTGCACTGCGTTGGTTTGGTGCATAATTAATTTGCAAAAACAACTTCTCAAATGGGATTGCTATGCGACAAGATGTAGAAGGCTTTTGTGAAGTTGGCCGGGAACATATTTCTATGAAAAACTTATCGTTGTCCCGGTTTTTGACGCTGAATGCGACTAAAGTTTACATTGGAAATTAGATCTGCAACGTCTGAAATTTGACGGAATTTGTGTAATTTTTCTTCAGAATTGAAAGGAAGAGCAAAATCTAAGTATTGCGTTACTCACATGCCCTTTCTTTCTTGACTTTTTGCCCTCATTAACTCCTTTTCTTTGTCCTGAAAATTAACAAGCGCTACCGTCGTGCGCCTGAGGGTTGACAATTTCGCAGCTTGGGAGGCGCCTGCCTCTCAACAGACCCCATCTCGTACGCCTACGCAATTCATATTTGGATATAGAGTTTACAAGCTAAACTGCAATGAGTAAAAAGCGCCAGATGGCAACCCACACCACGTACTAACTGCCTTTTGTTTAAAGAGCTATCGATATAATCGATTGTTTCACGGCATTATGAAAACCGAAACGATAGGTAATGGTTTATTGCAGCGGTTCTCAATTCATTTTGAAGCCCGCACCCCTGGAAAGAAAATCATTTTTGCACCCCTTGCATTTTTGCACCCCCCAAGAAAAACATTTTTGCACCCCTTGTCCGGAAAGAAAAATCATTTTTGCACCCCTTGCACCATTTGATGTATTGTTTTTTGTATTATCAGATAAGTTCGCACAGAGAGGTATGCACCCCAAGAAGTCCCTTCTCGCACCCCCAATTGAGAACCGCTGATATATTGTTTCGTATGACTCCGCCAACAAGCAGAAGCACTGCGAAAAGCCATCGCACACTAAGTAAACCAACCACCAATGGACATTAGAGCAAATGAAAATACAATGGCATAATAGCTGATCAGTGTAAAAAAAGAGTGGTACTGTGTCATATAGGATTTGTGAAGGACCGTGGCGGTCATCTAGTTAACCAACCCCGTTTATCACTTTTTGAAAAGTGTTGAAAAACACCAGTTGGAGATAATTAAGCACAATTAGGAAAACAAACAAATACAGAACATGATGAAGAAAATGTACAGACGAAAGCGCATGCCTATGTACATAGTTGCCACTTCTGAGACAAACGCATGGTCTGCAAAAAGGGCGATATGTTCCATAATCAAAAACCAGGCGCCAACCAACAAAAACTTTGTGTGTTGCCCTATTTTCTTGTACAAAATTAACTGATTCGCCTGAAACGCAAGGTATGTTCCTTTATTTGGGGTTCTATCCGTGACACAATTGTTTTGATATTTTTGTGCCTGCGTTTTCTACTTTTGAATAGTTTTCGTAGCAGTTCTTCGAGTACTTAAGCTCTAAGCTGTCTGCATGATGATGTCATAAATTAATGGAGATTTTTCTGTTCGGGCGCCATTTCATCAAGCCAGTGGCTATCCGAAGTAAAATTTTGCCAAAATCAACGCCTTCGGCGCCATGTACAAACCGTTAAATGCACTTATAACCTTTAAAACTTTTTGTCGAAGAAAAATAGATCCTTTTTGCCTCGAAAAATCTGTAATGTGTGTAACCACGGGTTTTTGTGCAAACGTTTGTTCGATTTGTGAAATGCTCCATAAAAATAAAGCGACCAACGAAAAAAGTCATCCACGTTTGCCTAACCAGGATGTTATTTAAAACATTATTTCTACAATTTCCACATGCAGCCCGATGAACAAATCTTACAACTTTTATGCAATAGATGTCAAGTATTTTTGGATTTTCCACTTTCGGACTTCCAGCGCTTCCTTGCTCCCCTTTGGTACGACACTATATCAACCAAGCAGTTTGTTGGTGCGGAGGCAGTTTTACTGCATAGGTGATTTCAGGGATCTGTGCGCAAAGTGCAGAAGCTTCGACTACTTGTTTTTTAACGGCAATGGTAACAACCCGCTACTTTTTACAAACAGATCACTGCCAGCGATTGAAAGTGTCAAATCCGCAAGAAAATATTACCTGCAGTCCTCATACTAGCTCATCATCTGATTACCTTCCACATGGCGCGGTGTGTCGGATCACGTGTCAGAGTGGCTTCGGTATCAAAAACGGATCTTCGACTTTAACATGTAAAGGAACCGGTGCTTGGTCTGCTCCAACCCCTACTTGTTCAAAATGTGAGAATTCGTTCCTGCGGCAGCTTCATGCGATTACAACATTGTGTCATTGGACGTTTGATGCTGTTTTTTTCTTAACAAGTAAACACGTGCACATGCCGAGTGTAGAACATTGATTTTATCGCAAGGCTATAACCTGGGGCGAGTTACGTATCTGAGGAAAGAACTCTTGGCGCCGGAGATGGCGGTTAAGACTTGAGTAACCGTCTCCATTCAGCTGAATTTACCTCACTGTGATGTAAGTACTGTGGACGTAATGCAAGTTCGAAGTAGGCTTAAAGCTGGTTTGATTTCAAACCAATTTTGCCGATGTTGACCGAAACACTAGTTTTAAATAGAACACTGAAAACGGGTTTATTAATGAACATTTTCTTGAGATCAGTCACCTACCCTGGAGGAGAGCATTGCAATGAAGTTGTTTTTTAATATTTTGTGCAGTGGGTGTATGTCCATCGCTTCCCCAACCCGCTGGGGGAGGTAGCATCTCTTGCACGAACGGCAACTATGAAATGTCAGTGTGTAAGTTTACCTGTCCTACTGGCTTCCGCATTCGAATCCCAAGCACGCTCGAAGCTGTCCAATCGAAAAAATTTGAAATAAGAGACACTGCCTCAGCAACGTGCTTTGCAGTAGGCGGGGATATCTCACAGATGGCATGGTCGATACCGGAACCATATTGCGAAAAAGGTTCGTACGAATTTTTCCTGTCACGCTTGGTCGTGCAGCAACTGGCTGTGTGTTTGCTAAGCTTGCCGTACGTGACGAGTCATTTTCAATATTTGTTGTGTAACTAACGCACTGCTATGGTCACCCGACACGGTCACTTTAAGTTGTAAATCGCAAAAGTCATACCTCAGGTAAGAAAGTGCTGTTTACGAAACGATGTATTTATGACTTCGTCAGCGTTGTTCTGCCGGTGAAGTTAAACGTCAAGAACAATTTGAATAGATATCGCGGCAAACCGTTCTTTGACAATTCTAAAATAGTTTCATATGTGCTGGAAATCTGCTTTTGACAAACGCTCAAGCATTTTTGTGAGGTACAAAGTAAAAGATGAAAGCCTGTAAAACAAGCGAACTGCATTTTAAATTGCTTTAAAATGATGTTATTTGTATTATCTGCCTGTAAAATAAGTTTACTCCTGTCTAGCGCGAGCGACTCTGCAACCAGTTGACTTGCTTTCCGATAATTATTTAAATAAATATATTTCGCTTATTTAACGACAAAGCATCTTCAGTGGGTCATTTATGAGGTGTACACACGGCAGCTAAACGCGAGAAGTGTGCTCACAACGCCAGGTGAATGGTTCTAAAGCCATAAAGCCATATTCGTTATCTGCTGGACAGTTGTAAAGCAAAGATTAAGTGGCTTGTTAGCGATATCTTGCATTTGGGTCAATTTATGCAACACGCTCCTGCAAGACCAAATCTGCATGTAATTTACGTTCTGTTAGAAAAAATTTTCACAATTCCACCACGTTATGTCGGGCGGAACTTTACGTGTAGCTAGAAAACCTTTTTCACAATTTCCTTACCCGTGTTCAGTTCAGCTTTGTGATCCGCCCCGCCCAACGGAGCATGGTCTATACAAGTGCTCGGAACCGTCGCTCCGCAAAGCGGATTCCAACGCGCAACTCGGCAATGGTACAGTTTGCACACTGACTTGCAGTGATGGCTATGATGTGAAGGGAGTGGCCGATGTGAAATGTATGGAAAGTGGAAAATGGAACAATACCAATATCCATTGTTGGAAAGGTATGGTACTTTTTACTTGTGCTTTTTATATTAATCTGTAAAATTTCTGACAAGGTTTTGAGGCGTTGATTTTCTAGAAATGAGAGCACGCGGAAAGGTTCGTCTTCTGTTTTTTCCCTTCTTCTGTCCTTCTATTTACATTCTCAAAGCTTCTTCATAACTTTCTCATTAATAATATTTTAGAAATTGTAACTGGATTTTGTGTGGGGCGGTCGACAAGAAACTGACACAGTTAGGACATTTTACTTAGGTCTAGTATGACAGATCTACAACTCCGACTAAGTTTGGAATAAGAAAGCAATTCTGGTAAAATACCCTGTGCAAACGATAAAGTTTTTCTATGCTAATTACAATGAGATAATGTTGACTTGATGCTATCGTGCTTTCAGACGTTCAGCTATGTGCGTGTTTCAAAAACTAAACTTAGTTAACGGCGCACTCTTTTCAATATCCTGTAATTCGGTCAATTTTCCAGTCTCGCATGCAAAGCGCAATCTCAATTCTCGGCTGTCCTTGCGATGCCAGGGGACGCATGAGGTGGTCGGATGGAAAAGGCGCTTTATGATGTAAAACAGGGGTGGGCAACCTTTTGGTGAATGCGTGCCGATTTGAGGTTCCAACTCATTCAATGTGCCAACTACATCCGTACACAAGTCAAGGTCAATACATTTTTCTGCGTGAAACATGACAAAACTGATATGTAAAACTCGGAGCTTCTGCGTGCCATTGGAAATGACTTGGCGTGCCAAGTGTGGCAAGCGTGCCGGAGCTTGCCGACTCCCGTTGTAATACCTCTTGCGCACTGGTTTGTAAAATTGCATTTTATGAAAGCAAAGGTTGCGGGTCCGCTGTGGGCCGACCGGCATCCGAAGAATTTAGAAACTTCGCCGAACGAGATCTTGCAGAGCTCAGTGCGCTTCCCTCGCGGGTTACGACTGAACTTGCCTGAAAAAATACGGTGTGACGTGTGCCTGCTTCGGAAATGGTTTCGGTCAGCCTACTGCCCACGTGTGTGGCGCTGAGAAAGACATTTGGTTTTTCCATTTATTTTCCACTGCATTGTTTATTTTCCGTATTCAACGTTATTTTTCTGTTGCAGTTTGCCCACAGCTAACCGCTCCTCTAAACGGACACTACACCTGCACACAAGGTCGATTCACGACGTCAGTTTGCGATTTTACTTGCGATGGGAACTTCACACGTGTGGTAAACAGATTTTTCGAAAATGTTTGCAACACATGAAAATATCTTGAAAAGGTCTTAACTGGTTGTAAAATAAAATGCGAATGACATTAAAATCAATCACGAGCAAATAGAGTACGACAAACCATCAAAATGCTCGGAAGAGCTGTTGAAGAAAGGTTGTTGTTTGAAATCGCATTGTCAAAGTCACTATTTTTTTAGGTGACATGACTTCAAACATTTGCATATTTCGTATATGTCAGCGTAGTAAAAAACGGACACATTTACGTTTTTTGTGGAATATATTTTGTCAAGAAAAGTGCAAGCAACTTTTCGAGGAGTTCCAAGATTTTGCCATCGTTGACAAAAAAAGATATGTGATGATTAATCACGGATTACAATGGACCATTGCTTTAACCTTATAAAAATATAAAAAATGAAATCCTCAAAAGCAGTTGTTTTAGTCATGCTTTACAAGAAAAGAAACACTTAAAATCTCAGAACTTTGCAGACGAATCGTTTACAGGGGGCATCGTACCGTTCCTGTCTAAGTAACGGTGTATGGAACAATGATCAGCCTCGTTGTCAATGTGTGGCATGCAGATCGGGTACCCATTGCCAATATTCTCTTCATTGGAAGGATGCTGTCGACGCAATGAATCGATCTTTAGCGCCACCAAAGGTAAAGCGCGCAATGTGTTCTTGTAGATGTAGAACCAGAACTCTGCCCTGTTGGGCTAAGCAATTTGCATTTCAGGACTTCGACTACGCGGGACGCACGATTCGATGCACTCCCAATCCTCAGAAGCCATCGTTTGACGCTGGAAAGAGCTCCAACAGCTCGAACTCTTGCATCTGCAGGGACAAGCTTAATCGCGGAAAACAATGCAATGAAAAAGACGCTACCATGTCAGTCATATGCCAGAAGAGCTTGGCGCAACTTATTTTTATCATGGCTTACGATGAGCAGTACCTGCTTCCTTGCGATGGTGACAACATGCCGCAGTCTTGCTAAAATGCGAACCGTACACAGGCAAAGCACGAACAATCTGGTTAGGAGCTTATGTTCCGCTGCTATATACTTCAAAAGCTTACTAAAACATAGTGTTGCAACTCGACTATCGTGCAAAGGTTTTAGAAGCTGCCGCTTCGTTTCAACAATTGTGAAACACCCTGTATGTGTCGTCCCATTTTCCAACTTTGGCAATTGAGTTACATTAGGTCCGGTTCGGTTTAGGTGCTTCTTTTACATTTGAACTACTGTTCGTTACCGTCCACACCTTTGCTGTTGTTATTATTTCGTTTCACATCATAAAATGTGCTATTTTGTTTCATCTGGCTTGACTAAATAGTACAAAGCTGGGTTTCACACTGTTTTTACTTTATTCCAACGAAGGTTCAACAGCAGCTCTAGTCTGTGATTCTGTCTGCTCTCTACTAGACTCAGGCTGAGTCTACTTTGTAGGGCCGGCTGCTCAGTCTAGTGTGAACTGTACATGGCGACATCGTATAACTGTGATGCAACAATAATGTTTTTCTTAATTGCACAACAGTGAACAAGTGACGCAACAACCATCAGCATTTCTTGTTCCGCTATCTGCACTCAACCTCCTGTATAACTAAGTGTCCTACTTGGAGTCTGAATGCAGCACGGTGATCTAAAACTTTCAGAATGACGCATCAACATACTGAAGCAAAAAATAATTTCCCCTAAAAAACGAGGAATCCTCACGGAACCCCACGACATGTTTTGCGGAACCCCTGTTGAAGAGCACTGGTCTAGATTTTTTCAGCCTGTTGGGCCATTGAATTACATTATTGAAGTCAGTGGGCATATTTTGATTAACGTTTTGGCGTGTTTAGTCAGTCTGACCCCGAAAAGCCTAATTGTTTTTGTGTGTTATTGTGTTATGTGTGACTGCATTTTATGATAGATATTTTGCGGAAATTTGACATATCTAACATATCAGACGCTTGTGCGCCAGATACAATGTAATAAAAAATTATGGCGCGGTGCATGTTTGCATTTTCATAACCTGTGTTTTATTGTTTCAAACATTTATAGGTATTGTTAATTTTAGGCTTAGTTCCATGGCAGCATTGTATTTTTTGCAATTGATCATCCGGGTAGTTCAAAACCAACAGCCACGGGCCTGTTTTGAAGTTATTTGGCATTTTTGTACATCTGGACCTGGAATCGCTTCTTAGCCAAATTTTGAGCTTCAAGACATATAAAATGTATATCACCGCCACATTCACGGAATTAGTTGTAAAACTGTACAAAAACCAACTACGACATTCATTCAAGGCGGGGCATATTCTTCTGCATGCACTCCCCTTATTTTATGTGTCATTACACTGAATATAAAATATCAGTGTTTCAAGCTAGGATATTGGAGGAAAATAAAATCAACTTTGCGACAGTAGTTCATAACTGCAAAAATAGCAGGCTGCGCGTTGAAACAGGGGAGTATAGCACACTCATCAGTGCGTCAGAACAATTCACAACTGCAAAATGAGGCTGCGCTGATGTGTCGAATACGAGCAGTAGAGCATAGAAAGTGTGCGGCTCGACTGGCTGGCGCACATCCCGGTTTGCAAGATCGAATCGAATCTTTCTAAACTACACAAGAATTGAGAATTCGCATAAAGTACGCAAGAAAACTTCCAATTTTTTGTTATGTATAGAAGTCCAGCAAACTTTTAGTTTTCTTTTTTCCTGCTGAGACATTATCAAATTCCTGAATGCTTCTATGTTAAAAAAAGCTGTTTTTGAGCTCGTGGAACAGTTCTATCATGCTACAGAAATTGGTAATGTAGCCATTGCGGTCAGCGCTTGCGCTGATCAGCCTTAGCAGACAAAAATAAAGACAATTGTTTCGGATAAAGTGAACGATCACGGAACACAATCTTAAACATGCGTGGTGGACGTAGGGTCTGCAAAAAGTGGTGATATAGTTTCTGTCCGCAGACGATAACCCAGATTCCTACCGAAACCTACTTATTACTTTCTGGTCCATTTACAATGTTCCTTGAAATTTCCATGTAAATCAATTCCGTGGTATTTGCATTAAGACGACAAATTAACAAGTCAAAAGTATGCGAAAAAATTAAATCTCCTTCGCGCAGGTAATGAAGTTTTTGTAAAATATCAAGCTCAAGAAGGGGTTTTAGCCCCAACCCCCATGCGTACGCCCTTACCCAACACACTATATGCAACGTTTGATTAATCATCCGCAAATGGTACACCATACTTCTTTGATCAGGTTCGTATAAGTCTCAAGTATAGGATAGGTTCCTATGAACAGTTTCGTATATTGGCACTGAAGTATTTCTTTGTCTTAAAAATCTAAAGATTAACCTGAAAATGCTTGGTTCAACTTTTTGGACTTGGGGCGGACATTGCCCCTTTCTGGCAACGCGCCTGATTGGGAACCACTGTTCTTACCCATGCAAAGCTTTGATAGCGCAGCACTTGTGCCAACTCAAAATCACTAACCCACGGCCAATAAATAAACAAATAAATAAATAAAAACGCGATGACAAAAATTCGAAGAACCTTCCCTTCTTCCTTTATGCGGTATTTTATCGCTTCCATCGAGGTCATTACACGCTCAGTAAATTCTTCAGTTATTCACTCATTATGTTTGACACCGCAATGGTTGACAAACGATCAGAGTTCATCATTGAGCGATGCCAAAAAAAGAACATTCGGTCTCCAGCCCTCACCGTAGTTGCACAAAGGACCAGGATTATTTCGAGTAAAGAGCGAACATCCGGGTAACATTTGATAGTGTCAGGCAAAGCCGAATTGACTGTTTATTCATTGAATCCATTCATCTTCGCGAATACGCGGAGGCGTGATTGCCGACGTCCGATCTTCAGTTATTATCCAAAGATCCACGAATACGCCGAAATTGAAATTTTAACAGTTATTTCGCAGACCAGTTGCGTGGGGAGACCACTGATAGATCACTCTCGAACATAGATCGCCGCTTTGGGCTTTCGTAAAAAATTACCTGTTTGACGCACGATATCGCTGGTGTTACGAACGACGAACACCGGACTCTGTGTCAGACTAAACTAGTGGGCAGCATGAATAAACGTGACTGATTGAAAAGATTTGTCTTTTCTGAATACCACTGACATGTCCAGCCTTAGTTGATGCTCCATCGTACTGCCATGTTTGCCAAGTCAGCGCTAAGAACTTTTAACGGCATAAGTCGTTGTCTGCAATGAAAGTTCTAAGAAAATAAGATTTTCACGGACTAGCTTCCTTCAAGGTATCTCAAAACATAGGAAGTTGAACTTTGCCCAATATATCGGTACATTCGTCAGCAACGACTGAGAAACACGAGCAATTGACTTCGCGAATGACATCGTTGATTATATCCACAGAAGCCGTAGCCAAAATTTCGCTCTGAATATGCCAGCTTACGTATTTGACATTTTTCGCATTCTTGTTTAAGTGTTCTGCTGAAGCTTGAACACCTGCATCAAACCTGAAGTTAAGAAGTCAATGAAACTGCCGGTACCCACCTCGTAGAGGGAACCCATTGCTTGCACACAACCTCACTGTTTTCACCACACTCGTAGTTCCCCGATTTTCTCTTGCCAGCCTTACAGTAACGTGGACATTTAGTCTACTACAGTTTCACCATACTCTAAAAGATCCTTAAAATTGGTAGCTCCAACTACTACGTCTTTATGGTGTATTGCAATGGAATGACAGGCAGCTTTCTCAACAAATTTCCTTAACGGCAGGATTTAGGCTCAAACCACCATTATAAACGTCAAGTTTGCGTAAACCACATGATTTTGGAAACTGTCTTGACTGACTCAGGAAGGAGTCACATGCAATCGCGCAGCTTGACCAGTGAGAGTCAACATCGCGCTTTTGCAGCTCAGACCAAGCACACGACCAGGACGGGAACGCGCGTTGGTTTATTAAGTTTCTTCTTTTGAATATCGCGCTTAAGTCGTCGAAGCCTTGTTGGTTGCGCAAAGTTGTTTGACGTCAGCGCAGTCGAGGACCAGCAAACGACCGACGACATGAAACAATTTCAAGCGAATGCAAATAAAAAAGAAAATAAAGAACTATGACGCACACCATTCCATGGACGACGGAAGGATTTTTTCAGGGGGGGGTGGCCAAAAGTTTTTTTCCAGGGAGGGGCAACAGTGGTGAAATCTCAGTTCACCAACTCCAAAACTAAGAGAAAAACACTTTTCTACTGAAAAGTGACTAGCGAAATATCAAAATTCAAAATCCAAAGGGGGCCATCACCCCGCTTTCCGACACCCATGAATCGTTCGACGGTTTATCTGTCCACTTCCCCAAACACGACATCCAAAGTTCCTGAAAAAAGCACGAAATTTCTGTACTGTATATGATCGCGGCGACGCAGTAGGCATTAGTGGATGTTTCAAAGAAGGCGGTAATGTAAGCAATCAAAGCACATCATGTGACAGGACAAAAGCATCTAAATTCGGGCGGGCATTTTCGTTGCTACTCTAAATCTGAATGCATCTTCGGAACGTGATAGCAGTTTTTAACGCCATACTTGTGAGTGTTTCTGAGGTATATCCGACCGGAATTGACAAGAAAGCAGCACACGGTCGCTCTAACAGGTTGAAAAGGTGGCAACTATTTTCGTCATGGCTAACAGAGCAGCACATTCCTTTAACTTTTGAGGAAAGTAACCATAACAAAGCTAGATGGTTCAGAATCGCTCCAGGTTTCTCACAACCGAATGTAGATATTGACCATTAATCAATTTGTTTCTTTTAGATGAGTCAGAAACCTTTTAAAGTATAAACGTTTTACATTTTCTCATGAACGACAATACGCATATTTCCTTTTTAAAGCTTTTATTTGTTGAAATAATATCTTCATTTCACCTGTTTTTCTTCACCAAAAGAAGATTTTCTGAAAAAATCCGACATATTAACAACCAAAATACTAATGATAGATAAAAAGATGTGGATTCGGGTAAACTGAACAATGTTTGGGTTGACCTGAAATTTATCCAGAACAGGCACATTTCTCTTGTAGCGTTTTCCAAAAGCATTTTGGTGTTTTCGAAGCTCTTGTCAGTCAATCTCGCCTCATGAAGTAAGGGCAGTGACTATTAGCCACAGAAAGAACTTGCACACCGTCTACACCCTCATTCAACTTATAACTACCAGCCAGCAAGCTACATCAGCACTTCCTGATCGAAGCGCTCAGTGTGAACACGTCAAGTCCGAAAACATAATCTCGCTCGTTGTTGTTGAAATTCACCGCATTAACAGCGAGAGCCATTATGAAACCTACCGATTAATGCGACGACGTCGGGAAGCTGAAGTCCGGGAGCGACGTGTTCCAAGGTGGCCTGGTGAAATAAGTGAGACTAAGTATGATGTGACCTGCGGCGGGAAACTCGTCGTGGCCACAACACAGGTTCGAACGCAGAATGTCCACTTGCTTAGCTTAGCTATTGCAATTGAAACACTTGACAGAAAAGATTGGAGACAGTTACGTGCAACCTACCAAGTGGGCGAATCCGGGCGCTTTGATTTTGCATCTGTAGGGTTTGCTGGTTCCATCTGAAACAAGGTAGACGCCGAACTCTCCCTGTTGCAATAAATTAGCAAAAAAGGTTAAATGCGAGGATTTGAAAATATGGCGATTAGAAAACAACTTGGATCGCGGAAAAATGAGTCTGTTTCGATTGCCAAAAAAAAAAATTATCTAGCGCGCGAAAACGTGCAGCAACATTGCAGCAGTACGTTCAAGAAAATGTGGTAATGCACAGTAGATCTTAGCATAGGACCTAAGTGAAAGACGATGATAAGTGGGAGCCATGCGCGATGCAGATCACAAAACAAAAAATGCACAACAGTCATTTAATGTTGCAACCGCAAATTCGTAAATTTACACAAGCTTCAATAGAGATCTGCTCTTCAACGTTCTGATTCAATCCAGTTTTCCTAACAATTTTACCTAAAACAAGCACCAGAACAACGAACAAGCATTATATAGGCAGTATTCTGATGTCCTGCAATAAACTTCCACATACAGGAAAGATTTTCGTTCGCATTTTTGATTTCGTTTAAACGGAGAGTCACTCGATGCAAATCTCAGCAATCCAAGCTCTCACCTTGGGAGCCTCCACAGCAGTATACGTGGCACCGGCAGGTACTTGGTATCCTTCAGTGAACAGTTTGAAATGGTGAATGACCGCTTCCATAGAGTCCTACAAATTTAGAAAGAAGATGCAGCAAACGCTTCAGCCACAGAAGCCCAGGGGCGATTACAAAAAACGTGTCTTGTTTATCCACTGCATGGGATCCAAGCATAGGATCTCAATACTCTTGAATACAGCAAAGCGCTGCTTTCGACATTCAGTTCTTTATCGATGGCCTCCGCCAAAACTAACTGTGACGATGTTGATGACGTTTAACCGTGCGAACAAGTTCCAATTCGTTGAATAACAACAAACTACGGAGGACACGAAGATCGTCTGCTACAAAGCAGCTTGAATGAGAACAACAGAACAAAGCGATGGGAACCGAAATTGAACTACGTTGTGCACATCGCGAGCTCAACTGAGGTGGTAGGTTCTCTCGTTACTTTCCACCGAAAACAGCAATTGCCGACAATCACAGATGCAGCACCGTCCCAAGCTGAGCGCAACGTCACAGAAAAACTTAGTTTGCTTCTTTCGTTTACTCTCAGAGGTTTATGCCAAGCAATCGTGGGAAATTACCGATTAATCGTGAAAATTTACACAAGTATTTCGTGAAATTACTATCAGCGGCAAAGACTATTCATCATTTTCAAAACAGCAGTAAAATAGGTTTTCAAAATATCCTCGTTTCCAGTTAAATTTGAAGAGCTTTTCACATTGACTCACTTTCATCTGAGAGCGTGAGGGGGGCGTCAGTTTATTGTCGTCGATCTTTATCTCACCGGGAGGTATCTTGTTCAGGCACTGGTGGATGATACGGAGCGACTGACGCATTTCTTCGACGCGGCACAAATACCTTTGAAAAAGTACGAGCGGAAAAATGCAATAGACTCTTACAAAGCTGAGGGGAACGTTTCATACTTGTTTTTTTCGCGAAACCCAAGCTAAAAAAAGTGACGCTCGGACATGAGAAACTGAACTTCTAACAGGCGGCGGAAGAGAAGCGAGAATCAAAGCGCCCGCCACTCACCTATCGTAAGTGTCGCCGCGAGATCCGATCGGGACGTCGAACTCGACCTGGTCGTAAGCGTCGTACGGCTGCGTCTTCCTGAGATCCCATTTGATTCCGGACCCTCGCAAGATCACCCCGCTGTCGTGAACATTGTCAGGGGGGCGGTTACGGGTGCAGGTTTTCTACGAAGCGATCAGCAATCTTGCAGAGCTTACCTGCAGCCCCATTCCAGAGCTTGCTGTGCGGTTATGACGCCGATGTCGACGGTTCTTTGTCTCCAAATCCTATTCTCCGTCAGCACCTGCAACGAAGCAGCACTTGGAAGCAGGTGATAGAATGTAACTCAACAAAAAAACGACGTGGTTGTCTCAAAATCAAGACAACCAATCAGTATGCCAAGGATCGCACAACAGGTCGTGAAGCCTACAGGAAAAACATTACAATTGAGGAGACACCCCGCGAAAGAAACGAGTGGCAGAATCGTGTTCACTTTTCTGTCATTCGTGTATTTTGATTTCCACACGTTTTAACTGACACGCAAAACTACCTCTTCCATTTCATCCAGACGAGCAGAAAAACGGATGGCCCAGTCGTAAATGTCGTCCATTAAGCCCAAAGGAAGATCTTGGCTGACCCCACCAGGTCGGACATATGCAGCGTGCATGCGAGCTCCACTCACACGTTCATAAAATTCCATCATCTGCAAACATAAAGTTAAAATACGCTTTGTTACAATAACGCACGCAATGCACCGAATAAATAAGCAAATGTCCGATTGCCAACATAACGTTGCAACACGCGGACAGTGACCTCCATGCACGCTGATAAAAAAGAACTTGTGCCTATGAAAAGCATGTGCACGATTGGGTTACCTTTAAGAAAGCTTCAATGATACTAAATAGAGAGAGACCGCGGTTTTACCGATATATTGGTATTGGCCAAAGTGGCCGATATTATTGGCCTCAGTAGGTGTTGACAAACCCTGTTATATTCCTCATGCATCCAGACAACTTGCGCAAGAAAGCACAATGAACCAAGTCAAGACAGTTATCTTGCAGTAACGCTAGCAGGTGCGTTTTCATAAACAAGCAGACAAGATGAACCATGGAGCACGCGTCGGCCGTGGCAGCCGAAACAAAAGCATCATCCTTCATCATTAATCAAATTAAAAACCATAGCAAAATATTGAGATTGTTGCAATTTGAAATATTTTAGCTCATAAATCCTGATTTTTGAAGTTTTTCAAAATAAGATAAGGTATAGAATACGTTATATTTTTGATAATGAAGCAGAAAACAAGATTTAAAAATTTTGGAAATATCGGTTATCGGTCCATAATTGGCTTATATATCGGCATCGGCCGCAAAACAGCCATATCGGTCGATCTCTAATACTAAAGGATCACTGCTCTGAGTACATGTCGCCATGAATTAACAAAAAAAAAAAAGGATCAATAACGCATTAACACACAGCGCCCGAGCGAACTATCTCTTAAGAAACATGAAGTTACACGTACTGGCGACATGAACTATCGGCGTTGATTGATTCGTGCTAGCAACAGGGCTGGCAGAGCAGCTGACCCATAACTAGTGTTTCCAACCCGGGTTTTCCCGAACCCGAAACCCGGGCTTTTTGTCTATTTTCTATTACCCGAACTATCCGAAACACGTTTTTTTCAACTACCAAATCCGGGTATTTTTAAAAACCTGGAATTGCTGTTGCATATATTATTGATTCTGATAACACTAAAGTTGCAGATTGGCGCGGGTAACGGCCAAATTAGCACGTTTGAACTTTCAACTATTATCATGAGGCACGAGGTGCGGGTTTTGCTCGGTGACCATCGTACGTTCGTTGTTGATCCGCTTATATTTTCGTTCAATTGACCTATTTAGACGGATCGTGGCGTCATTTTGCACATAATAGGTGTCTACGCGAACTTTTGTCTTTTCGCTAACCTAATTAAAAAATAACTGCCACGTGAGGTAGTTCTTCAAAGGTATGCCATAGTTACTAGTTAGTTCATTTATATGCTGTTATCTGTTAGTTCATATACAAGCTGTGATTCTTCGCAAAATCGATTCGTTCCTTTTCAGTTTGCAATACCTTTCCAAAAAATATTTGGCTTTCCTTTAGAAGCGACTTTAAGTGGACTTTTAACCATACACATTCAGTTAAGACGTTAGCAATCAAAGAAAATCAGAAGCTTAGAGCCATTACTTATACAACAAGGCTCAACCAACACCAAAGTGCAATTTGTGCTCCGTTGTACAAAAGGAGGTGGTTCAAGCACCGAAAGTTTGATGAACCATTTGAAATCAAAGCACAGAATCCGTGAGGGTGAAGACCACAAAACTATTCCGGCACATGAAGAGATCCGATCACAAATTNTGATAAAGGAAATGNGTCTTTTTGAGGCTACAAAGAAGCGGTCAAAAATAACCGTGAAAAACTGTTCCATGTTAATTACAATCAAGCCCAAATCAGTGGAACCAGAGAGGGCTTTTTCAGCCACGGGACTATATGTCACAAAACTCAGAAACAGACTGAATGGTAAAAGTGCGCTGTGATTGTTATGCGTCAGTATTATAAACATCATTGAAAAACGGTGCTTAATTTAATTAGTAATTCGCTAATTTGCGCAGGGACCAACAGTAATAATTTTACAATGATACTGAGTTTTTATCGCTCAAAATCGTATTCTATTTCAAAACCTGAAAAAAACGGGTTTTCCCGGGTTCCTTTCCTCAGCTACCCGAAACCCGGGTTTTAAAATTTTGCCCCGAAGTGGAAACACTACCCATAACCCATAATCTTCGCCAACTCTTTGTGATTTAAATACGTTAGTTAACATCATTTTACTAAACCTGAAAGTTTTGATGTTTTTACATTTTCATCAGCATGCAATTAATTTCTGCTGTTTGATGATGTCATTCCTTTTTCTTTCTGTTGCATTTGTATTAATTCGTGATTTGAGTCACAAAAATGAATGCACCATCCCGTACATCGTTGCTAGCTATTTGAAATCTCCTTATCGACATGGTGCGGGCACCAGCATGACAGCGAAAAAGCAACAAGAGCACTCACCTTTTCTCTCTCCTCAAACAACCAGAAAAAGGGTGTCATTGCACCAACATCCAAGGCGTGGGTGGTCACTCCCATTATGTGATTGAGAATTCGTGTTTGTTCACCAAAGAGCACTGAAAAAGTGAAAAAATTACATGGCAGTTTGTGTCTAGTCAGGTTGAATCAAGACCTTAAAGTAACACTTGCTGCCTCCATCGTATCTTCCCGAACTGAAATGGGGCAAGAGGGCCCAACGACGTATACCACGCAAATCAATCAATTAAACAGGCGTTAACGATTCCTCAACGGTAGGTTTGACAGCTCACCTCTACAGTCACAATCCCACAAAGCAGTCTAGCACTGCTTTTTACGGACAGCAGCAAAAAAGTTGACAGATGCACGGAGGTGTACGAGACTGAACCAATATAGATTAGCCTTCAGAGTGCCTTAGCTACTTCTCTTAATGAGCATCACTCTTACTACGAAATGAGAAGCTCCTAGTCAGTAGTGTTGGCTGAATTTTTAAATTGAATAAATCGACATGTCACTAACGACTTCGCACCACAGAGATGGTAAATTCATGAAGATTTGACTTCTCTGAAGTCAATTAAGCTCGAGATCCAGTAACTACTTGGTATATAAATACAGGGTTCCTACGCAATTTTGAATAAATTACCAGACTTTTTCAAGACCTTTCCCAGACTTAATTTTTGCGAATGATATGCCCAGGTCGAATTCAGGCATTATAATAGTTCAGACGATGAAAGTCAAATTTATAAGTCTCACCAAAAATATCAGAATGCATGCCAAAAGATCAAGTCTGGAAAATTATTTCCTTTCTCCATACTAACAGACCAAAAAAAGTTTTTCCAGACTTTTACAGGCTGGAAAATGACCAAACATTTTCCATACTTTAAGACTCTGTAGAACCCTGTAAACACGCAATCCACGCCCGTTTGCACCTTGACTAAATAACTCACACTAAATCAGCATAAGCGATAGGAGTGGTTTCAGTAACAACAAATGAACCGACCACGCACTCGACTCGTCTAGTCTAAGTAGAAGACAATAGACTTTTGCAATAAAAACTTGGTTTGGAGGTTCTGAGTGGCTTACTTAAAATGGAAAAGGATTCCTGTCTACCACCTTCCAATTCGCGTGATAGCAAAACCGTCAAGTTCTACTGGGAAAAATCGATGATATAACAGCGACCTCGTCAACTATAATCATTTCCCGTATCTCCATACCAAGTAGGTTTTCTTTCCAGAACAAAATCTATCTTTTCGACTGAAACTCGAAACAATGCCAACGCAGTTAACCTCACGCAACAGATCTGAAGTCGAACCAGCAGTGGTCTGCAAACCTCTTATCCACTGAGCACGAGGGGGGGCTGTGATTCCTAGCAGACGTTCGACGGCCAGTGAGAAGCACTGCTCGTTGACCATCATCGAAACGTAGTCGAGGCGATCGAAGTACGGCAATGCCTGCAACAGGAAGACAACCAACTTCGTGAAAACACATCACTAACTCATCGCAAGTGCTGGCAGTGACTTGGCAGAGTACCTGAGTATAGGTCTTGTATTCTATGAGCTTTTCCGTTGCACGGTGTAGCAAACCGATATGTGGATCTGCTCTGATAATGACCTGTGCAACACAGTGTTGGTGACCAAGTGACTTATAACTCAGCAACAAAAGAACAATCCACAAAACATAGAAAAGGTATAGGACATTTAGGGAAAGTATAAGTCCAATGATTTCTCAACCGGTATTACTGTTGATTTATCAATATATTTTGAAATATGAGGGTTTATTTCAGAATGCAAAATGCTTTACCATAGCCTATCCACAGTAAAAATCTAATTTTAGCAAGTTTGCAGAAGACAGAAAACAAGTGATTGGAATACATTTTATGAGATACTTAGACAGGAAAAACGGCATTTGGCCACAACCACACTTCACAACACAGTAAACACAAATTGGTACTTCTCCAGACATCTCCAAAATTAGACGAAGCACGCCATGGGCAGCTGGATGCTGCGGACCAAAATTAACTTGAAGTGTATCGAGTTTTCCATGTTTTTCCTTGTGCTTTTTAGGATCGGGTGCTGTGAATTGACGTGAATCACATGAAAACAGTTTAGCTTCACAACATGGGTAGAGCAACCACTTTTAAGATTGTTACTTTGCATGTGTATCCTGCAGCAAGCAGCTGTTTAACTTACACGGACTATGGCTAACCAACGCCCTGAAAATTGTTTCTTTATTGCACCAGAATGAAAAGAACCACAACTATTTACCAACAATAATGGAAATGTTTTTCAAGAATACTACTTGCAAATGACAACAAACGAATCATCAGAACTTGCCATAGAAATGATGTAGATCAGGCTTGTCATTTCCTGGCAAAGTAGGGTACCAAATGTTTGGTTTGAGAAATTGCTCTAGGTATTTCGTGTCTGGAACCCATTGCTCAACATTTCTGAAAATATGCACCTATTAAACTTACAAGAAATCCACTCATGTCATAGAAGACGTTTTGAGTACAGCAACATTTAGTTTATTTGTGACCTTAGCTGAGATGACAACCATTGGTAGAAACAATTGAAACTTGAGTATTTATACCTGGGCCAAGTGGTACTAACATAATGACATAAAACTCATTGTAACTCTTGGAATTATGACAAATACCAGTTGTAACCAAAATCTGGACACACTAGCAAAATGTACCAAGTAGAGGGCTGCTGGGGACATGCTTTATGAATGTCCAGTCCATGTAGAAAAATATATACTTCACCCTGACATAAATTTGATATGCATGTTTGTTTTCGTTTCACATGATATGTTTAGTCGGTACACTAACACTTTTATGTAGCATTGTCTATTCCTATAAAACATTCAAACATTTCCGCCACCAACAGGAAACTAAATGCAGTTTGCCTGCTAAGATGATGTACTAGAACAGTTATGTCCAACTCGTTAATGTTTTTGCTGTAGTAAAAGTATCCTACATACTGACAACCTGTCTTTGTTTTGATGATCTTGAAATTTACAATTTTGATGTAGGTGGTCCTCAGCACCACTTTATCACGTCTGTTACCATTGCAGTTAGAATGCGAACACTTTCAGTATATTAATTTAAGCTAATTTAGTTCAAGATCAAAGTACATCAATCAATGTGTGGCCCTCAATAATATGTCGTTGAATGTGCAGCCATGGTCAAGATAATGTTGACATACTTTTTGGCTCAGTAAGCCATTTGGGTTGGACATAGCTGTACTAGAGTATACCCCTTACCTTTCAACATTGTACTGTATAAATCAATATGTATCAGTTCAAACCTCTCTTCTAGTAAACATGTTTGGAATTAAAAGGTTGTGGAGGTAAAAATGTTATTAAGATTTCCCACATGGTTAGACATTCAAGACACTTCAAATATTTCACCATACAACTTTAAATAACTTCTTTTACTGTTGCCACACAGAAATGCTGAGTTTAAGTTAAATACTAATGTTGTATGGTTGTGAAGAACATGCAAGTATTAAAAGTATCAATGTGATTAGAATACCTATATTTTAATTACAATCAGTTAAGAGACATGTAACTGTAATTTGGTCTAATGTAGCACAGGGATGGTGCAGAATATTCTTACACAAAAAGCGATTAATAAATCAATTACTCAATATAACAGTAATTTTTACTTGGGTTCGATCAAAACCCTTGAGCTTGGTAGTCAGCCTTAGGAGTTCAAAAGAGGTCTAATGTGTGGCTAATTTTGTGCACTAATAAAATGTAAATCTATGATTTGATGAAACCATTTTTTCCAGTTATGAAGATTTCAATCAATGCATGAATAAAACCTACAGGATTTGGTATAACTAGGCAAGGAACCACTGCAATATATCATTGCATTTCACAGACTTCTTTAAAAATTAATACAACCAAATCACCATCAAAATTTTGCAAAAAGTAATATAGGTACGTGATCTTAATTAAAAAAGCAAGAGTCTAAATTACCAGATAATTAAACCTTTGCATACCAAAAAATCATCAGACAATGTGGTAGGAGACTGTGGACACCTTACCTGGTGATGAAAAAGGAAGTTGCTGCAGCTTTTGACTTGAGCAACTGAGGACTAAATTGACTTATGGTCAAAACTTTGTTGACAATTCCAGCCATTATGCATGCCACTGATTCTTGGGCAGAATGCAGTAAGCACAGCTTGGTAATAACTGTTACACTCAGTGTTGCATGAAACACCTACTTTAAAAAAGCTGAAACAATGTGCAATAAAACATCAATTACACCCATCACAGAAGATTTAAATGCCTGACTCATTGGCAAATCTTCTGAAGTATTTTTAGCAATTTTTCATTTACTGATTCACTGTTGGCTTTGTCATACAAAGCATCATTACCACTACATTCCAATTGTTCAGTAGATACTTGCTGTTGTAATGCCAAGTGTGGCACAGAGGAACAATCAATAACATTAATTTCAGTGTTTGGAATACCACTAGTCTTCTGAAAATTAGTATGAGAAATTAAGCATTTCAGTAAAAATTGTTTTGTTTGGCCAGGCAGCAAACCAATGGGATATTCGCTTAAGGACATGTCTTGTTCAACTTTCCAGACACCCAGGTCATGTGCAGAAGTTTCACATAAATCACTCATGGATTTTTTTGACAATAGATCATTTACTGTAACAACACTGTGATAGTTGCAATCGAATGACTTATCACACTGAACATTTGTCTCAGATACAATTTCAAATAGTTTCAATAGCTTATGATTATTAGCAAATACACCAGGTAATTCCACAGATAGCTGGTTAAATATTGAAGCAATTTCACGTGTTTTAGAATTCAAAACTAAAAATTTAATAATTCTATTCCAAACACCCTGAGAGCCATCTTTCGAAGCATCATAATCATTTCCATACTCCTTTACCAACGCTTGCAAAATCTTTGAACACCATGCCTCAAGAACACTAGTCTGATTGTGACGCTTTTTTACCATTGCACCAAGTTGACTTACAACAAGATGCAAAAAAATGGGGAGTCGGCGATACTGTACTATTAATTCAAACAAGAATTGCCAATGTTCAAAATACTTGGAATAATTGTTAAGATGTACATCAGATGTCAGATCTGCAAATCCTGGGTAATACTCCAAAAAATTGTGTTCTACTAACAAAACACAGAACCTTTCAGCATTTTCATCAGATTTTAGGAAAGCTTCAATTTGTGCAGACAACTTTTGCACACATACCTTTTTGGTTTTAGCCTTTTCTGATTTTTTGCTTAACACAGAAACAATGTCATATAATAGTGACAATATGCTAATGTCACTATCAACAGGAGTCATGTTGCTACACAGATCAGACATTTTTTTCAAATGTTTATCCCAGTGATTATCCTTAAGCCAATCCAAAGCAAAAAGCACAGCTTTCTCAAGCATAAGCAATGAAGGAAGAGGACCATGTGCCATTTCATGCCTCAGATTTATGAGCCATTCCGGAATTCCTAAATCTTCACCAATTTCATGGATTGGCTTTTTTGTGTTTCCTTTTAAGCCACGCTCAGTCATTAAGCCAACAAACTGTGTGATAGCAGCTGACAAAATCTGTCGTTTTCCATCCAGTGATACATTGTCTTTTTCAAGCCAAGCTTCAACTAATCTTGATGTTGCTTCTATAGCTACAGGAATACGACTGCCAAATCTTGATCTCCAAACATTAATGACATTCAGAGCAGTGAAGCGCTTAAAAGTATCACCATAAAACAACAGTTCGTAAATTTTCAACCACTCATCATTTGATGTCCAACCAACAATTCGTCTATCCATTGGAACTTTTGGTGAACTGCTGTCAGCAGAAGGTATTTTCCACCAGACCTATATGAACGCTTGTTGCTCTATTTTTAAACTTCAACAACTAATGTTGCAATGGTATAAAATACCAATTCAATTAATGCACTGTAAACAATGACATATTTGAAAATATTAAGCTTTTACTGTAGAAACTTAAGCTCAGTCCGAAAGTAATTTTGCTTCTATTGTAGTTGTTTCAACTGTTTAACCATCTTGGAACCAACCTATACTTGACTAAATAAGCAAATAAGCTATGAAACTTCCACAGCAGCAATGTCTACACAGATCACTTTTCATATGCAAAATTGCACAGAAAATCGTTTTGTTATTGTTTACATACAAATGTGCACATGTTGCTAAGCATCCTGGTGGTGTGATCCAATCATGGGCACAATTTAGTGGGTGACACGAGGGACGTGTCCCCCCACTTTTTCAGACGGTGGGATACAACATGTCATGTCCTCACTTTTTTCTCTTTAGGTTTTGTATATGGAAAGGTTTCAAAATCAATGTGACATTTGTCATGTTTTGTGTGAAGAGCTTTTCATATTAGATGTTACACATAGCCAAGTTGATGTTGAAACAGAATCTGGTGTGGTATCACTGATTCTGTTAGTTTACAAAATTTTAGCTTCGATAACATGATTTTTAGCATTTTTCAAGTTTCTAGAGATTGCGAAAGATGGTTAACTGCTTCTTTATGACATATTACCCTGTGTGATATACTGTTAGAAAGGTTATTTTCATGAAACAGTGAGAGTTTTCCAGTTGCACATGTGAGAGACCACAGTGCAGCCATGATTTGTTTCATGCAGAAATGTAACCAGCTTGGCAGTAATGTTGGTCATCATGTATTCAGAAACAGACAGTGTAAAATTTAACAATGGTACTGTATATAACGTTAGAAAGTTACATTTTCAGGCAAATCTCTGCGAAGCTTTTGCCGAAGACAGAAAGCAGTATGATTGTGGAGACTAGTTTTAGGATGGTTAGTTTTGCAAAAGACTGTCTTCAACCAATAGTAAACAGGATTTCAATAACAATATTGGACAAGTATTTACCTACCTATATATTGCCCTATGGCTCAAAATGTAGGAACTTAATTAGGAATTAAAGATAACATACACATTTATCCTCACTTTTTACAATGTTCCGACAATGGTGACCAACAAATCTAAAAGATATTTTTATGTGATTCTTACACTTTTCGGCTTTGTGCTTGTGCTGAATATATTGGTTTGTAAGTCACCTGATGCACCTGAGTTTAACCAAACCCACAATGCAGCATTGTTTTCATCCAAATACGAAACATTTGCTTTACAAGTACATGACACCTAGTTTTGCTAGCCATTTTTTTTGTGTTAATTCAGGTAAAACTTGGTACCTTTTTGCCATTTTACCTTTGTGCATTTTGATTTCTGTTCAATCTCAATTATACTTTTGGGTTGTTATGCAAGTGGAACTCTTAGAATGAAACTTTTGACATTATTTTCATCTATTAACTCTTTGGCGTCCGCTAGGATTCTGGGATTTTCAGAAAAAAAAATGCCTAAACGCACGTGGCTTTGCGCGGGAATTTCTCCGGTCTGGTAAGTCTCAAAAGATGCGGCAAGTCTTCTAGTCTGTACTTGAAAAAAAATTTTTTGCTTGGGGGTTGCAGGTTTTTTGTGAGTGACGTCATAAGTGGAGGACTTTTAGGCCACCTTGGCCCACTTAGCCTGGCCCTAGGCGCCAACCGTTAGGTGGTAGTATTTCGTTGAAGTTTTTACTGGAAGCTAGGCTACAATCCGAGTCTTTTGATACTTTGGATGACCTGCTGGGGTTTCAGGTTCAAAAGTTGTGATGTAAGTTAGT
>JGI24158J21664_10001270_pt1 | contig 27922 bp, 19 predicted proteins | sample Ectturendosymbi3_FD_21664 | JGI IMG/M metagenome (IMG submission 21664) | reverse complement strand
AGACTTTGCCTGAGGATATCGCAATCACATTAGCAGTCCATAGAGAGAGACTTCGCCTGAGGATATCGCAAAATCACAACCTCGCCTGAGGATATCGCAAAATCACAACCTCGCCTGAGGATATCACAATCACATTAGAGCTGCTAGGACGTGATGCAGTTGCCTACTGTTAGTGTACAAATGTGCGTAAAAAAAATTAGCATGGTGTAAAGGCCCCCATTGAGTTTGAAGTTTGATATTTTCTTGTTAACATTTTAGTTGAAAAACGTTTTTCTCTATGTTTCGAGTTGGTAAAATAATATTCCACCAACGGGTAATGGTGCTACTGCCCCGTAGCGTATCCAGTCCAAAATTTTGGGGGTGTCAAATGTTTTGTCTTTAAGCAAGCAACAGTATTTTGTTTCGGACACTGCCTCTCAAAGCACAACACGACAAGATATGCTTGAAATTTTTTGGGGAGGCATGGCCACCTTGGCCCCCCAGCTACGCCTATGCTGCCCTATCCTGGAAAAAATCCTACCGACGTCCATGCCTGTACAGCGTCGTACAGAACACATGGTTCATTTTAGAGGTTTTTTCTTTTACTTCAAATCTCGCACAAGAGGAACACAGTTTTACAAAACAAGTTTTGAAAATAATCCACATTTGTAAATGTAGGCTACAGTTTAACTTAGAACAGGCGCCACTTTAAACTTAATTTTTTTTTCTTTAATTGTGTTTTTCGTGATATGCCAATCAATATCAGTTAGACTGACCACTTCCATTGACCAGTAGTTAATCAAAGTGCAAGGAGGCATCTTTCGCAATGCTTTTATTTTGAACAACAACGAGGCCGAGGGACCGTTCCATAATTGGCAAATTAAAGTTTTTTGCAAAACCTTTGTGAACGCTAGAATGCTTGCGATGTGACAACGATGAATAAATAATGAAAATTCCAAGGCGTATGAAGGTGGAGCAGGTTTCATTTCACATGTGTGTCTTGCACCTACAGCACAGGGTAAAGAAGACGATCAGCGAATCGCATTTCCACCATGTCGATCGTGGCAGGAGACATTGAATACCCGCAAATAAATTTTGTGATCTTGCATCGCAGCTGCTATCGATCTTATCCAGTATCGACGAAGATAAGAAATATAAGGCGCGTATAAGGAATTCTCCCAGTTGTACGGAAACCACCCACAAGCATATAATATGACTTTAGCCGTATAGGACAGTGGTTCTCAACCGCGCTTGCGAGAACCGCATGCGGCTCCCAAGCACGCTTTGTGCGGCTCTCAGCAGCCTTTCTGTAACATCTCTGATATTTTGTGTAACAGACTTTGTTCTACAATAAAACAAAACCTTCAAATTGACTTGTGTTACAATTGTTTTAGTGTGACTCTCTAACAAAATTGCAGGTCTGGATTTGGCTTCCTTCAGCGAAAAGGTTGCGAACCACTGATATAGAACAATTACAAAAGAATTAGTGCCCGCTCACGAATGTAACGTGTTAGAAAGGAATGCAAGAACGGAATGTCTTGTTGAATTCTCGTTATACAAAGTTGATGTCGATGAGAGAAGTCTTCACATGTCGTGCAGCTCGGCCATTGTTTTTTCTAGTTCCGATTTTGCCTCGTCGTACTTCTGATCAGCAAGATCCAGGTCAGCTGAAAAAAACGTCGCGTTTTTAGCATAGGCTACACCGCTCATCATGCTTGCACTCCTTGCATGCCATTCTAAACGTTTTTAAATCATGTTTGCAAGTTTCTGTCGAATGCAGCAAGATTTCTCTTCGCTAATCACCACCCTGAAAATTTCCGTTACTTTTGGTTCTGCCCCATGCTATCGCGCATTGAAAAGTTAAGTAGGGTGGGTTCTGAGCAGGCCCGTAACCAGGTTGGGACACCAGGTGGGGCGAAGAGTTTTCTAAGAGGGGCCCAAATTTTTTAAATATGTCCAATAGTTTTGAACTATGTCCAACACATTTTTCTAGGGGGGGGCGAAAATATTTTAGGGGTCCTCCCTGCGCCCCCCTGGTTACGGGCCTGGTTCTGAGTTGTTGTTAGGATGAACTTAGCGAAGATTAGAAGCGTGCGGCGACAGTTATTGACACGGTGAAATTTGGGGAGCGTGAATTTCGTGAGAATGATTTGCCGGAAGATAAATTGTGGCTAAGTTAGATTTTTTCGAAACCACGCAACGTTCACCTAATATGCACGAAAAAGCAGATATCACATTTCTAACATCGCAAGTTGTTGGTCGTTTGTAATTTGTAGTGGAAAATTTAAACGAAAATTTGTTAAACCTACCATAATATTATGCATCGACAGGCATATGGCTTAGATGGGGAAAACGATTTTAAGATAAAGTTTAGCAGCAAAAACTATTTTTAGTATTACTGTACGTGCTTTATGTAAGAAACAAGTTACGTATTTTGTTTATACATGCATGCTTTTGAAAGGGACATCCAACAAACCTCTTAGCTTTAACAGAACTGATGAGACGTTTTATCCATTCGTTTCATGTATTGAGGACAATTAATTTCACCCGGAGAGCATCACAAGGGCTTGTTCTTGATATAAATCACCAAAGGATTTCAGCAGAACCGTTTTAAATATTGCGCAAATGAAATGCTGAGCTACACCGCGAAAAAACACTACATCAGCACCTGTATCCTTTTAACTCTTCGTATGGTTCGGGGTTCCAAAACTTTTTAAAAGTAAAAGAGTATGCCATCATAATTTAACGAACCGCTTTCAAAAACATTTCTTCTTCTCTAACATGGGGTGCGTAAGTGGCATTGTTAACTTGGCTACATGTACGCGGTGGATTTGGCCAGATACATTCTAAACCAAAGTTCTCAACTTATTAACAAAGCTTTGTTAGGCCCCTTGAATTGCACACCTAAACACAGTAAACCAATTCCATTATCCGGAAAAAATAAGTTGAATTTCATACTGAATGTTTTTCATTCACTCTCACAAAAATTTGACTNACATTCGATTTTATGAGTTGGGCCTTATCGAAATACATCCGATCTATCTAAATATCGAATTCAAACGTTTTGTTATCAANAATTTGAGGAGCATGCGATAAGTTCATGACAACTCGCCTTCATCTGCGCGTCTATTTCAAGTCATGCCACTCAAACATGTGCGANTTCGGTAAGTCAGTTCAGCGCAGCATCAACACCACCTATTCCGGACAAAAAGTGATAGAAGTTGCGAACAAATGAAGCAGTTGTTGTTGATCAGCTTTTGTATTCAGGCCATGTCGATACATTAACTGTAATAGTGAATATAAACATCAACCCAATTTCGGAAATTGCGTCATTGCTGAGCATGTTTCGTAAAAGTTCACAGTTTGCTCGGCGGGCATGCAACAAAAACAACAACTTTTCGAAATGGTTTTCCATTTTTCCACTGTTTTTCGATTAAAACTTGGTAAGGCACTTACGCAGAGTTAGTTTATGTATGTAAACGAATAAACATTTTTTTGCAGTTAACTAAAGATTTGAAGTAATTCCGTGCAACTTTCAGTAAAACTGAGTCATCACGCTCACTGCTCCTACATCGGGAAAAGCCAAAAGTTCAAATATCTCTTCTTTCCAGAGGAAAACAAAATTGCATTTTGCCCAAGATGCAGCAGTTTTACCGAACTTAATAGCATCAAAAACACGTTGCAGGCATTGTACCACAAATAGTTTTCCAAGGAGACCTATAGTGGTGTACCCGTTTGGAAACCTTGCTTTGTTCGTTTGAAATTTCACTTCAACTTGAAGCTGGTTACATCTTTAGCTTCCATCCTTAGTCCTTACATGCTCTTATATCCTTAGTTTTCTGCAGAACATTGTGTCACATAAGATTGGGACCCCGTTGGATCAAATTGAGATCATTACAAATAACAAAAAGCGACCTTTTTGTTACGCAACAACGAGACCCTTTGGTAGGAGCAGTGAAGCAGGAATCGGTCACAACCCAAATTTTAGCCTTCAACAATTTAGTTTGCATCCCCAAAAGCAGGGTTGCGGAGTCGGAGCCGGAGTCGTAAGAAGTCGGAGGTTTTTGAGTGTTTTAGTGGAGTCGGATTCCTAACAACACTAGGAGTCGGATTTTTTTCCGACTCCGGATGTCCAATTGGATCATTTTTTATATCACACTTCTAAGTTGGGAATTCTTGTTGAAATGTTACAATTTCTTTTGAAACTTTTGTTGAAACAGAGATTTGTTGCTGTGCACCACGATTTCCATTGATTTCAACAGCCAAATTTCATTCCCTTTATGTTAAGGAGTTGGAGTCGGAATCGGGGTCGGAAATTTTAGAAAGGTCGGAGTCGGAAATTTTGGAAACTCGGAGTTGTGGTCGGATATTTTACCTCCGACTCCGCAACCCTGCCGAAGCAAACGAAACCCAATTTTGGAAACGAAGAAAATGGTATCTTGCATGAAGAAGTTAATGCTGATGTTTATAGAAGTTTTGAGACTACTGTCGCCCAAGGTAGGGGGAAAAGTTGGCTTAAAAACGGTGCGTACAGTCCGATTTCTACCTTCAAGTTGTTCGCATACTCGTTCCAGCTCTTTCACTCGCCGCTCGGCTGTTTCTTTAGCCTCATCAAGCTGTGCAAAAACACACACGAAAAACAAATATTTGAATATTTACCGTCAGCACAGCGATTAACACGGTAAAGATGGAAGTGTTTACAAATGATCAGTAATCACTAGCATATAATAATTCCTAAACAGGGTGAGCTTTCAAAGTTACGGAAATGATCGCTGTTGTTATTCTTACAGCAAGATTTCTCTGCGTTGCAACAACAATTCAGCATAAAAGCCGAAGGCTACAGTATACTCTGTTCAAGGAATTTACAAGATACAAAAACCAAAACTAAACTATGATTCCACCATTTCTGTAGCATTTCTTACTGTCCGCAAAAATTAAAAAATTTTCAAATGCATTTCTTGAAGAGATTTCATACAAACTTTTCAGCTTCTTGTAATTTCAATCACACACTGGAATAGTTGCTTTCACTAAGCACAACGCTATAAAAAATAAGAATTACGAAACCGCGCAGTTTCCGGTTATTTTTCACTTGATTCAGAAATTGTTGACGAATTACTTTGTTTCAACCTTTAGAATAATTTTTTTGACCTTGAGGGCTTTACTTTTGCTTGCAGAAAAATTCAAATTTTAAAGTTGTACAATTCCAATCAAAACGTAGACTCAAAAATTCAAACGAAATATTTAAAAGTATATTTTTAGCCATCAGTTCTCAACCGGGACACACTGGGACATTTTCTACAAAGCAAACAAATTACCTCCTTGATCTTCGTTTGGGATGAGTCTCTATTAGTGTCATATAAGTCTAAACAAAAAAGTTTTGATGTTAAAAAATCGGTAATATGTGGGTGGAAAATGAAGCTTACTTGAAAAGCATACCCTAGAACAGCCGATCAGAAAGAAATAGAAGGATGACAAGACACAAAGTGCAATCCATGGAAAAGCTGCTTTTGTTTAGCATTCCAACCGGCGTTATTGCACGATATAATGTGTCTGCATGAAATTGTTGAGGCAAATCAGGTAATCTGTGGGTGTGCGATTCCGTTTAAACTTTACTATCACCAGGCCAGGGCATTGAAAAGCAAACAAATATGCGAAGCACGTCGCGCAAAACCGTTAATTCTGTGCCAATTGTTTCGCAAGACGTAGCAGTCTTAATTCGTACTAAATAATTGGCTATGCTGTTCTTATTCCAACTTATCCTAATTCGTGGCGTAGTGACTGCCAGGTCTGCATTATGCTTTGTTAAACAAATCGAACTTTTCGCTGGTGATTTTTATTTAGTGTTTTAAAGATGTTTCGCCCATTTATTCAAGTAGGCTTCCTGAAGGGCAGTATTGAGGCACAAGTAAGTACAGGTTACAATTAACAAAGTAACAATAGACAACTGTGGCTTGCATTGACAGAAAATACAATTAATAAAGCGCCTGAAGGACATATGGAAGGTAGCGTTTAACTACAAAATTACCGCAGAAAGCTGTCGATAACAACTGAACGATCTAATGAAAGAAAATTAATGGTAAAACAAGCAACGCACAGTGTTCAGCAAAGTGATCACAACCAAGCTTTGGTTCACTGTAATGACTGGTAAGGAATGCAGACTGAAGCAAGTGTTTGTGACGAAGCGCATAACAATTGCCCACTATATTTTGTTATTTGTTACTTGTATTTACTTTTGACCAAAATACTGCCTGGAGTATGCGTTCTGGTGCACGTGACGTCGGAAAAAATGTAACTAAAAGACATCAAAGGGAACCGTCTATTTGTCCGCATCGCCTATAAATCATTGTACGCCGAAAATTGTTGATTTTGAGTTTCTAGCGGCACCAAGCGGAAAGCTATTCGTGAAAGCCTCCCACTGCTTTTCAATACAACTGGCATTGAACAAACAAATAGCAATGAGTCAACGCAAACCATAAATATTTTGCTTTTGAAAGCTTCTCTCTCAGGCTAGGCAGTGAGTCACCAAGACCGCAGTGTTCACTGTGAAAGTAACTGCGTGACCCACACCACAGAGACAGAGGACACGTACAGCTGGTGGAAAGCCTAAAACAGTTTAATCGAAATTAGGTTATAACATTATTTTGTGGTTTTTGGTATAAAACAGCGGATAAAGCTAAAGCCGGTTAAAATCTTTTGATTGGTACTCAAACGTCCTTGAAAGCTCCTTTGATGCGAACCCTCGATTTCGCTTTGCGATCAGTAAAAGTGAATACGTCAGCGTACAATAATCGTGCTATGAACCCTGTAAAGAGAAATGATGCAAGCAGGAACTGCCGATAAAGATCAACAGTATACGAAGTATGGCGCACAAGCATTGCAAGTACTGAAACCCCAGCTTTTGTTTGTATGTCTGCTTTTTTGTTGCAAATTTGCCCTTTCAAAAGTTTATATTATATTTCCGCACTTATTGGGAAAGGTTGATTGTACTCACAAGCAGTCGTTATCAGAGTTATAAATAAGGATGAGCTCAAGGACATCTTCAAGGATTAACAGAACTCTGTCAATCGGGCACATTTAGTAAAAGAGCTTCTTCAGGCAGCAAGCACTTATTGCAACAACTCAGCAAAAAGCAAATTAACAAACTGTTTCTCAAATGCAATTCGCTGGTGGTAATCGTGCATGACTGACATACAGTGCTGTTTCAACTGAGATTGCAGACGACACACTACATGTTTTCAAAAACATGTCGATTTTTTATAATCAACACTTGTGGAGATAAAATCTTACTTGCATAATGAGCAGATTACGATTGGATTTTTTAATCATTTCTTTTTTTGTGTGGATAAAAATATCCGGTAGTGACATTAAAATCCGCACTTTTTTACTATTTGCTTTTTTCTTATATTTTGGTAACCGCATATTCTTTCACCCTACTGATTGTGGTCTCTTGTTCCGCAATGACTTCATCGAGATCACAAAGCTTCAATTTTAAATATTTTTTAACAGGTTGACTTCGGCGTTTATGAAGAGGACAGACAAGTGTTTCATCAAACTGTTTGTTGGAGAATACTCTGCCACTGCATCTGTAGTAAAATACAACTAAAACAACCACTCAACGACTCTGTTCAGTCAGGTATAAAGCTAGTGTACATTTATATTGCATACACAGCGCACTGATAATCACGCACCGTCACAAATACTGCGATTTCAGCTTACAAGCGATGATAGCGCGTCGCGTATGAGAAGCACAGCGTGGTAAGATACAGCAAGTACAGCACACCAGCAACTGATCAAGTGCCTGGAACTTCTGCAGAAGCAGCACACAACGAATTCGCGTGATCTGAGTGTATGCTGTTCTTTTGAAGGCCAGGAAATGTTTTCCGAACGGCAGCATCACTGAAAGGCATTTACAAACCGGACCTCCAACTTATGTTGCAGAGTAGCCGTACAAGACTTCAGCAATGTTACAATTACACTGGTAGTTTTGAACGCAAATGACCCACGGTGGTACATTCAGCAATGAACTGCTATTAACCATCACGTTCTCCTGTGCATGAAGTGGCAAGCATACGCCAAACTACGTACGCTCGTGTTGAACGACTGATGTAGCCTCAGGCGTCTGCTGTTTTGGCCTGCGATCCCAGCAGGTAGAGACAGTGTGTCAAATATGGACCTATGTGTCTTGCAGGCAAAACTCACAGAAACGTGATGAAGCAAACCAGTGAAATCAATCAGCAACAATGGCTGGTCTTGGCATACGATAAGTTTTTTAGTTTCGATTTTTATACCGGTTGCGAAATAACAAAAGTAAAAAATGTTTTGAAAGCAGTAAAGAAAAGTTGTGTATTTATCATTTGCGTGCGAATGGCACTAAAAAACTAAGAAGAAATTCTACTGCATTACAAAAGATTCGTCCGCAACTTTAAAACTAACGAACGTTTCACTGAACTCACAAGCATGTCATTGCTCTACGTTCTGTTGACAAAATCTTTTTTTTTCCTGGGGCATTTCGGTGATTTGTCCCGTAATGGTATTAAAACTCGCTGTAACAGTATTCACTAGCCTACCTTTTCAGACATTATGACCGAATTGACCCAATTTAACTTTTTCGGTCGCTTAAAAAAAATCAGTCTATGACCGAAAAAATCAACCCAGGACTAAATAATTTTCTGATGGAACCCACTTTCAACATGTAATGTTGACACCACAAAACAATTTTCTAAACCAATGAAAACCACTCAATGTCTGTTTTACTGCTAACTTCACCTTTCTGTCTTCCCACAGAAGGAAATAGATTTGCATTTACCAAAACTAAAGCAAGCATTTTTGGAAAATTTTCTTCATGGCACTCTGACTAGAGTGGAACTTTTTCAAAGAATTGATAATTATTTTAAATATCTTGTTGAGGAATTGTACAAATGGAAATAAAGATGTTTACGTTTGCTGCATTACGACGCATCCACTACAGCCACTTTCGTATTGATTCACAAATAGTGATTGTCAACAAAAGCAAAACCCACCCGAAAAAAATGTGTTTGGTCGTAGTGGCGGAAAGCTAACCTTTTCGGGAAGGCTAATATAGTAATTTTGTTTCTTTCGTTACGCGCGTATATCTTAAAAAACAAGCAGGTGCAAAAACGAGGGTGTAATACCAAGACTGATCTTTCGCAGCATCTTTATCTGGTCTATTATAATGTAAGGAATTAGTATAGGTGCATTTTCATGCAGCGTACAAGCACCTATATAAGCGGGTGCTCTTTCACACGTAACGCATCACCACGACTAACAAAAGAGGTTATTCAAGCAATCGTATAAAATAGAAATGGTTCATGCAACCAGGCACATAATATATGCAACAAGAACAATTGCGGTCGCATATTGTTTCCTCGCGTGCTGTTCGTTATGTTTGCATTGGCGCCCGGGCAGTGGATGGTATTAAACTTCCATTCGGCGTTCACAGTTCGCTTAAATCTGCAATTGTGTTGTCCAACTCTTCCTTCACCTTCAAGTACTTCTCTTCGGAGGCTTCGAGATCAGCTGAAGAGAAAATCAACCATTTTTTGGTTGTTTTTTCAGGTACATCGCAACCCGAAAGCAATCTACTGACCCTTCTTCTGTTGGTAGTATTTTATGTATCATTCGTACAAACTGCGTTTGCATGACGAAAGACTTTGCATGTGCTTAGACAGTGTTTAAAAATCTCAGTAAAAGCAAAATTGCAAGGCGTTTCAAGTAATGAAGAGAAAATGTTGATGGGTGCGAAAGTTACATTCACTCAATCCTCCATTCTTTAGCAAGAAAGAACTGTTTTTGAATGTAGCAAATTGCAAGTAACTTCAAAACTGCTTGTTTCTGCAGTAGAAAAATAAATCGAGCAACGCAAAAGTCTGTCCACAATTGAGGGGCCTTTGTTGCTGCATCTCATGGGTGTGCAAAAAGGTATTTTTGCCGCAAAGCCTGGTCAACCAATCAACGACCTCAGCTGTATGCTTCACCGTGAAAAAGGTTTCAAGCGAAAACAATCTGGTGTCATCCGCGAAAAGAGGTTAATGCTTTATGACCCGGATTTCAAAACAGCTGGAGCACCCGGAGCAGTTCTTTTCGAACAGCAGTCGGTGACTAAGTCTGTAGATTACTTGCGAGAGAAGAAATAAGAAGGCTATGCACGCAGCAGCCCATTTCTAAGATATTCTCCTTCTGTTGCTGTTTCTCGATGGGTTTTCTAGAAAACTGCGTCTATTTCCACAGTCATGATATCATCAACAAATCTTTAAAGCAACGTTACGGAGATGAATCACTTAATAAAAATAGTACAACAGTAAGTTTTCGTTTACTGTGGAAGTTTGTTCAGCAGTGCCGAAAGGCTTGCACATTGCTCCTTGCAATTAAAAAAGGAATGGTAATTTTTTGGCATTGCGCCATTTTGACTGTCCAGGTTTTCTCCAAGCAAGCAATTCCGAATTGCATGTAACAGGTCGCATGCCAGTCAGACCCCTCGCGTTCCGCACCCACAGTTGCCAGTCTTTCTTGAATACAAAGCTGTCAACCAACCGTTGCAGCAGTTTTAATAAAAGGCTAGGTTGATTTCACCCTTAACCATACGATCCCCTCATTTCGTCACCGTCTTGAAATGCCAGGTTTTAAATTTTTCGACATTGCAATTTTTCAGGTAAAAAAACTTTTCTTTCGACTCCTTTCATCCTTGTAAAAAAACGCTCTTTCACTGTCGGTCAAGCTCTTCAAGATGAATTTTCAGAGGGAAACGCCTCGGCAGATGTGCACTCATTTCTTGATTCTTCCCTTACTCTGCATGTTCCGCTTAACGCTCCCGACATGGGCGTCGGAAGGGGGGGAGAGGGAGAATCTTTTTCTTTAGATAATGATATCTCGGTCACTAACAGGAAGTTTCCCTAGTCATACGTCAGCAAATATATCAGAAAATTTTGGGATCATTATCATATAATTATAGTAATCAATACAACTGTGATTATAGTTGGCTATGCTTGATTTTCGCAGATTCTGTAGATTTTTACTTCAACTTTACTTGGCGGAAAGATTGAAAGCTACCTCCAAAGGGTTGGGCTGGTGGCCAAGCGCACCTAACTGCCCATATGTCAACGTTGCAACACATAAAACATTAGATATCAAAGAAATTCCGAGTTTTTGCGCGAGGTGAGCATGTGTTGTTACAAGTCTGTAGAATAATTGCTACATTAAGCGAAAGATAAGACTAAGTATGTTGCTGGGAATGAAAACGTAACTAAAGGGCCAAGGCGCTTCGTCATCGAAAAATCCGCGACTTTCCTTTTAAGTTTGAAACAATCGTGTACATTATTGCAGTTATATGCAACCATCACTGGATATTTGGGTCCCTTGCCACAACATCCAAATTACGGTCTTTTCAAAAGATTTTTGACTGCGCGAGCGTCAATGCAACTGAATTTGCGTTTAAACAATGATTAACCAATCATGATTGCTCTTGTACGAGATGGGCGAATCCGATTCAGCGTGTGATGCATAAACAGCACTTTTAACTATGTTTGACAAAAAGGCGATTGCGTTTGTTTGGATGAAACCACATTAAGTTTTACGGATGCAAGGTGTTCCATTGCTGACAACAGGCAAAATCCAGCTGCACATCTGGTGTGCAACAAGGTAGGGGCAGCACAAACGAAATTGTTTCTTCGCTCCTAACGGCACCCACATGCACATTCACTAACCATGCATTTGATGCAGTACGAAAATAATAGTGGGAACTTATAGCGCGAAACTTTCGTTTATCATGTTATGTGGTCGTGGCATGCTGTGCAAAAAAAAAAAACGAAAACGAGACATGCTTTTAAATGGCAGCTTCCGCTATACAAGTCAACCAGTCTACACGAACCACTGAATGATTTTAGAACAGTTGTACTGAAACGATACTGACGTTCTGTTCATCAGCTCAAAAAACAAAAATCATGTTTAAATACGTAAACCATCTTGTCTGTTTTGCATTTTCTCAGCAACATAGGTCGTATTCAAACCTTTGGTATGACGCTGTTTGCGAAATATCTTTGATGTAAGTCAGTTTTTGCGTCGATTAGAAAGTCAGAGAGTTTGGTCTCAATACGGAAAATATCAAAATATTCTGATCAAATCCAGGATATGCGTGTGTGCCAGCTCTCACAAAAGTAATTCAGAAAATATACGTTTAACTAACGCGTATCTTCTTAAACAACGAAAACGAAGCATTTATACTCAATATTTTGTGTTTGAAATTTAGGGTAGGCGACTAAAAAAAATGTATACCAATAATTTTCAACACCATTAAACCAACTCAAAAACGCACAGGATTTCATTTACATCAGGGCGGCACAGCCTGGGGCCGCATGCGGCCATCGATAAAAAATTTTGCCGCCGTGCACATGAAATTTAAAATTTAAGTTATTGCGGCCGTGCATTATTGAAAACTCTTTGTCTACTGTATGCGGATACTCAGTAGAAAGACCAAAGAGACGTGTGGAATTGTTCTTGAATATATTCATTACAATGTTTGACAATTCAATGTACGTATAGGCACGAGTAAATGGGATATTATCGGATAAATCCTATTCCTAAACGTAATTCATAAAAATATCTTGAAGTCACTGGCGGTCGTGATTCATAAAAATAACCGCAATGCAGCCGGCAATACCGAAAAGGTGGTTCACCCCTGATTTACATCAATTAGTGATATAATTAAGAGCGGTGAAAAACGTAATTTGCCTCTGCTAGTTTGACAATTTGAGCAATAAGAATGAAACAAAAATGTGTGTCACAAACCTTCCAGTCTGTCAAGTTTTGATTGTAGAACGGCGATTTCACGTTTATAGGCTTCACTCTCTTCTTCCGCCTGGCAAGTTATAAGCAAATTTAAAGTCGGTGCAAATTTTTGCTTAAAATAGACTATGAGCGCAACTCAACAAAGGGAAAAGCACACTATTTTACAAAAATCAACACAGCATGAAAAAGAGGATGAGACATATTAGCCATGTTTTTCGTAACGCTGCGATATGCCAATTTACTTCTACCAATGCGACTCCCAAGGTATATATACATTTTCACCTCGACAAGAAAATTGGACAGCAAATCTCTGACTTCCTAGTTCAGTGGTTCCCAAATTCTTCCTTTATGCGGACTCCTGAGCGCATTTATTTTTTATTGCAAACCCCCAATCGCCAAATTCATTCATTTTCCCACCCGCTTTTGCTCTGGGAAGGCTCGCGGGAAAGCAGTCATAGGAAGACTCGAAATACCTCACGATCAAANCAATCTTAGATAGTTTTGCTGGCTCCACACTAAGACGGGGCCAAGCAAGGTCGGAGATGAGTCACGCTACCTGGTNCTTGGACGACTGNTGCGCAGCNTTCCCGTGGGTGTGGTCAGCAGGACTTGCCTCGCCAATATTTTGTGGGACATTCAGGANACATGACCGAAAAAACGTAGTTAAGATCTCTCTAACGGACGAGAAATGGCTCGACAATCAGGGCTTTGCGAATTTCAAAGCTGTGCACTTTTTCGAATGTTCCTCCTGTGTGTTCGGTGGTGTGATATTGACCGGGTTTACAAGATCTTTGAAATACTCTCTCCATCTGCCAAGGTTGGCTCCGTCATTGCTGAGCAAGACAGCATTTTGTTCTTTGATGGATCTAGCAGTATGAATGCTTTTGCCGAGGAGACCCCGGGTAGTTTACCAGAATAACTTATTGGCTTGCCAGTATCTAGAATCCAGTTTATGCCCGAAATACTCCCAAGGTTGCATTTTTGGCTTTTTCACCTTGATGGTTGCGGACTTCCGCGCCTAGGCGTTCCACGACAGCAAACCAGATTCGGCTTTTTTTTGACACCATGCCTTAAAATCTTTCAACTCTTGGTTCCACCAAGGGGTCACTTCTTTGCCATTATTTGCCACATCGAGTGGTTTCCGTCCGCATACCCGAGCAGCTGATGGAGCTTCAGCTGCTTTTAACAGCTGTTACCCCACGTTCGTTGTGCATTTCGAGAGCTCTTGGAACAAAGAAGATATACGCTGTCTGCAGAGGACTTTCTTACAACATTGTCCACCCGGGCCTCCAACCTTATCCGGTAGGATCTTATCGTTCATCATGATTGTGCAGGCCCTGTCGATTTTCACGACGTAAGTTGCAGATCACCAGGTGGTGATCAGTCGTCAGTTCTGCACTTCTTTTGACACGAACGTCCAACACTGATTGGAATGGAAGAAATCAACTGGGTCTATCCAGATATCAGTGAGTGCCATTGACACAACGAGTTCTCTGCACCAGGTGTATCTGTGCACATCTCTGTGCTGAAAGAACGTGCTCGTTATCATGGGTGTAGTGTGAAAAAAAGAGGTGTGGGAACGCCCTTCCCACAACAAGAGAAAGGAAGACTGCCCAAACAGTTCGAATAAAGTGAGCATTCGCCTACGAGAATTTTCACACTGGATCTTCCTATTTCAGTGCAGACTTTTGACTAACAATGCGAATCTGCGTGTCGCTAGCACATCTGTGAGACCGCAGCCGTGTTTTAATGTTACCGTTCGGATCCCACATCTTCAAGTAACGTTACTAGTGCAAAAAGGTGTGGGAACGCCGTTCCCACCCAACTACACCCATGCTCATGATCCACACTGCGTTGTTGCAGCACAGTCGCAGCAGGAGCATGGAAGGGGGGCGGGGAGAACCAGGCTACCCCTGGATTTTAAAATTCAATATTTTCCAATACCTTATTAGTTGAAATATGTGTTTCGTCTAACTTTATAGTACAGTGTTAGAAACGTGACATTTAATCCAAGAATAGCCAAAAACATCCAGAGAATACAGCTTGACCTCTTCGACCACTTTGTTTCTATTTTCCTGCGAGTGAAGGGATGTTTCACTTTCCAGTTACTAGGTTAGGCAATAATGCTGTTTCTGTGTGGCTTTCAAGTCTCCCCGAATAGAAGCACTCTGCGCTGTCTCCATTGTCCTCCCCTGATGTGTAGCGGGCGCAGCGTGAGGTTTCCAGTAGTGGATAGGTGATGGAGGAGACTGTTGCAAATTTTTCGAATGGGCCCCTCTGCCTAAAGCCCGAACGCGGTCTTTGTTAACGCGCGTGGCGACCGATACCCAGTGAGTTTCATTAATTTTGTCAATTTCATGGTAGTAGCTGGTCCAATTATTTCACTGGACAGATCGGTCGCTAAATTGTTTACTTTTAAAAGAAAATGCAATATCGTGAAAACTTGACGGGATGACAGAATTCTGGTTGCAGATTTGGACACAAACAGAGAATTGAAACCTCGCTAGCATTATCTTAACCCAGGGGTTCCCAACCGTTCTCTTCCCATGTACCCCTTCAGCATTCCGACAGATGAGCATGTACCCTTTCAGCATTTCAACAGATAAGCATGTACACCTTCAGCTTTTCAATAGATAAGCATGTACCCCTTCAGCACTTCGACAGATGAAGATGTACCCCTAAAACTTCTTATGACAAAACATTTTATCGTGATTATTCATGATCATAGATACATTTAACAATAAGCATATAATGATTTTTGATAATAATATTCACTGATCTATGTATAAATACTTGACAAAAATTATATGTAAATATATTTTGCTATTCTATTGCTAACCTTAAATGTACCCCTTCAGATAGACAAATGTACCCCCCAGGGGTACAAATGTATCCCCAGGGGTACACATCATGTTAAAGCGAAGACTATATTTCACAGACTAACTGCTCACCGTCGTGAAGGTTGGGAAACACTGTGCTTGTTCAGTGGTAAAAATAAGTGCCACTCTGCCTGGTTTAGAGAAAGCTTTTGCTGCAGGAATTAGCTCATACAGCCAACAGGCCCGTAGCCAGATGTTAATTTTTGGGGAGGAAAAATCCTTTTCAGGGAGCAAGATTCTTGTTGTTATTATATGTTTAAAACAATTTTTTCTGGAAACAACAAAATTTGGGAAGCACAAAAATTTGGGTTGAACTGCCCCCGAATGCTCCCCCCACCGTGGCTACTGCCATGATAGTCAAGTAGTCGAGCAGGTTTGAAAACAACCTCGCTGCTATTAAGTCTATTGCCATCCATTATGAAACGGTTCGTTTTATGCACAAGACAATGGTGCGCGTTATCAAATGACTGCATCAAACACCAAAAGGTTTTGTGAAAACAAATACGAAGTCTAAAGCACTGTTTCTAATGTCCACGCTCAGTTCCAACAGTTGGATGTACATTTTAAGAAGTTTCCCTGCATTTCGTAATTAGCGGTTCGAACAAATAAGTACATGATCATTTGTATGTAAAACTAGCAGCTACTATAAACATGACTTTGGTGACTTTGACAGTTTAAAATTAAGTCTCAATATTATAAATGCTCAAAAAAGACAAGAATGCTTGTAGATGTCCTGGAAACTCCCTTCTAGGTTTGTGATGGATTGGATCCTGGATCGGTATGATTTTAACATATTGCAACAAAGCTTGTCAGTTGCTTAAAGTGAAACAATATGGAGCCATGAACACCATGCTTGTTTCGAAAGGTCATCCGTCAATGGCAAGGGAAGAAAAACAAAGAAAAAGCTCAAATTACCTTTTTACATCGCTCTTTGTAAGTGTCAACGTCGTTCTGCGCCAAGTCTAGATCGCGCTGAAGAACGTCTACCTGAGTAAAGACAAACGTTTTACAATGATATGCTTCAACGCGTGGGCGTCGAAAGGATTTTTCTCAGGGAGGAGGCCACTAGTAGATTTTTCCAAAAGTTTTTCTAGGGGGGGGCAAAAATGGTGAAATTTTGTTTTTCCCACTCGAAACTAAGAGAACCTTCTTTGCTGAAATTTGCAAAATTCAGGGGGGCTTGACCCTCCCTTCCGACACCCACGCTTCAGCGTGTATCACCGTTAACCGGCAACGAATTTGATTTTCAAATATCTAAAGACGCATTACCACGAACTGCGCTTTCTGCGAAACTTGGGAATAAACTAGCACGGCAAAGGTAAAATACCGGTCGTATTTCCAACAGCGTAAACTAGTCGCGGCAGCAGGCGATATGACGTTGCTGCTGTACTCATTACAATCGTGTTCAATACAACGTATTTCCCAATTAGCAATTTCTGAATACATGGTTATTGAAAAGTACCTGGTTCTTCGTGTAGTTCGTTGTGTCGGTGTAATTGCTGGAAAACAATAATGTTAAGATTATTGTGACATTTGCAAGCAGATTTCATAAAAATCGAGCAACACAACAACAGGGCAAGTGTTCACACTTAGCTCACTGGATTTTATTGGAAGTGATCTCACTCGACTGTTTATGACACCAGTTTGCAGTAAAAGTACATTTGGTAAAAGTCGTTTTCATCACCCACTTTTCAAGATCGCTTTTGGTTCTTTCAGCTACTTCCAGCTTTTCCTCGGTCTTTTCCAAATCTTCGTTAGCTTTGTCCAGCTTGAAACTAAGACTTTTGATTTGCTCCTCCGCCTACAAGAATACGAACATTTCAGCCAACCGCAGTGGTTCGTTTGCAAGATTACTGACAACGTTCGATACTGCAACGATTACAAATATATCCGGGAGCAATGAAGCAACCGTTTACATCTTGCGACAGAACAGATTCCCTTTCAGTAACAAAGTATTTTGTCACACCGATAGAAACGCAGTTCGCTTCAAGTAAGAAATTCGGTCACAAAACAAAGATAGGTAGACGCCAAAGCCTTGATGAAAAGTTACGAGTTCGCATTACTTCCTCATAGCTCGAATACCTCTTTAAAACACGTACATTTGTTTGTCTGAAGTTTTAACGAGGCAATATTTGAATAACAAAAGCCAAATTTTGCTTTAGTGTTAGTGTAACACTTGATATGGAATAATTGAAAAAATTAACTAATTCCAAAATGGCTAAAATGTTTCTGTTGCAGTGCCAACTCACTGTTTGTCTGCATTTTTGCTCTTCATCCAGCGAGCACGAAAGTTCTGTGATTTTGTCGTCTTTATCCTCGATTTGTTTGCGGAGGTCAGCAATTTTTCTTCGCACACCTTCCATTTTGTATTAAATGCAATTTATCCTACCGTAAAAAAGCGAAAAAAGTCCGTACTTGGTCAGGTGTCCTGCAAAATATGTGCACACCGTTAAAAGAATGTGTAAAAATTTCCAGTTAATCCATCTCACATACATTATAGCAAAAAAACTCAAGTAGGCTACGGCAGCTGATCAGAAAAATGCTCCCTCCTCGGGACAGCAAATTGGGATGGACCTTGCACACTGTCAAAACAACAATCGTTTTGCATTCGTTTTGAAAGTAAGTTGGTCTTATGAATCACCGCTGCCGTTTACTTGTGTTGTGGTGAGAAGCAGTGTCCTCACTTTACACAAGGCCATTTCTGTTTTCAGCTCATCCATAATTCTTGAACGTGAGCTTTATGCAAGTAACTGGTTTACAAACCTTATTTCTCTCTGGTACAATCAAAAGCTTGCAGCGTTGCGGTAAATATAAGCCGTACATAAGCGATATTCATGAAAAGAACACTGCATGTGTTTTTAAGCTTCAAAAAGAAGACAACATTAGTTTCCAACTGCATATATTTTTAACATCGAACTCGTAACAACAAAACTCTTCAATGCAAGAGCCAGTTACTGCTGCCATGAGTAATCCCATAAGTTTCACAGGTTTTCGGCAGTTGTTCTCCCATAACTGGGATTGCTGTAACATCAACTCTTCCAACTTTGGTTTTGTGAGTCCAATTTATTTCTTTTATAAAGATATTTTTCACATATTTCAACAAGCTTAGTTCTGAATGGCATTAAATTACGTAAGACTCCTCACTTTGACAATACCTGACACCTTTGCAAGCAGGTCATACGGGGTGAGTGATACTGAAGAATATTTTAAAGCGTCTTAAATGTGAAAAGGATACCGAAGAAATTTTAGCCTTTGTAAATAAATGATTGCACAGAGTTGATTTGTAGGAGCTACAGTAAGGTAAAAAGGATTGCATGGGACAAAAATCATGTGCAAAAACTGCAATGTTTTAGATTTATTATAACATAAGATTATCGAGGGGATTGCAAAATAAGAAAAAAATGTAGATTCGCAAAATATTTGCTTTCCAAATTTATTTCTTTTCACGATGCTACCCCCAAAATTGGTATTTTTGTAGCTGCACGTTTAACAACGCTGTGGGCAAGCCACAAAAGCCCTCAAATATCAGCGTAAACATTTTCCACGTGCCTTTCCGGTAAAATCATGCCATACATTTATCACCAACAGACAATTTCTGAACGGTAATGGCCGTTCCATGGTGTTTTTTAGTACAGGTATGTCCAACCCGCGGCCCAGTCAAAGGTTTTGTGCGGCCCAGCAGTTTAGGTTTTTGCTGTGTAGTATAAGTAGCTTACATACCGACAACCTGTCTTTATTTTGATAATCTTAAATTTGACATCTATAATGCAGGTGGTCATCAGTGCCACTTTTTCACGTTTGTACTGCGTAGGAGGAGGTTTCCGCATGTCCACTGGCCACTGACACCATGGTCCAAAGCTTTGTATTAGTTTTCAGATTTCTGCCATTGTTCGATTGGGCGCTAAACTTGTCTGTGAAACCACACTTAGGCCAACAGACAAGTAAAAGGTGCCAAACAGTCGTTACCATTGCAGTTAGGCGCTTGCAGTACATTAGCTTAAACTAAATATAAGTTGCTAAGATCAAAGTAAGTCATTCAATGTGCGGCCCTCGTTAATATGTCATTCATTGTGCGCCCCTGGTTAAGATATTTACATAATTTTTGGCTCAGTAAGCAATTTCGGTTCGACATAGCTGATTTAGTGCATTGATATTGACGAACACTCCACTATGTATGCTTACATTTTGCCAGGAACATTTCGAAGTTTAATACAGTATTGTTATTTTGGAAAACTTTTGTGTTTTGCGTTTTTGGTCAGGAAAATCTTTAGGGTAAGTAAGTAAATAAAAGCTTTGTACTTCGTGCACTTGTCTCCTATGAATCCTGAATCCTAACACAATTGCTTTTGCAAACCTCGAAACTTATTCGGTGCATTAGTCAATGACAGGACTTTCATAACCTCTATGGAAACAGGAAAAACACAATGTTACTCAAAGTTCACATACCGTGTAGAACAGAACAGCATTTAGTGAAAAAAATAAAACTTTCGTGACTGGTCCAAAATCAGGAATGAAAATCCTAATTTTGCATTTGCTGTCTTGAATAAAGTTAAATGTTTCTCACCAAGCGTTGTCGCCACAAATTGTGATCTCACAATGGTGCGGTGAATTTGAAAGCTTGATTTCAAACACAAATCGCCGCTGTATGAGGCCAACAACCACTCAAGCGTGAGAACTGAGACTGAAGTCGCTGGCAGGCAAGTCGGGCGTGATCAGATTGCTGGCGTTCTGTGTGTAATCATGCGTTACAGTGATCACGCCGCAACCTACACCGAAGCAACCGGCTTCAGACCCGATCGCCCGCTCGTGCGCCTGTTCCTTGGTAAATGTTGGCCGCTTCATTGTCAGGGAATTTTTCACCAGGCACACGACTCTCAGCAAATAAAGGTGTGGAGTTTATCTTGAGAATGAAAGACATTTCTTGTCCACCTGTCAGAGGATGAAGCTGCCTTTTTTCAGTTTTGTGACGCCCGCTCTTCATATCGGTAACCGCAAAGGCAACACGACGAAACATTCCGAGATATACGCGAATTTGATTGTCTTTATGTATTCCAACACTAACAAAATGCTGCTATCAACTCCTCAAAATAATTCAGAAATACCCGCTACGTGTCTGCTTCAATATCTGGCTCGCTTGACTGCAATTGTCTATCCTAATAGCTATCATTTACAAGAGGCCGAGCATTTCCGCTGGCGCACTCTTGCAATTACGGGGTAAACATACATCGCAGCGCCTGAAACTAACGTGTATATGTAAATTGGGAAGTTAACACGCTCAACGAGAAACAACTTTTGCAATGCATATTTTCAGGTATATTTGTCCAAGAAACTGAAATACCGCAGTGTTGCATCATTATATCTGTTTTGCAACATGAAGCAACATAAGAACGAGTGCGTTAATGCCATTTAGCTACTAAGTAGGGGGTTGACATGACGTAAGTGAACACACGTCACGCACACACGTTCCGATGAAACCCAATGCGCCTCCAAAAAGCACTCAGTGCATTAAAGCCATGAAGTGGCATAACTCACTGCAATAAATTGCAGATTTGAGAGTTCAGAGCAACGTTATAGCGTATTGGTCTTGGGCAACGTTTCTATCTACGCTTGTTTATAAGGTTTCTGATTTTGCCTTGAGCGTTTCGACTCAATTTTGCCCCAAAACCCTTGTGTTTTTGACATTTTGGTAAGGCAACGTTTGTTATTACTTACTGCAGAATACTGTGGATGCAAGTTCGCCACACTATGGGTGAAAACACCGACGCTCTAGCAACTGTAGTACGTCACATTGGTAGCATTGGTTGGCGGAGTTAAAAATTTAACAGGTTTTTTGCACCAATGTAGCACCTGGTCATCAATCTTTACTACATCACTAAAAATAAAAAGTGCGGAAAAGTACGTCCGTAATTACGGTTAAGTAAACTTCATCACGTATATCAAGCTCAGAACATATTAACTACAAATATAGAAATACGAAAAGTCTGTGTGCCGAAAAAATGCGATTTCTAAATCCATAATGCTTCACAACAACAAAACAAGACAAATAAACGCAAAACATCCTCCGTTCAAAAAGTTTGTTACATTTGCCTGAAAATGTTTGTGGTATTGCAGTTTGACGTCATAAAACACTTTACGATTTGATTCGACGAGTCGCCCTTTTGGCGGCTTATTGCTGGAACGTGGATATGCGCAACTCCGGATCATCGCAAAGTTTTGATAGTAGAGGAAGGTATGCAGATTCCTCGGAAGCTCAACAGCAAACCTTGAGCGTTCAAATCAATTCTCCACGTTATGCAAAGCATTTTTTCACAGAGCTACACAGGCACTTGCGGAAATGCTGCGTGCGATGTTGATGCGCGGAGGACCTTAAAGACCATATGGGCTGGAAGAATGACATAAATCTCTGCGAGATGTTATGCTGACTTTGAAAAAACCGGCTCTAAGGAGTGCCAGTTGTTTGTGGTCTTCTTTTACTCTGACTGGTTTCAGCATATCTCGCCAGTTTCTACTTTTTTACGACTGTCGCCGCTCTTTTCTTTCCAAGACTTTAGCGACGCAGGACAAGTGAATGCGTTGTGGAACAATTAACAGCAAAACAAAACGCTAATTCTTACGGCATTAAGTTCAGGCGCTTCGCTAGAGTTTGGTTGTTGGAGCGTCACATTTAGAAATGCAATCCAAACGGGTTTAGCGAAACAGAACTTCTATGCAATGCAACCGATGGAAGAAATAAAAATTTTACCCAATGTTTTCTCAAACTTGCTTCAAATTTTCAGTGATGAAAAAAGAAAAAATGAAGAAGATCACCACTACCTTCGAATGCTAAAGAAGGCCAAACGTCAATCAATTTCCAAATATTTTGAGAATAACTCCGCAAATTCTTCAAACATTGTCATTACAACGTAAGTTTGAAGCGATTAGGCAATGCACATGACAACGACAAGGCACAAAAAGTGTCTCTCCTGCACTTCTCTATTCAAAGCCAGCACCAAATATCAAGTTCTGCTCAAAGTCTCCTGACCTGCGTATGAATGAAACCGTCCTTCGAGCAAAAGCCTTTTCTCACTTGCTGTTACCAGGTTCGTCTTTCCCACCATATACATCGCGCCATATTTCTGCAGCCTGTTAGATTTTTGTTGAAAATGTCATAATGTGCACTTCAGCGTAATGCTTGAGAAACTCGCTGTGCTGCCAAATCACACGTAGCCTGTCCGGCGATCAACACTCATAAATGCACTTAGCTGCATCTGTGCCGTGCAACGAAACAGTCAATGCATTGTTCGTGATACCATTTGGCACAGGAAGCCATTACCTGATCAAGCGTGACTCAGTGCGGGCGGTTTCTTACACATTCCGCCACTCTGCTATTGCCTGTTCTGTAAACACCAGTTCACTGGCAGCACTTTACGTACAAGTGCTTTATCAACAATGTTGATGAATAGTTCTTTGCCTTGCTGAACACCCACATGCTCACGATGGCACTGAGCTTGCACATTGGTTGCAATGTAAAACAATCTTTGCCAAAAGAAGGTCTGACTTACATAAGGAAATAGTAAACTTGTTCGTATTATTCAGTAGAATTCCCTGGGTCTCTACAAATTTGGATGGGAACAATTGCTTTTGATTGTTGCAGGATTTGTTATCTTGAAAAGAACTACTGCGTCACACAAGACAGAAAGGTCGAATTTAAGTTGGAAATTGCGTAAAAAAGAAGTGGTCTTTTTGTCCCTGCAAAACTAAAATATCTCGTCACTGTCGTATTCCTGCCGTCGGAGTAAAAAAAATCTGACAAAACAATATAATCTGAATTACACCACCGCAAAAGATAACCTTTCATACGGGTACTTTCAGTAAAGTTTCGATGGTGTTAAACAGGTGATTTGTTGATTTGCTCAGTCTACCAGTGCCAAACCACTGAGTGCAGAAATCGCAAAACACACAGATAACCACTTCGCCAACGGTGTTACGAATCAAAATAACTTTTGCCTCTGTGCAAAACATACATCTTAGTGGACCAGCATTTTTGGCCTAAGAATTGCCTGGCTGGAAACCGCTGTTCGCAAACAACTCAGGCGTTAGTGACGCCCGACTGGCACTCATAAAAACGCATTCGCCCGGACTCTCATCGTTGCTGCGTGACGTAAGAATCGGCAAGCCGCATCCGTCGCCGAACGGACCATATATGGCATTGACCGACCGCTCTACCTTCAGGTCTAACTAAACCGCCTGTGACGTGCGCTAGACACATATTTGCGGCAAATCTTCAAACTTTCGTTCGGCGATGCCCGAGTTTGGTAGCGTCTCTGTTGCAAAGAGTTAAGAACTTCTCCATAAGTGTGAGATACCGTGGTGTTTGTTTCCCATAGTGCTTACGCTGCAAAGTGCCAGGCCCTTTTAGCTGTGATGCTTGCGACTAGTAGCGGATATCTTTAACCTTGTCGAAAATTAATTTTTGTATTAACAAATTATTTAAATTTAACAGTCAAAAATCCAAATGGAAAAAATAAGCTTTCACGAACTTTCTTTGCAAAGGATCGCTTATTCCCAAGAAAATACCACGTGCATATTTTTTAGTGCAAAAGCCCCGAAATGAAACGTCAGGATCGTGGAGCATCTTTACCGAAAGAGTTCAATTTGTCGTTTAATTGAGAAACACACAACAATTGTTTAAATGAGAAAAACAAACAACCGCTCAGATAAAAAAACAAATTAATTTTGATTAGAACCTGTAGCAATGGGCGTCCGCAGAAATTTTCCCATGGGGAAAACATCGATGTTTTGGTTATCCTTTTCAAGTTTCAATGCAAATGGACATTCATAAAACGCATTAAAAGTTCTTAGTCCCAATTTCCAGGAGGGGGCGAATAACCTTTTTGCTTTCCCTAGCGGACATCCATGCCTGTAGCTAAATTACCCTTTTTAAGTCAAGCGCTGTACGGATCCTCTGTAGTGTATACAGCTCTATTTTGTTGGTTTGGGGTATGCTTAAATTTGATCGGTAAAAAGTTGCGAGATTTCTCTAGAGAAGCTCTTTACAGAAAATTGAGAGCTATTGGATGTTAAAAACCAAGGGGCTAATATTTTTATGAAGATGATGCTCTTGTTTTATAAATTATGGGTTTGCCTCCATAGTAATCACATGGAGCTTGGCATTTTTGTCAGAGTACAAATCTAAATTCGGCCAGAGGCAAATTAAAAATGATTTTCCGTAAACATGTAGACTATAAATGTTCTCAGCATAAATATTCAGAATGAATTTTGAACGTTTTACAAGTTTTTACAGAATTTCATGTCCATGAAGAAATTGGTAGTGTAGTATCAAGCAAAAATCACACAGGGCTAGAAATCTTGCGTGAACTACATAAAGCTGTAAAATTTCTGCTAGTACATATTAGTTCACTAGAGACAAGTGCTGCAAGTTGGTTTTCAGACAACTTCCGTTGACCTACTGTACAACAACAATTATAAGAAATATTACCACAAGGATAGAGCAACAGAGTAATCACCCAGAGTAACCAGTATAGCTGCAGCCCAAACAATTCATATAAGATAGAAATCCACAGTGGAGGTCAATCCTATTTCGCTTACCGTACAAATTTTAGGCTACGCCTAACTCGGTCCCTTCCCACCAAGCTGCAGCCATAGAAGTACCTGCAATGCTGCCTTGAAATCAACTCCCCTACGTCTTCAAAGCTTTACAAGTTGGTTGTGCAGCTCGCATAACCGCCCAGGCTCACACTTAAACCTTTTCGTTCATTCATCACCCAGCTCCACACATCCGGTACTATTTGAAAGTGTAGCCGGTCGATTGACATAGAGGGCGGATGTAGTTTCGAGTATTTCGGTAGATCTGGCTTTCAATGGAACAGAATCGTGCATCGGTTGCGGAGCAAGCAAGTGCTGTTTGGCGTTGCTTGTGTTGACGTAACAACATGACTGCATGAAGAAGTTTTCCTAGCCTTCCGGTTACGTATGCAATAAAAACAAACGCAAAACTTTTTTCAAATGCTTTTTTAATTTCTTTGACGGAATACAGTGGCGAAGTCAGAAGCGAAACCAATTTTGATTATGAGGAGCCAAAATATCAATCCAGTGATGAAAGTTTTCTGAAACTCCTGGCAAAAAGTTATCGTTTTTACTGTGGCAAGGCATGTCTTCTTTTTATCGAAACGTTATCCCTCTTCTGTTTTGGGCACCATACTACTGATTGCCGCACATAAGCGTAGTAGCCGAGTCTATTTCGGCTGAGCCTTATGTTGCCCGATACTACTAATACCATGTAAGGGAATCGCTAAAGAGATAACGTGTATAAAAAAACACATATTTCAAGCTGTTTACCTGGTAAAAGCTGTTGTCTTGCAAAAACGTTTGAGGGCTCGACTGCAGTGCGCCAGCTATAGCCGGAAACCTTCCAACGTCACAAACATTGCAGACGAGTTAATTTTCTTTAACCACTAGAATCGGAATATCTGTCAAATTCTCTTGTGTTCATACATAGTCTATGCCAGCTTTCAATCAGCTTGCGCTTAATGCAAAACGAACAGCCCGAGAACGATTTTAGTGGACAGTGCGGCTCANGACCTCCTNACCAAGCTTGTGCGTGAAGCTTTTCAAGAATCTCTTAGTGTTTGCGAAACAATTTCTACAAGGTTCCAATGCAGGTTCTAGTGCTTGGGTATACGAAGTTAAGGTTGCATTGCGCAATGCGAAGTAAGTGTCCGACAAATTATACATTTACGAATGGCCATGTAGGTTTAGCGAAGGGTTTCTAAAACGGAACTTCGTCACGCATGCTAGGCTGTAAAATTACTGTCGTGATATATTACAAGCTCATCAGCATCACGATGTGTATGCGATCAAATCAGATAGCACTTTTCTCTCTTCTGCAAGAGAGTAAACACAAAGGCAATCAAAGCAACGCAATCAATTTTTTCAGAAAACCGTAAGTTTTACTCTTTCTGTCCTTTAAGAAAACTCGTTGATACAAATCGCAAAAGACATTTGTCCACCTCACAAATTCATAACATATGAACCATCTCCTGGAAAGTTTTGTCCACTGCTTTGAGTTGTATTTGAGAACAACCCTAAAGTGCAGACATGCTTGAAAACTCGACAACCTGACTGCGGGCGCGAACGACTTGTACGATCTAGCAATGCGCAAATCAAACAGGAAGAGAATGCTCAGCTTGCTGAGCGCTATCAGCGAATTTTTTTGCTAGTCGCTCCGCACCCAATTGTGGGAGAAAGTTGGTTTCCGTCATGCGTGACTGCTGACTTCATGGGCTTGGCAACACCGTTAACTTGGTGTTTATGACTGCTACGATGCTGTTAGTTTCCATTGCAATGTTCGTCAAACTGTAGCACGTTGCACTTAAACTACGTTAATCAAACCGGAGACGAACATCTGTGACTGCATTTTTCGTTATCAACAAACATTCACTGTATAATCTGGTGGTTTTATTAACAATCTTTTATCAGGAAAATAACCTGTCAACAAGAAAGTTTTCACTAAGCAAGCCGAGAGATGTTGTTGCGAAAACAAGGCAATCTGCATCGGCCTAGAAAGATTACGCGAGGAGACTCACATAACAACAATAAAAGAGATTCCGTCCAATCTAGTAAATAAGCTTGCTTTCAAAGTGTGAACCAATGCACATATCCCTCACACCATAAGCGGACAAGAAGGCATTTTACTGGGGGGGCGGAAAAAAATTGCCCTGAAAATCACAATTTGCCCTGAAACTAACTTTTTTAGTTTAATCTGAATGGGAACTGAAAACTCTTGTAAATCTGTTCTATACAGAGATGTTTCTCATAGTATCAGAGGTGTTTCTCATAAACTATTCTCAAATTTTCTGCACAATAGAATGCAGTGCACTAAAATATGGAAATTTAAATCTTCATACAAAAGGATATCTTGCGGGGTCCCTCAGGGTAGTGCTATTTCGCCTTTGCTTTTCCTTATTTACATTAAGGATATCACAAAAGCATCCTCTTTTCATACTACTTTATTTGCTGATGATATTAATCTCCATATGTCAAATTCCTCCTTTAATGTTCTTCAGACAGCTGTTAACCTTTAACTGTGTAAAATTGACCACTGGCTGAGAGCCAACAAGCTTTCTCTTAACTACAATAAGGCTAGTTTTATGCTATTAACTTCTCGAAAACACAATCCTACTTCATTTAAAGTTATCATAAATAACCACAACATTTCCCCTGAAGATAACCTAAAATACCTAGGTGTCCTTCTTGACAATAAG